>ODAI014493552.1_pt1 | contig 19414 bp, 17 predicted proteins | sample 1539321 | NCBI WGS metagenome assembly ODAI01 (sample SAMN02144231, study PRJEB22623) | gut metagenome | biome: sheep rumen | host: Ovis aries | place: New Zealand
CAAATCTGACCCCTATGCCCACCACTTCGAGACCCGTCCGGGTACTGCCTCCAAAATCTTCGAGAGCAGCTTCGAGTGGTCAGACAGTCAGTGGTATGAGGAGAAAAAGAAGAACAGCATCTACAAGAGCCCGGTGAACATATATGAGGTCCACCTGAGCTCCTGGAAGAATTACGGCGATGACGTTTTCCTTGATTATGTCACTTTCGCAAAGGAAATGATACCCTATCTTAAAAAAATGTCATATACCCATGTGGAGTTCATGCCTCTCACTGAGTACCCTTATGACGGCTCATGGGGATACCAGGTAACAGGCTACTTCGCCCCTACCTCCCGCTACGGTACCCCCGACGATATGCGGAAGATGATAGATATGTTCCATGAGGCCGGCATTGGTGTCATCCTGGACTGGGTACCTGCCCATTTCCCAAAGGACGAGGCCGGCCTGTACGAATTTGACGGCACCTGCTGCTATGAGTACACAGATGACCGCAAAAAGGAACATAAGGCATGGGGCACAAGAGTCTTTGACTACGGCAAGGCCGAGGTATGCTCTTTCCTCATTTCCAGTGCAAATTACTGGTTCGATGAGTTCCACGTTGATGGTCTGAGAGTTGATGCCGTCGCATCTATGCTCTATCTTGACTACGACCGCCGTGACGGCGAATGGGCTGCTAATATCTACGGCGGCAATGAGAACCTGGAGGCTGTTGAGTTCCTTAAACACCTCAACGAGGCCGTATTCTCCAAGCACCCAGACGCCCTCATGATTGCCGAAGAATCCACCGCATGGCCGCTTGTCACCAGACCCACCGACATCGGCGGACTTGGCTTCAACTTCAAGTGGAACATGGGCTGGATGAACGATATGCTCAGCTATATGTCACTTGACCCTATCTATCGTGCTTTCAACCACGATAAGCTCACATTCTCGTTCTTCTATGCTTTCTCCGAGAACTACATCCTCCCTATCTCTCATGACGAGGTAGTTCACGGAAAGTGCTCAATGATAAATAAAATGCCAGGCGAGTACGACCAGAAATTCGCTTCTTACCGTGCTTTCCTCGCTTACATGATGGCTCATCCCGGCAAAAAGCTGCTGTTCATGGGCCAGGAGTTCGGCCAGATGAAGGAGTGGGACTACAAGTCTCAGCTCGACTGGAACCTCATGGACTTCGATGCTCACAGGAACCTTCTGAAATTCTCAGAAAAGCTCAACCGCTTCTACCTCGACAACCCGCCATTCTGGCAGGATGACGACTCCTGGGACGGCTTTAGCTGGATATCCAACGATGACTACAAGCAGAGCATCATCGCCTTCCGGAGGATAGACGACAACGGCGACGAGCTTATCGCTGTGTGCAACTTCGTCCCTGTGGAAAGACGTGACTACCGCATCGGCATTCCCAACAAGGGCCGCTATAAGCTGGTATTCAACACAGACGCCGCTGAATTCGGAGGCTCTGCTATAACCGAGAAGTCCTTCAAGTCCGACAGCATCCCTATGCATGGCTTCGATAACAGCATTTCCATGACTCTGGCTCCGCTGTCAGTCATCTATCTGAAGTACTCTCCCGTAAAAAAGAGAGCTCCCAAAACTGACGCTCCTGAAAAGAAAGAAAAAGCTCCGGCAAAGTCAAGGCGCTCTGCCAAAGCTGAATAATATCAATATATCATTTATATAGGAGGAATAATATGTATACAAAGAAAAGAGTGGTGGCAATGCTCCTCGCCGGCGGACAGGGCAGCAGACTCTATGCACTGACTAAGAACGTTGCTAAACCTGCTGTACCCTACGGCGGTAAATACAGACTAATAGACTTCCCTCTCTCAAACTGCACAAACTCAGGTATCGACACCGTTGGTGTACTTACTCAGTACCAGCCCCTTGTACTCAATGAGTACATCGGTAACGGTCAGCCATGGGACCTCGATAAAATGAACGGCGGTGTCCATGTTCTGCCGCCATATGAGACTCAGGCAGGCGCTTCATGGTACGAGGGTACTGCAAACGCTATATATCAGAATATGCGCTTTATCGAGCGCTATGACCCTGAGTATGTAGTTGTCCTCGGCGGCGACCATATCTACAAAATGGACTACTCCAAAATGGTGGATTTCCATATAGCCAACAACGCTGACTGCACTATCTCTGTTATCGACGTTCCAAAGTCCGAGGCTTCACGCTTCGGTATCATGATATGCGATGACCAGAATCAGGTCATCGACTTCGTTGAAAAGCCAAAGGAGCCTAAGTCTACTCTGGCTTCTATGGGTATCTATGTATTTAGCTGGAACAAGCTGAAAAAGTACCTCATCGAGAACGAAGAGGATGCCAATGCCAAGCGTGACCGTGGTGAGGCCTGGTCCAAGGACTTCGGCAAGGATATCATCACTTCCATGCTGCGTGACAAGCAGCGCCTGTTCGCTTACGAGTTTGAAGGCTACTGGAAGGACGTCGGTACTCTCGATTCCCTCTGGGAGGCTAATATGGACCTCCTCTCACCCAGCGTTCCCCTGGACCTCTATGACCCAAGCTGGAAGATATATTCACGAAACAGCAATATGCCTCCGCAGTATGTAGGCGATAACGCCAATATCGAAAACTCCATGATATCCGAGGGCAGCGAGATAGACGGTACTGTCGATTTCTCCATTCTCTTCTCCGGTGTCACTATCGAGGAGGGCGCTACTGTCAACTACAGCATAGTTATGCCCGGTACTGTTATCAAGTCCGGTGCTGTTGTTGAGTATGCTATCGTAGGCAGCGACAGCGTCATCGAAAGCGGCGCAAAAGTCGGCACAAGCCCTGAAAACGTCGAGAACCGTGACGACTGGGGCATCGCCGTTGTAGGCCACAATGTTACCGTTTCTGAAAACAAGGTCGTTGAACCCAAGCAGATAATCGGCGAAAATATCTGACAGGAGGAGTTTTAGTATGAGTGTTAATTACAATGTTTTAGGCCTTATTTTCGCAAGTATGCACGATTCCTACGTAAGTGAGCTCACCAAGCAGAGAACTATGGGCTCTATCCCATTCGGCGGACGCTACCGCCTTATAGATTTTCCCCTCTCAAACATGGTAAATTCCAGCGTTTCAGAGGTAGGTGTTATCACTAAGTCAAACTACGGCTCACTGCTGGACCACCTCGGCTCCGGCCGTGACTGGGACCTCTCCCGTAAAAAGGGCGGACTCCATCTGCTTCCTCCGTACAGCCAGACCGGCGGTATCTACAAGGGCAGACTGGATGCCCTCAATAACATCTGGAGCTTCGTTGAGCACTCCAATGCAAAGTATGTGATAATGTCCAACTGTGACGTCGTCACTACCATCGACTTCAACCCAGTCCTCAAGCAGCATATGGAGACCGGCGCTGACATCACACTTATCTACAGCAAGGGATTCCACGACAGCGAGAAGAATAGCTGCTCGACTATACTCGAATTCAGTGAGGATAACCGACTGAAGGACGTCCTCGTTGACCCTCAGATGTCAGGCGCCTGCAACATCTGGCTCGAAATGTTCATCATCAGCAAGGACTTCCTCAAGAAGATCGTCTTTGACGCCGCCAGCAGGAACCAGTCCAGCTTCACCAGAGAAATACTCCAGGGCAAGAAGGACGAGTACAATATCATGGGCTACGAGCACAAGGAGTTCTTCACAAGGATAGACAGCGTTCAGAACTACTACCTTGCTAATAAGATGCTCCTCGACACTGACAAGCGAAACGCTCTGTTCAGAAAGAATATGCCCGTATACACCAAAATAGGCGATAACGGCCCTGTTAAGTACGGCCTTGAATCAAATATCAAGAACTCCCTTATCGCTGACGGCTGCGTTATCGAGGGTACTGTTGAGAACTGCATCCTCTTCAGAGGCGTAAAGATCGGCAAGGGTACAGTAGTCAAGGACTCTGTTCTTCTCCAGGGTACAAAAATAGGCAGAAATTGCAGCATTACCTCTGTAATAACTGACAAGAACGTTGAGATAAGTGACGAAAAGGTGCTCACCGGTTCTGAGACTTATCCGCTTTATATCGGAAAAGACGGAAAAATATAACGGCGGTGATCTTTCATGAAAATATTGTTTGCTGCCAGTGAGGCTGTGCCTTTTGCAGCCTCCGGCGGCCTTGCAGATGTGACCGGCTCGCTGCCCAAGGCTATTGCTGCCAAGGGCCATGACTGCCGCATCGTTATACCGCTCTACAAATCAATAAGCCCGGAGCTCAGAGCAAAAATGGAGTTCGTTAAGAACATTACCGTTGATGTCTCCTGGCGAAAGCAGTACTGCGGTATCTTCAAGGCTGAATTCGATGGCATTACATATTATTTCATCGACAATGAATACTACTTTTCCAGAGACGGGCTCTACGGTTTCTACGACGACTGCGAAAGATTCGTTTTCTTCGACCGTGCCGTTCTGGAAATGCTGAAATTTATCGGCTATACTCCTGACATCATCCACTGCAACGACTGGCAGACCGCTCTTATCCCTGTATACTACAGCGTTTACTACAAGTACCAGCAGGGCTATGACGGTATCAAGAACGTCTTTACTATCCACAATATAGAGTACCAGGGCAAGTACGGCAAGGAGGTACTCAGCGAGCTCATGGGCATCCCCATGTACAATGCTAACCTCCTGGACTACGACGGCTACGTCAATATGCTCAAGGGAGCTATCGAGACTTCCGACAAGATAACTACTGTAAGTCCGAGCTATGCCTGGGAGATACTGGACCCGTGGTACGCTCACGGCCTGGACAGGATACTCGTTACAAAACAGTACAAGCTCCGGGGCATAATGAACGGTATCGACACAGACCGTTATGACCCAGAAAAGGACCCTGAGATAGCAGGTCACTACTCTGCTGCTGACATCTCAGGTAAGGCTGAGTGTAAACGTGCTCTGCTTGAAGAACTGGGACTTGCTCCCGGCGATGAACCGGTCATCGGTATCGTCACCCGCTTCGTTAAGCATAAGGGCATCGACCTCATACGCTGCGTATTCGAGGAAATGGTCCATATGGGCATCAAGTTTGCTGTTCTGGGCAGCGGTGAGAAGATCTATGAGGACTTCTTCCGTGAAATGGGTGCCCGCTATCCCGACAAGGTATCAGTTTCCCTGGGATTCATCCCGGAGCTCTCACACCGCATATATGCCGGTTCTGATATGTTCCTGATGCCTTCTCAGAGCGAACCCTGCGGACTTGCTCAGATGATCTCCATGCGATACGGTACCGCTCCTATAGTCAGGGAGACCGGAGGCCTCCGGGACTCCGTCCGTGACAATGGCGGCGAAAACGGAAACGGCTTTACTTTCAAGACTATCAATGCAAATGATATGCTCGATGCCGTTAAACGTGCTGTTCGTGACTACAATGACAAACCCACCTGGGAGGCTCTCATCAAAAGAGCTATGTCCTGCGATTTCAGTTGGTCATCCTCTGCGGATACCTACATCGAAGTCTACAAGGAACTCAAAGATAATGAATAAAACAAAGGCTGCCTTAAAGGCAGCCTTTTTGCGTTATATCAGCTCTTCCCTCAGCCGGACTGAAAAGTCCATGAGCTGCTGGAGGTCAAGCTGTTCTAATCTTGCGTTTTCACTGAGGCCGACGTCCCGGAGTGCGGCATAGACCTTCTCCTTGGGGATGCCTGCCTGTGAGGACAGTGCGTTTGCAGCAGTCTTTCGGCGCTGTGAAAATCCGCTGCGGACTACCTTGAAGAAGAACTTCTCGTTCTCCTCATCAAGTCTCGGCTCAGGTGCCGGGTCAATGCGTATCACTGCGGAGTCCACATTCGGCGCAGGCATAAAGCTGCCTCTGGACACGCTGAATACCGGGCGGACCGTGCCGTAATAGTTGACTGCAACAGTTATCGCTCCCGACTCCCTTGTGCCTACCTTTGCACACAGCCGCTGGGCTGCCTCCTTCTGGACCATTACTGTTATGGAGTCCACCGGCAAACGGCTCTCCAGCAGCAGCATTATGACCGGTGATGTGATGTAGTAGGGCAGATTGGCGCAGACCGCCGTCCTGAGTCCCTGAAATTCCTCCCGGATGAGCTTGTGGAGGTCACACTTCATTACATCCTCATTGAATATCTTTATGTTGTCAAAGTCCGCAAGAGTCTCGTCCAGTATGGGCAGGAGCCGGCTGTCTATCTCAACAGCGCAGACCTTGTCCGCACGTTTTGCAAGCTCCGCTGTAAGTACACCTATCCCGGTGCCTATCTCGATTATACCATAGCCCGGCTGTGCATTGCCGTTTTCAGCTATTTTCGGACAGATGTCAGGGTTGATTATAAAATTCTGGCCCAGTCCTTTTGAAAAACTGAATCCATGACGGGAAAGTATTTCCTTTACTGTGCCGATGTTTGTGAGTATCATTTCATTCCTCCGCTTTATGGCGCTGTTTCTGGGCAAACTCGCTCTGCTTTGCGTCATTCAGCTTGTCCATGCTGTTGACCAGGTAGTCTGCTGAACGGTAGGCACGCTGAAATCCCATGTCACCGAAATGCACCTTCAGGTCAACATATTCGCCGTCGATTATTATGTCGAGACCCGTGAGCTGTCGTCCGGGATACTTCTCCCCTGCGTACTTTATGTATGCGTCTATTTCGTTCCGTTCAAGCTCTCCGCCAATTACATTTATCCTCATATTCCTGCCTCCTACAGCTTTCCGCTTGGTATGCGGCTGCTATCGTGGTGAATTGTGTATGTTAATAGCTTAATTACCTGTACTTCCGGCACACTGCCTCTGCACACTTCATGCCGTCAACTGCCGCAGAGACGATACCTCCGGCATAGCCTGCGCCCTCGCCGCAAGGGTAAAGTCCCTTCAGCGATACTGACTCCAGGTCCTCTCCACGGTTTATCCTCACCGGCGAGCTGCTTCGGCTCTCAATACCGGTCAGAAGGGCGTCCGGTGCGTCAAATCCCGGTATCTTCCGTCCCATTTCCGGAATTCCCAGTTTAAGTGTCTCAACTGCAAATCCAGGCAGGTACTCCTCCGGCCGGACGTATCTCACTGACGGTCTGTATGAGGGAGTCACCTTTCCGTGGTCCTCCGGTGTGCGTCCGCTGAGGAAGTCCCCGACTGTCACCGCAGGTGCGGCATACCCTCCGCCGCCGGCTTTATATGCCTTTTCTTCAAGCTCCCTCTGGAACCACATACCGGCCAGAGGATGACTGCTGCCGTAATCGTCTGTGTTTACGTTCACAAGCAGTGCACTGTTGGAATTTTCTGCATCACGGGCAAAACAGCTCATGCCGTTGACTGCCAGCCTGCCCTCCTCTGATGATGCTGCCACTACTTCTCCTCCCGGACACATACAGAAGGTGTAAAGAGTCCGGCCGTTGGGCAGGTGTACTGCCAGCTTGTAGTCTGCCGCTTTCAGGGCAGGATGTCCGGCAAAACCGCCGTACATAGCCTTGTCTATGTCCTCACGCTTATGCTCGATGCGGACTCCCACTGCGAAATTCTTCTGTGAAAGGCTCACATTTTCATTGTACATCAGCTCAAAAACGTCCCTTGCGCTGTGGCCGGTGGCAAGGATGAGGTCATCTGTCCGCAGAGTTTCCCGGACTCCGTCATGCTCGAAGTCAACACTGGCTACAGTTCCGTTCTCTGCTGTAAATCCGCAGAATCTCGACCTGAAACGTACCTCGCCGCCAAGCTCTGTGACACGTTCCCGGAGACGTCTGACCACATTCCTGAGCATATCCGTTCCGATGTGAGGCTTGGCCAGCACCTTTATCTCCTCCGGAGCACCGAATTCCACAAGGCGGTCAAAGACCCAGCCTATACGCTTATCCTTGATGCCGGTAGTCAGCTTTCCGTCGGAAAATGTACCTGCGCCGCCCTCACCGAACTGTATATTGCACTCCGGGTCCAGCCTGCCTGTACTGCGGAACTCCTCCACGGCCCTGCACCGGGAATCCACATCATCGCCACGCTCCAGGACTATCGGCCTTGCTCCGGACATCGAAAGCACAAGTGCCGCAAACATCCCGGCAGGTCCGAATCCTACTACTACAGGACGGTTTACCGGCTGCTTCACTGGGAGCAGCTCGTATTCATACCGCTCAGCAATAGACACATTTTTCAGCGTCCTGAGCAGCTTTTCCTCCCCTTCTGCCTCGATGTCAACTGATATTATGAAGTGGACGTCAGACTTTTTTCTTGCGTCCACTGACTTTTTCGCCAGTACTGCACTTTTCAGCTTTTGCTGAGGTATCCGGAGCTTTTTTGAGCAGAAGTCACGGAGCTGTGAAAAATCAAAGTCAAGGGGGACACGTATATTTGCAGCTCTTATCATGACTTCTCTCCTTTCAGCGATGCTCCGCAGTTTTTTCCGGCAAAGGTCCCGGATGCCCATGCCCATTGGAGGTTGAATCCGCCGCAGTCGCCGTCCATGTCAAGGAGCTCTCCGCAGAGGTAGACTCCCCGTTCTTTCAGCGACTCCAGTCTGCTGTCAACGCAGGAGCGGTGGACTCCTCCGGCTGTTACCTGGGCATTTTTCCATGGAGACTCCCCTGTCACTTTGAATCTCAGCTCCTTTATGCGCTTACAAAGGACTTTCAGCTCCCGGTCTGACACGTCTGCTATCCGGTCTGTCATCGGACGTCCCAGTGCAGTTCTGACCAGGTACACCGCCAGGTTTTTACTGAATGCTCCTGTCAGCAGCTCGTTAAGCTCCAATCCGGAGCGTGATGTCCTTATGTCACGTACATAGTCAAGCAGCGTTCCAAAGTCTATATCCGGTGCAAGGTCCAGGACTATCTCAAGTCTGCCCTCGTGGTCCTGGAGCTGCCTTGCCATATTGAAAACACAGATACCGGAAAGGGCGTTCTCTGTAAACTGTATCTCCCCCTGTTCACCAGCAAGGATGCTGCCGTCAGAAACGGCCTGTACATAACCTTTCGCACGTACTCCTTTCAGTCCCTTCACGCTCTCCGGAGCAACTCTGAGGGGAGCAACTGCCGGACATATCCGGCTTATCCTGTAGCCCTTGTCACGGAGCATACGCATAACTGCTCCGTCAGTACCGTACTGAGGTGCAGCATATCCCCCGGCAGCTAATATCAGACGGCGGCAGGTCATCGCCTGTCCGTTGTCCATAGACAGCTCCCAACTGCCGCTTCTGCCTGTATAGCCAGTAAGCCCTGCACCGCAGGCCTCACGGACTCCGAGTTCACTGAGCCTTATCCGCAGTGAATTCAGAACTGTTGCTGCACTTTCGCTCCGGGGGTAAAGTCTGCCCTGACGGTCCGATGTGCAGAGGACTCCCAGAGACCGGAAGTAATCCTCCGGAGGTGTACTGCTGATAAGCCCGCTCATTTCTGAAAAGGAGCCATGATAATGTTCCTGTGACAGGTCAGCATTTCCAAGATTGCAGCGTCCGTTCCCGGTCACAAGCAGCTTTTTGCCAACCCGGTCCAGCTTTTCTGCTATGACTATCTCTGCTCCCGGAGCTGCTTCCGCTGCGGCGATCGCCGCAGCTATCCCGGAGGCGCCGCCGCCTGCGATAACTATATCTGCTGTCATTCACGGTCTCCTTTCTTTCAGTTTTCCGGCTTTACATCTATGACCGCAACCTCCGGCCTGTTGTTGAACCGTATCGGTGCCGGTGAGTCCCCTATTCCGGAGGTTATGAACATCACACCGCCAGGGTATCCGAACATTCCCTTGTCGTATATGGTACCCTCGTCTGCAAGCTGAGGAAACCAGCCGTAGTCTGAGGAATAGGCAGGTCCCAGGTCAAATGGGAGCTGCACCATTCCGCCGTGTGTGTCCGCACAAAGAGTAAGGTCAGCACCAAAATCCGCAAACTTTTCGTAGTTCGGGATATGAGCCAGAAGTATATTATAGCAGTCGCTTCGGAGCGAAAACTCATTCCGAAGGTCAAAGGTGTCGCTGTAGTAGACGTTGTCGATGCCCATGATATGTACCTTGCAGCCGTTTATCTCAGTGACCTCGTCTGCGTAGTTCATTACGTGAGCTCCCGTGTCTGCAATTTTCTTTAAGTAGTCATCGTCATAGTCATGCTCGCCGCTGACGAAGTACACAGGATACCCCTCACTGACAATGTCGGCGGTGAGGTCCACCGGTATCTGTATGACCTCCTCTGTGCTGCCGCTGGTGTACATATCTCCCAGTATGGCCACCATATCCGGCGAGGACTTGTTTATCCTCCGGACTATACGGCGATTGCTGATACCGTGGCTGCTTGCATGGAGGTCACTTATCACTGCGATCCGGAAACCTCTGCTGACCTTATCAGAATACACAGTCAGACTTGCAGTCCGGAGGGTGTAGTTATTGAACCACCACACAAATACCAGGACCAGCAGTACGGCCAGCATCCTTCTCTGTCTGTATCTGCCTTTCTTTTTGCCGGAGCTTTCCGCTCCCGTCTTGTTTATCTCTTCTGCCATTTATACTTTGTCCTTGATATGTAAGTCGAGCTGGTTGTATGGTATCTCTATTCCGTTGGTGTCAAAGGCTTCCTTGACCTTTTCCAGCATATCATATCTCACCGATAAGTAGTCCTCGTTGTTTACGTGGATGAGCACATCCAGCGTTACTGAGCTCTCGTTGTGTGATGTCATCCGGACTATCGGTTCGGGAGTTTTGAGCACCTGCTTTTCCTCTGCTATGACTCCCAGCACCAGCTCTCTTGCCTTCCGGAAGTCTGCATTATAGCTTATGTCGAATTTCAGGTCTATACGCCTTGTGGGACTTTCGGTATAATTGATTATCTTAGCATCTGAGACCTTGCCGTTAGGCATGAATACTGTCTTTTTGTCGAAGGTCTCTATCTTGGTATATAGTATGCTTATTGACTGCACTATTCCCACTGAACCGTCTATCTCTATAGTATCTCCTGCTGAGAAAGGCTTGGAAAAAAGTATTATGAAGCCTCCGCAGAGATTCGAGAGACAGTTTTGCAGGGCAAGGCTGACTGCAAGTCCTGCGGCGCCAAGTATGGTGATTATGGAGGACATGGGCACCTTGAGTACAGACAGCACCATGACCAGCAGCACCATATACAGGATTATCCTGACGAAGGATACCAGAAAGCTCCTTGCGGCGCCGTCGATGCTGGCTTTGTTCATAGTCCTTCTGAACATCCTGCAAATGAGCTTTATGACCATTACACCTATGACGAAAATTATCGCCGCCATTATAAAGGACGGTATGGCATCTCTCAGGTGGTCAAGTATTTTTTCAAGTATTGTCGCAGTCCTTGTGACCTGCTCCTGTATGGTAGCATGGGAGGTCGTTGTCTCAGTTTCGGCTTCCTCGGTGAGCGTAGTCACTGTGCCGTAGTTTTCAACGATAGCGGATACTGTACCGATATCCATTTGCATCAGCTCCAAATTATCTTCCGGTCATACCGGTCATTTGAGTTCGGCAATGGTCACTCCGTCCTCGCCCTCTCCGAAGAGTCCAAGACGGAAGTTCTTCACCGAGGGGTGGGACTTTAATCTTTTGTGGACTGCCTGTCTTAGCAGACCTGTTCCCTTGCCGTGGATTATAGTTATAGTTGATATATTTGACATTACTGCCTGGTCAATGAATGAGTCAAGCTGGTATACACCGTCGTCGCAGGCACAGCCTCTTATGTCCAGCTCCATTTTGCCCCGGCGCTCGGCCTTTACTCCTATTTTATTCATGCGGCGGCCGGGCTTTGCAGACTTTCCGCCTATCGTTACCTTCTCAGGTTCTTCAAGGCGCAGTCTTGATATATTCATCTTCGTTTTCATGACACCCATCTGGACGTACACGAAGTCGCTGCCGTCAGGCTCTCCGGAAACTATTCCCTTCCGCTGAAGGTCCACAACATAAACGGTATCTCCTCTTTTCAGCTTTCTGGGAAGCACATAGTCGGCATTAGGGTCACGCTTGTCAACAGGGTTCGCTGTGTCGTACATCTTGTTGAAGCTCTGCTTGGTACGTGACTTCATGCCGGAAACATTTGAGCTGAAATCCTTCTTGTCCTTCTCCTTGCGGAGCTTTTCCAGCTCATCAAGGAGCTCATTGGACTCTGCCTTTGTCTGCTCGATTATTGTCATTGCCCGCAGCCTTGCCTTTTCAAGCTCCTCTGCCTTTGAGGACTCCAGCTCCTCACGCTCTTTGCGGAGGGTCTCCTCGTGGTCAGCAGCGGCGGCTCTGAGCCGTGATATTTCTTCCTTCTGGCGCTCAAGGTCCATTCTTGCGGACTCCAGCTTGCCTATGACCTCTTCAAGTCTGGTATTTGCTTCGCTGACTCTGGACTTTGCATCCTCGATTATGTCAGAGGGCATACCAAGGCTCTCGGATATGGCAAAGGCATTGGACTTTCCCGGAGAGCCGACTATCAGCCTGTATGTAGGTCTGAGAGTCTCTATGTCGAACTCGCAGGATGCGTTCTCGACGTTATCGCTGTCTATAGCGAAAACTTTAAGCTCCTGATAGTGGGTGGTGACCATTATCTTCGCACCGTTCTCCATGAGCCTCCGGATTATTGAAACTGCCAGTGCTGCACCCTCAACAGGGTCTGTACCGGAGCCAAGCTCGTCAAGGAGCACCAGCGAGCGCTCATCGGCTATGCTGAGTATCTCGATGACCTTATTGGTGTGAGATGAGAAGGTGGAAAGGTTCTGCTCTATGCTCTGGCTGTCTCCGATGTCTGCAAGGATGTGGTCATATACTGAGATGCGGCTGCCGTCAGCTACAGGTATCAGCAGTCCGCACATCGTCATGGCGCTTAGGAGTCCGGCCGTTTTGAGGGCGACGGTCTTACCGCCGGTGTTAGGTCCTGTGATGATGAGAGTCTGATACTTCTCACCCAGAGACAGGTCTATCGGTACCGCCTTATCCCTGTTTATCAGTGGATGACGGGCTTTTTTCAGGTACATCCTGCCGTCATCGGTTATCTCCGGCAGTGAACAGCGCAGTCTGGCTGCAAGGTTGGACTTGGCAAAATACAGGTTCAGTTCTGTACAGACCTTATAATTCTCGGCCAGTATGTCCGCATAATCTCCGCAGTCACGGCAGAGCTCACGGATTATCCGTTCTATCTCCTCCTGCTCCTTGCCTTCAAGGATGCGGATGTCGTTATTGGCCTCGACTATTGCCATCGGCTCGATGAATATGGTCTGACCTGTTGCGGAGGTGTCGTGGATAAGTCCGCTGACCTGTCCTCTGTACTCCGACTTTACGGGCAGCACAAAACGGCCGTCACGGATAGTCACAGAGTTCTCCTGGAGGTACTGCTGAGTGGTCTTGTTCCTGACCATTTTGTCCAGAGTCTCACGGAGCTGCATCCCCGCACGGTTTATCTTCCGCCTTATAGCAGCAAGCTCAGGACTTGCAGCGTCGGCTATCTCATTGTCTGAAATTATGGACCTCTCCAGCTTTTCAAGGAGCCAGTCATTGGGCTGGAGCCTTGAAAACAGGTAGCTCAGCTCAGTCTCGATGTTCTCGCAGTGGGAGTACCAGTCTGAGAGGCCTTTTATCTGACGCAGCATGGCAGCTATGTCCATAAGGTCACGGAGAGATATTACTGCTCCGGACTTTGCACGGGCTGCGGTGCCGGTAACGTCCTTGAAATTGCTGAACGGCGGTGTTCCGAACTGAACTGAGAGCTCCAGGGCCTGTGAGGTCTTGAGACACTCATACCGCACTCTTTCGAGGTCATTGTCAGGCCTTATAGCCAGAGCCATTCTCCTCGTCTCCTCATTTGAGGTAAGACCGGCCAGCATTTCAAGTATCTTATCAAGTTCAAGTGTTTTCAAATATTTATCCATAGTTCTTTTCCGGGACATCTCCCTGTTATATCAGTGATTTATAGAAATCCAGAGTACCGAAGCTCCTCCCCACATGGGCAAGAAGGTAGTTTTCGGCTGTATAGGCCAGCTTTTCAAGGACCTCCTCGGAAACTCTGAAATTGTACAGTCTGTCGTAGTCCGCAAGGACTATATGCCTTATCGCCCTTAGAACAGGCAGTCTCATCGGGATATAATTGTTGTCCGCTGTACTGCCCGTAAAGCAGTCACGGCAGTACAGACTTCCGTCCTCAATGGAAAAACAGAGCTCTTCCGGCTCGAAGGCTCCGCAGCTCCGGCAGGCGATTATGTCCGGCATGAATCCGGTATCTGACATCAGCCTGAGCTCAAAAAGTGCTTTGAGCTGCCGCTCGTCACGGCTGCCCTTTTCAAGGAAGTGCATTGTATTCAGCATAAGCCGCAGCACCTCGCCGTTCTGACGTTCAGGATTGATGCAGTAGCGCAGTACTTCGGCAAAATATGATGCCAGCGCTATCTTTTTCAGCGAATCCCGCAGGCCGTAAAAAATATGTATCGGCTCTGCACTGTTGAGATAAAGGCGCTCGCCTCTCTGGTCAATGCAGAACCGTGAATAGGCAAAAAGCTGGGTGGAGCTGCCGGACTTACCGGTCATCTTCCTTGCGCCCTTGACGCTCAGTTCAAGGACTCCCCTGGTTTTTGTCAGAATATCAATGAATTTGTCCTGTTCTCCCACAGAACGCTCTTTAAGAACGATTCCTTCTTCCGTTATCATTATCCTTGTTCCTGACAGCCGAATACAGCAGGTAGTCCTCTACGCTGCCGGTTGCGGCAAATATATCCCATAATGTATCTTCGTTCATGTCCAGCCTCCGCAGTCTGATGTAGGCACAGTGCCCCGGTATTATTGTCTGCGGAAGGCCGGCAAAAATGTCTGGAAATTATTTTTCTGAAAGGCCGAAGTTTCTGATGAGTCCCTCTCGGTTGCGCCAGTCCTCTTTTACCTTGACCCAGCACTTCAGATTGACCTTTATCTGGAAGAAGTCTTCCAGCTCTATACGTGCGGCAGTTGAGGCCTTTTTGAGCATAGCTCCGCCCTTGCCGATGACTATGCCCTTATGTGACTCCTTCTCGCAGTATATCACCGCTGAGATGTCAAGGATGTCCTTGTCCTCACGCTCACTCATCTCTTCAACTCCCACAGCTATGCCATGGGGGACTTCGTCGTTGAGCAGAGTCAGGAGCTTTTCACGTATCATCTCGGCTGCCAGAACCTTTTCCGGCTGGTCAGTTATCATGTCATCAGGGAAGAAGTGTACCGACTCCTCTGAGAGCTTGATTATCTCATCTATAACGATGTCTATGCCGTTGTTCTCGGTAACGCTGACAGGTATAACGGCCTCGAACTCTATCTCAGATGTAAGTCCTGCGATGACCGGTGCCAGGTCGTCCTTGTTTTTCAGCAGGTCTATCTTGTTCAGAACCAGTATCACTGGCATCTTCGACTTGTTCATGGACTTCAGAAGGTCCATTTCCTGCTGATTTGGCTTTTTGGTGCAGTCCATCATAAAGACTACTGCATCTATATCGCTGACCGACTCCTTCACGGTATTCAGCATATGCTCACTGAGCTTGTTCACCGGCTTGTGCAGACCGGGAGTATCGAAAAATACGAGCTGTACGTCATCAATATTGCGGATACCTGTTATACGGGTACGGGTAGTCTGCGGCTTATTGCTCACAGAGGCTATCTTCTCACCGATTATTGCGTTGAGCAGCGATGATTTTCCGGCATTGGTACGTCCGGCAATGGTTACAAAGGCAGTCCTTGGCATCAGTTATTTTCTCCGTTCACAACAAATGTAGCATCTCTGGATATGCCCAGCTTCTCCAGTACTGACTCCTCTTTCTCACGCATTATCCTCTGGTCCAGGAGACTTGTCTCGTGGTCATAGCCAAGAAGGTGGAGCATGGAGTGTACTGTAAGGAATCCCACCTCACGCTCAAGTGAGTGACCGTAGTTCTGAGCCTGCTTAACTGCGGTCTCCAGAGAGATGACAACGTCGCCAAGCATTACCGCACCTGTATCGGGATTGAGTTCTACAGTGCCGTCTGCGCTGGTGAGCGGGAAGGAAAGCACGTCTGTAACACTGTCCTTGTCTCTGTATATCTTGTTCAGATTCTTGATCTCATTGTTACTTACAAAGGAAACACTTACCTCGGCATCTCTGCCAAAGTTCTCTGTAGCCAGAACGGCCTGACAGCATCTCCTGATGAGAAGTCTTATTCCAACGGGGACCTTGACCTCTGTCTGATTGTTTTTCACGTATACTTTTAATTTAGCCATGATTTCTCATTCTCCCTTCGTTATACTTTTCATAAGCTCTGATTATATCCTGCACGAGTCTGTGACGCACAACGTCCTTTTCGGTAAAGCGGTGTATAGCGATGTCGTCTATACCCTTCAGGACCTTCACAGCCTCCACCAGGCCTGAGCGTTTTTGATCCGGCAGGTCTATCTGAGTGATATCGCCGGTAATTACCATTCTGCTCTCGTTTCCGAGACGGGTCAGGAACATTTTTATCTGCTCCGACGTTGTATTCTGGGCCTCATCAAGAATGATGAACGCCTCGTCAAGAGTACGTCCCCTCATGTATGCAAGGGGAGCTACCTCTATGATGCCTTTTTCCATATATTTCCCGAACATCTCCGCTCCGAACATATCGAACAGAGCGTCATAAAGAGGCCGCAGATAGGGGTCCACCTTGTCCTGGAGGTCTCCGGGAAGAAATCCCAGCTTCTCGCCGGCCTCCACAGCCGGACGGGTGAGGATTATCTTTCTTATCTTGTGCTCACGGAAGGCCTTTACCGCCATTGCTACTGCAAGGTAGGTCTTTCCAGTACCCGCAGGGCCTATTCCGAGAACTATAGTGTTGTTCTTTATTGCGTCTACATAGCGCTGCTGACCTACTGTACGGGCCCGGAGTATCTTTCCGGAGGCTGTGACGCATATGCCGTCGCCTCCGAGCTCTGCAAGCTGAGACTCCGCTCCCTCAGTCACCATTGACGTAACATAGCGGACTGTCTGCTCACTGAGGTCCTGTCCCCTGCCGCTTATAGCAAGCAGTGACCTCAGAGCACGGGCAGCGTCCTCTGTATTTTTCTCTTCACCTATGACCTTCAGACCTCCATCCCTGCTGACTATCGAAACTGAAAAGTCCTTCTGGATGCGGCTGACATTGCCGTCGAGCTGGCCAAAGAGGTCTGCCAGCTTTCCGGAGTCATCGACCTCAACGAATCTCTCGGCCATCAGCATTCCTCCCCGCCGCAGTAAACGGCAGTCTCCTTTGGGAACGCTCCAGCAGATGCAAGAGCTGCATTTGAGTACTTCTTGTCAGATGACACTTCCCGCAGCACATGAATATTATCCGGGAAGTCTATCTTCTGGTCCGGGGAACGGAGCTCCAGTTCCATTATTGCCAGTTTTTCTGAAAAAGGATAGGTATCCAGTTCAAAGAGCTGGTCATGGTAATTGAAGCAGTACCTGACCTTCTCCACAGGGGCGCAGTTCTTGTCAGTCTGTCCCAGAAGCCTGTTGTACTCCTCACGGCTTATCTCAAATTCATTTTCCTCTCTGGTGATGGGCGAGAGGAACACCTTTTCGGTGTAGGTATAGGTAACATCACCGTTTTCGGCTATTCTCCGTACTCTGCGCTGAGAATCGTTCCTTCCTCTGCTGAGGTAGGTCTGAGTTATACCGATCCTGCGCTTTACATCGAGCCGTTTCACGTCCGGAAGCTCCACCAGGAACTTCCTTTCGATCTCAAGTCCTTTTGACATAAAACATCTCCGAAAAAACAAAATAACATTGGGGCACAAGCCCACAAATATATTATATAACAATTTTTGATGATTGTCAACAAAAAATTCCGGACTTTCTGTGTAAGTTGCTTAAAAATATTTTGATGAGTATGTGATACCGCTTACCGCATAGTTTCCAGGTCACTGAGCATGATGTGGAAAACAGAGAAATGGTCCTTTTCAAAGTAAAGGTACGGAGCCTTCATTTCCACAATGTTCGTGCGCTCTGCTGCCTTCATCGTGAAGCTGATGCCATTGTCAGTCAGCTCCGTTTTTATGCCCATTCTCTCCGAGAGCAGGCCGCATATCTCCTTGAAGTTATCCACGTAAAATCCATTCATGCAGAAGCCTGCATTCTTCTTGTCAGAAACAGGACCTCCGAGCTCCATATATATGGTAACATTGCCGTCCTCCGCTTTTGAGCCGAGTCCTATCTCAAGCTGTGAGGAGCTCTCTGAAAACAGTGCAAAGCGTATAACGCTCAGCATTATGAACCTGAGCAGGTCAGAGTCACAGCGTACCATCGAATCAGAACGTTCAACCATCCTGACTGTCATTCTCTCGTGCTCCGCATAGAGACAGCCGGCTGCAAAATCTTCCAGAAAGCGGTCTGTACGCATTATAGCCGTCTTGCCTCCTCTTTCAAACATTGCCATATTTACTGCGGATTCTCGCAGAAGGTCACGGCACATCCCACGGATAGTCTCGTAGTAGCTCCGGCGCTCATCGCTTACCTTCGCACCGTCTCCGCCTTCAAGGAGCTCGCAGGCTGACATTATCCTCATTACTGAATAATTCAGCATATCATTGTTGGATCTGAGCATTTCCTCCATATAGGGATTGTCAAAGAATTCCCTGAGCTTTTCGGGAGTTTTTTTCATATTCTCGAAATCTTTCATCCTCTGATCTCCTCCATTTAATTTATTTCTCCCCACACGCACCGGACCTGCGTCATGCCCTATATTTATCCGGACTTTTATACCTACTATTATTATACACTATTTCCGTTCAAAATGGAATAGCCGGAGCCGATTTTTTGCACCTGACAAAATATACATTTTTTTCTTTAAACATATAGCTGCGGTTGTGCATAATATACATTTCCTAAATTTTCTGTTATTTTTTTATCTAACCTCTTGAAAAAATTTCCTTTTTGGAGTATAATAAAACCATACAAATTATTAGGAGGTATATCCAATGTCAGTTAAAGTTGCTATTAATGGTTTCGGCCGTATCGGCCGTCTTGCATTCAGACAGATGTTTGATGCTGAGGGTTATGAGGTAGTTGCTATCAACGATCTTACAAAGCCTTCAATGCTCGCTCAGCTTCTCAAGTATGATACAGCTCAGGGCGGTTACTGCGGAAAGATCGGTGAGAACCTTCACACAGTTTCAGCTGATGATGAGGCTGGTACAATCACTGTTGACGGCAAGACTCTCACAATCTATGCTAAGGCTAACGCTGCAGAGCTTCCTTGGGGCGAGATCGGCGTTGACGTAGTTCTCGAGTGCACAGGTTTCTACTGCTCAAAGGAAAAGTCACAGGCTCACATCGATGCTGGTGCTAAGAAGGTTGTTATCTCTGCTCCTGCAGGCAACGATCTTCCTACAATCGTATTCAGCGTTAACGAGAAGACTCTTACAAAGGATGACAAGATCATCTCTGCTGCTTCATGCACAACAAACTGCCTCGCTCCTATGGCTAAGGCTCTCAACGACTATGCTCCTATCCAGAGCGGTATCATGAGCACTATCCA
>ODAI012520758.1_pt1 | contig 19412 bp, 18 predicted proteins | sample 1539321 | NCBI WGS metagenome assembly ODAI01 (sample SAMN02144231, study PRJEB22623) | gut metagenome | biome: sheep rumen | host: Ovis aries | place: New Zealand
GGAAAATACCAGTATTCATGCGTCACATCCCGGAAGCACCAACTCAAAGCGATGCCGATGATAAAAGGAATGGCGAAACGCAGAGCCTTTGCGTCTGATAGTATCTGCTCAAAAGGATTCACTGATATGTTTATGCTTTCAGCGCATCAATTTCCGCAATAGGATCTGAAGCGTTGAACACTGCACTGCCAGCAACCAAAACATTCGCGCCGGCATCGTACAACTCGTTAGCATTAAAGCGACTGACACCGCCGTCAATCTCAATTAAAGCATCAGACTGGACAGCGTCCAACATTTGACGAAGTCTCTTTATCTTGTCCAATGTCTGCGGAATAAATTTCTGCCCGCCAAAGCCGGGATTAACAGCCATCAATAATATCATATCCACGTCCGTCAAGACCTCTTCTATCATGCATAGCGGCGTTGCAGGGTTAAGCACTACACCTGCCTTCATACCGGCATTCTTGATCTGTTGCACAACGCGATGCAGATGAGGGCACGCCTCTTGGTGAACACTCATCATATATGTACCAAGAGCCTTGACTTCGTGTATAAATTTTTCAGGATGAACAATCATCAGATGCACATCAAGGGGTTTCTTCGCCACCTTTGCCATCGCCTCCATCACAGGAAAGCCGAAGGATATATTTGGAACGAATACACCATCCATCACATCCAGATGTATCCAATCACAATGACTGGCATTGAGCATACTAATATCGCGTTCCAGATTACCAAAGTCTGCCGCCAGCATAGACGGAGAAACCATTTTTGTTTTCATAACTGTTTTTGTTTCGTGTAACAAAGATACGCAATTCTTCCTATTTGGGCAAGCAAAGAATGAAATAGAATCGCAAACATTTTTCGTTTCCCTTGCGGCCATCTTCTTGATAATCGTTAATTTTGCAGTATAATACACTAATTATGGCAAACAACACACCCAAGAAAAACAAAGCACACCAGCTGCTGAAGCATAGAAAGAGAAGTTTTGGCAGTTGGTTCGTCCGCAATGGGGTTTTACTGCTCGCCGGTTATCTTTTTCTAACGAAAGCCCCATTTATCAACCCCGTATACGTGTGGCTAAGAGATAACTACCTGAAGAGCAACATGGAGATAATCAAGCAATACCCTGATGCCACCTATGACCAAAAGATGGCTCTCAAGTTGGGCGGTGACTACAATTACATTTTATTTCTTCGCGACAACACACCTGAAGACGCTGTCATATACTATCCATCTGGCGGCGACTTCCGTGCCACACATCCTGCGATAGAACAAAACCCATTTAACGGTAAACTTATAGACAAACTTACTGTGGTCAGGGCGCTTTATCCCCGTAAGGTCGTCACTGAAGAGGAATATGGCAAGACATCATGGTCAAAGAAGATTACCCATGTCGCCATCGTCAATGGCAAGAATCGCGACAAACTGCCCTATCCGGTAGGCAAGAATTACGTCAACGGCGTTTTGCCTGTCAAGCAACCTGTTCAACAAACAAATACCCCTAAGCCATGATAGCAATAGCATTAATTCTACTTTTTCTCGCGGGCTTCTTCATTGTGAGCCTCATCTCTGAAAAATTTTCATTGACAGAGCGCATCGGCTTTGGGTTCCCCGTCGGCCTTGGTATTGTCACTTTCATCATGATGATTGCAGACTGGTTCGGCGGAAGAATCACAACAACCAACAGTATGATTCTGACATGCATTGTCTGTGCAGTTGCCTTCACGATAGTCATTGCTGCACAAAAGAAAAAGTTTGTTGAGTCATTGGTACCGACGTTTGATTTTTCATGGTTCAACTTGTTATGGGTATTACTGCTCATCTTTTTGATTTGGGTAGAGTATCATAATTTCGCCAAGTGCATGTACTTCCCGACCTATGACCGCGACAGCATGGCTGGTTTTGACACCATAGGCTACCTCGCCGCCCAAGAGCATACGTACAAAGGGCTGAGTATCTTTACCGGTGACTACATGCCACGCATGCACAACCCAGGCAGTTGTATCTCCTACCTGCCTATGCTCCAGTTCTCCTACGCATACATCTACTCTCTTGGCGCAGAGACGTCCAAAGCTATTCCGGCTTTCTTCTACCTGTCATTCATTATAGCTTTCTACGGCATGGCCAAGCGTACCATGAGCCATACAGCAGCCATGTTTGCCACACTGGCAATGGTCTTCACACCTGAAATGATTTCATTCTCATCGCTGTCTGCCACCAACGTCATGCAAGCTGCCATGGCATCAACAGGCTTAATATATGTGTGCATGTGGTGCAACGAGAAGAAAAAAGAGTTGCTCGTTATGGGTGCATTGCTGCTCGCCATCAACCATTGGCTGAGAGCCGAGGGCATTGTTTTCGGGTGCACCGCGGGTATTCTTGTCCTCCTGCAGTGCGTCAGGAAGAAAGCCGCATGGTCAAATCTCATTATTCCAATTTTAACATTGATTCCCACCATCACCTTCATGCTCTACAGCGCCAGCTGTAACCTCACTTCCGAGAGTGCCATTATCACACGGCTCTATTGGGACGCCGAAAAGGCTGGTATAATCTATGATGGTGCATGGAAGCTGTTATCGCAGCTTACATTCTACGGCTGGGCATTTCTCATCATGCTGATTGCCGTCATCGCCAACGGCTACTATAGTGTCAAAGAAAAAGACAACCTCAATGTCTTATTGGCATTCTGTCTGAGTCTTATCCTCTATTATTTCGTTCTTTATCACGTGGACTACAAATGGGATTCCATCAACAATGTCCTTGCATATTCCGCAAAACGTTTCATGTTCTGCTATGTCCCCATTGCATGGTACTATACCTGCAACAGCAAAATCGTGCAATCAGGATTTAATTGGATTGAAAAAACGTGCGGACTTAAATAATTAGCTCTATGAACAAAAAAGTCATTCTTTTATTATTATTTGTAATTACTGCACTTCAATATTCTGAAGCCAGAGTTTACCTTGGTGCGCCTTTTGGCGACGGAATGGTCTTGCAACGCGAAACCAAAGCCAATCTATGGGGCAAAGCTGAGCCGGGAAGCACAGTAACGCTTGTCGCTTCATGGAATTATAAAGAATATTACACTAAAGCCGACAACAACGGTAAATGGAGTATAGCCATTCCTACGCCAAAGGCCAGCTTCTCACCCTATTCCATCACGCTGAACGACGGTACCACGCCCTTGGTCGTACGTAATGTGCTCATCGGAGAAGTGTGGTTCGCTTCCGGACAAAGCAACATGGAGATGCCTCTCTCGGGATGGGACAAATGCCCTATCACCAACTCCGCCGCAGTACTGGCCGCAACAGCTAAATATTCCGGAAAGTTGCATTACGCCTATGTCAAACCCACAGTGGCAAAAGATCCTATAGACAGCATCGGTATTGTATGGAAAAACAGCACCCCCGATGATATGAAGATTTTCTCTGCTGTAGCCTATTATTTCGCGACGACATTGATTGACAAGCTACAGGTTCCTGTCGGCATCCTCTTCAGCAGTTACGGCGGATCTAATGTGGAAGCTTGGATTCCAAGAAACGTAATTGAGACTTATTCTGATGTAAACCTCAACGACTCTATTTTTAAGAAGATGGACCAGCATGTGCCCACAGTACTTTATAATGCAATGCTGAAACCTTTTATCGGTTATACACTAAAAGGCTTCATCTGGTATCAAGGCGAGTCAAATGTGGGATTTTGCCGCGATAGCTACGCTAAACATTTTTCCGATATGATCACCACATGGCGCAAAGAATGGAAACAAGGCAATCTGCCATTCTATTACGTGGAAATCGCCCCCTACAAATACAACGGTCCAAATAATACTCAAGCGGCATTCCTGCGCTACCAACAGTTCAAGGCCCAACACATGGCGAAAAAAATCGGAATGGTAGGCACCAATGACTGTGTCACCGCAAAAGAAAACACACAAATACATCCCGCCAACAAACAGCCCATAGGACTCAGGCTGGCAAACTGGGCATTGGCCAATGACTACAAACTGGATAACATCAACTATAAGCACCCTACTTTCAAGTCATTGAGCATCAAGGGACATCGTGCGTATCTTTCATTCTCCAATGTCCACAACGGCTACAACCTCCAACAAGGCATCCAAGGCTTTGAGGTATGCGGTTCAGACAGTGTCTTCAAACCTGCCAAGGCTGTTGTAAAAGAAGAAAAGATTATGGTCAGCTCATCAGAAGTCGATGTGCCTGTTGCCGTAAGATATTGTTTCAAAAACTTTCAGAAGGGCAATCTTGCCAACAAGGAAGGACTGCCCGTCATCCCATTCAGGACAGACTCTTTTGAAAAATAATATCAGCACTGCCTGCTGATAAGTACCAAGCCGGCCATTACCCGTTATTGTAGAGTAATGGCCGGCTTGGGGCATCAAGTGGCTTATAGCGATATCTTTTCTATTCCACCCTATGGAACAATGATTCCATATAACGGAATATAAGTTCCATCACATGGAATTCACATTCCATACTGATAGAATGTAACACATATCCAGAATATATAAAAATTTTTATCGTGTAGATATCACAGCCACGATTAGCTGAAGTCTATAACATTGTCGTCAGCCTCTTCTTGTTTTTCCTCCGGTTTGGAATCAGCAACAATAATATATATCGTATTCATATCGGCGGTAACAAGCAGCCAATAGCCCTGGCAATCCTTCCATGTATCCGGCACCGCGCCAAGATACTCAGCAATATGCTGTACGAGACTGTCTTTGACTGTCAAGGCCTGCTCGCTCAAGGAGATCTCCAGCGACACCTGATGAGGAGTGTCATTTGGATCAATACCAAAGGGCTTTTCAAACTGAAGGGTCAATCCCCATGTCATACGCTTATTGCTAATACGACCATAGGCAATGGTCGGGCGTTTTGAGCCTATTTTCTTCGGTTTGATTTTGTGGATGGTTTTGATATCAGTAACCTTCGTGTTCAGACCTATCCTGTCAATAGAAGAACCGTCTACTTTCTGACGCACGAGTCCCATTACCGCATCTGCGTCAGCAGCGGCCATAGAGTCCTGCGCCGATAGTGCAGGTTTTTCCTTTATTTCATTTTCAGACTGCTTTGACGTACATGAGGACATGATCATAAACATACAAGCAATAGTCAATAAGAATATTCGTAACATAATATCAGCGTTTGTGTAAAATGAGTTTTCGGATGAGTTTTTCCCTGCGTTTGCGCAACGCCTCTTCAGCTTCGGCTTCCTCCTGCTTCTTAATAATATTCATCTGCTTGAGGTTATTGAGGACTTGATTCAGGCCTTTTTGAGCATTGTAGATTTCCGAGTGGGTCAGTCCTTGCAGCGAGTCCTGCAGTGAGCGAAGTGCCACAACCTTGGCACGGGCATAGATTTCCAGCCCTTTCCGTGTGACGCGTATATAATTAGAACGCCAGTCAACACGGCTTTTATCGCGGATGATGATACCCTCTTCTTCCAATGCATTCAGCAAACGGGTCATTTTGGTCTTACTGTAAGACGTTGCCTCACTGAGTTGCTGCTGCGTACACGTGCCACTCAGGCTTATGGCGTGCAGAACATCCCATTGCTCACTGGAGATTTCAATATGCGCACTACTGAGGTCTTCGCTGATTTTACGCCGCAACATATTACTGATACGGCCGTTCATCAAGGCAAGAATCAAACGGAAATCAATGGAAGCGTCCATTTTTATAGATAATTATGATATTACAAAAGTACACAAATTTGATGAATGGGTTTGATGACCATATGAGATTTCATCTATAATTTTTATCTTTGCGAATAAAATTAGCAAACAATAATGAACTGCAAAAACATTTACCTCAAAACACTGCTGCCCATAGTGGCCATGATGATTATGCTCCAGACAGGAAAAGCTTTCACACCTAAATTCGGGGCAACGACTGTGCCACTGAAGACTGATGTCTCAACACAGGTAAAAGCTTTGCGCTCAGGCTCAGAGTGGAAAATCAGCGTGACTGCCCGCAATAACGGTAAGGAAAAGGCGATATTCAAGTTGAGACTGACGGCGGAGCCACACATCAAGAATGCCACGTTCCTAATTCCCGGCATCAACTACAACGGCAATATGGACGTGCCTAACCTGCCGACAAGTTGGCAGAAAGACGGCGATCCCTGGGTGTTCTCCTACGACCGCGGTTCAATACCTTCTTGTACGATTTCCGAAAATGACGAAAGAGTGTTTGCACTATATGCTTCGACAGACGACACGCTTTCGTATGTCAGCTCATGCGCTGTGGAGAAACTGCAAGACGGCTCTTTCAGACATGTGATGTATTGGCCAGTGACAGAAGCACCTCTCACCTATTCTGGAAAATTGAAATTTACGGACAGATATGACACGTATCTCACACTTTTGCCCGGTGAGGAAATCACAGTCAAGGCGAATGCCTGCACAGGCAAACCGCAGTGGCGCGGTTACGGTTTCGCTGAGGTCTTCCCTTACGCCTGGAAAAATCTTTCCCACGAGGTACCGGCACAGCATAGCGTAGCTGAAACACGCGCCTTGGACAAAGCCTTTCAGGATTGGAGCCGCAGACAGGATGACGAAGGTTATTGGTATGGCGGAATCGTTGACGACGAGGTCTTTATCGCCGGTTATTACGGCACAGGGAAGTCGCACGACGGCTACACAGTGGAAGACTATTACAAAAACCCGTCCCTTAACCGCTGGGCTACCGATGAAATAAGCCAGTCCAAGCATCTGCGCAAGGGAGAATATGTGCGCGGTCCCGGTAGGAGTATAGGATTCGGCGCGCAGTCGTTTCAGATGGCAAGGCTATCCATCCGCTACGGTTTAGAAAACAACAGCCCGGAAGACCTTGACTTCGGCATCAAAGTGCTAAAAAGTTGGATTTCCGTTCGCGGACAACCGAGCGGATTCTTCTGCGAATATAAGAAAAAAGACAAGCCTGCCATAAATGCCTCTCACGTAGGCTGGGCGATAAGTGAGTTTTCGCGCGTCGCCATGCTTCTGGGTGAGCAGGGTACAGAATTCAAAGACGCCGCCACCAGACTGGTGAAACCTGTCTTGGCCGGTGTGCGTCAAGATGGTAATATCGGGTCGGTATGGAACTGGAACACCGGCAAAGTTATGTCGTACAACGGTGACGGTGGCGGCTACGTACTGATGGGATTAGTAAAATACTGGGAAATGACACACGACGACAGCCTTATCCCTGTAATAGACAAAGCATTTGAATATTACTACCGCACAGACATTAACTCCTTCCGCTGCTTTGGCGGCGCAATGGACTGCGCCAGTATAGACCGAGAGGGAATACATCCTTTTATGACTGCGGCAATCACACTATATAAAAAGACAGGCAAGGAAAAATATCTGGAGTATGCACGCAAGGCTGGCTGGTACTTTTTATCGTGGCTCTACATACAGAATCCCATATATGACCCGTCGTGTGATTTTGCTGTCTTCAACTGGAAACCAGCCGGAGCAACTATCGTAGGCACAGAACATTCCGCACTCGACGAATATGCCTGTGTGCTCTTACCTGAGTTTTTTGCTCTATCCAAAATTGACCGTAAACCCATCTGGAAAGAAGTCGCCGCACTTATCTGGCGTAACGGCACACAGGGCTTTGCTGATGCCAACCGCCCCGTCTGGCACAATCTGGAACGACCTTTGGGAAGTAAAAACGAAGCTATATTCCCCTCACGCTGGAGCAAGTACAAACCTGTAGAAAGTGCGCGCGGAAGCATCAACGATCACCTTACAGCCTGGGCCGGTACATATCGTCTGGCTTCCTTATATGAACTATCGGAAGAAGACATCCTTTGGCTGGACCAGCAACGATAGCTGTGACGTATCATCACAAACAGCGCGAAGAAACTTTTTCGTTGAAAAAATTGGCTATGTCAGAAAAAAGTGCGAAATTTGCACTCGCTAATAACAAAACATTATTATTAATCAACACAAGTAATTATGAATCAGTACGAAACCGTTTTCATTTTAACTCCCGTTTTATCTGATGATCAGATGAAGGAAACGGTTGGAAAGTACCGTGACTTTCTAACATCTCAGGGAGCTGAGATTCTCTATGAAGAGAATTGGGGCATGAAGAAACTGGCTTACGCAATTGAGAAAAAGTCCAGCGGATTCTATGTAGTATTTGGCTATAAGGCAGAGCCGACTTTCATCAAAAAGTTGAGCATCGCATTCCATCGTGACGAATGTGTCATCCGTGACCTTACCGTAAAAATGGACAAGAACGCTGCCGCTTATGCCGCTAAACGTGAACAATTAAGAAACAAAAAGGAGGATTGATCATGGCAGACGTAAAATCAGAAATCAGATATTTGACCGCACCTTCTATCGACCTCAAGAAGAAGAAGTATTGCCGTTTCAAGAAAAGTGGTATCAAGTATATCGACTTTAAAGATCCTGAGTTCCTGAAGAAATTCTTGAACGAACAAGGTAAGATATTACCACGCCGCATTACTGGAAACTCTCTGAAGTACCAGCGCCGTGTAGCTCAAGCTGTTAAAAGAGCACGCCACTTGGCTCTGCTCCCATACGTAACCGATATGTTGAAATAATTAAACGGAGAAATTATGGAAATTATTTTGAAAGAAGACGTTGCCGGATTGGGCTATAAAAATGATATCGTAACCGTGAAGAATGGTTACGGACGTAACTATCTCCTGCCACAAGGTAAAGCTGTTATCGCAACAGCATCTGCAAAGAAAGTCATCGCTGAAAATCTTAAACAACGCGCTCACAAGTTGGCTAAAATTAAGGCAGATGCAGAGGCTTTGGCAGAGAAACTGGGACAACTCGAAGCATTGGTAATCCCAATGAAAGTCAGCCAGACTGGCACTATCTACGGTTCTGTTACAAATGTTCAGATCGCAGAGAAGCTGACAGAGAAAGGTTTTGACATCGAGCGTAAGACAATCGTTGTTCCTGCTGTAAAAGAAGTAGGAGAATATACTGCTACCGTAAACCTCCACAAGGAAGTTTCAGTAGAGATTCCTTTCCAAGTTATCGCAGAAGCGTAATTCTTAATATTTCATAGAAAAGCTCCTCATCAAGTTAAACTTGTATGAGGAGCTTTTTATTATTTTCGTAACTTTGCACAACAAAATAAGAATAACGATGAAGAAGCTAATCTGTTTTATGTTCGGCATCCTGGCTATGATAGGTATCAGTGCGGACAACGAGAAAATACATACATCCTCCATGAAGTGCGAAATCAAGGGCAAACTGCCGCAGAACAGTCGCGCAACAAAGGTATTCCTGCAAAAAATAGAGCAGAACCGTTTCGTCACAACAGACTCAACTCTTGCAGGAGATGGAAATTTCATATTGACCACTACCGCAGGTGCAACACCCGTCGTACGTTATTTACGCTTTAATGACACAGAATCGGAACCTGTGAAAATCTTTATTGATGCAGACGAACTGATAGTCAAACAGACTAAAGACGGAATCTGCATAACAGGCTCAGGGACCAACGACACATACTCTAAAATTTGGCAAGAGATAGCGCCGCTACGGGAAGCCAAACAGGATGCATACCAACGTTATAAAGACAAGTCACTGAGTAACGAAGAACACAAACAGGCAGAGGAAGATTACGACAAAGCAGATGAGAAAGAGACAGAAATATACCTGACATATTTAAAGGACAATGCCGACAACATTCTTGGATATGACATCCTGACAAACCTCTATTATACTATGGAAGGTGCGCTCGTAGAACAATACCTGAAAAAACTGCCAGCAGTATTCAAGGAAGAAGCACAGTACAAACGCATAGAGCGTTATGTAGAAAATGACAAAAAGTGCCTTCCAGGCACAGACTATCATGACATAACACTCAAAACACCAGAAGGCGAAACAAAAAAACTATCTGATTATATTAAAGAAGGGAAGTATACAATCCTTGATTTCTGGGCCAGCTGGTGTGGACCGTGTCGCGCAGAAATGCCAAATATGGTTAAAATCTATAAAGAATTTAACACTTACGGCATAGAAATCATCGGTATTTCCTTAGACAAAGACGAAGCAGCATGGAAAAAGGCAATTAAAGATATGGATATGACATGGCCACAATTGTCAGACCTTAAATTTTGGCAGAGTGAAGCTGTAAAAACATATGGTGTACAAGCTATTCCAATGACCGTAACCATTGGTCCGAACGGACGTATCCTAAGGAAGAATCTCCGGGGAGAAAAACTCTACGACGAAGTGGCAACTTGGGCCGAAAAGCTAAAATAACCTACAACACACCCATCTCAGCATATCAGAGGCATCGCAATGACGCCTCTTTCTTATAATAGTTAATTTTACCGTTAATTCGGATAAAAACGTTAAAAAGTTTTATATATTTTAAGAATTCTTTGAAACTGCTTGCAAGATTTTGAGCACTATCCTATTTTTGCAGTGTTATGAAGAAAAGAACAATAATAATCATATCTATCGTCATGGGCTTAAGCTTCGCTGCCTTGCTCTATCTCCAAGTCAGGTATTCCCGACAGATGTTGAGGATGAGAAAGGAGCAGTTTGCTGAGTCTGTCAGTCGTAGCATGAATATAGTCTCACGCAACATGGAGCTTGAGCAAACTGTCAAGGGACTGGAGAAGTACATCAAGGACAACAACGCTGACGCATTACAAGGTACAACAAAAGAAGACACCACGTCCATGTATACTGGCGCATTCCCTCTGGATATACATGCGCCCGTTGCTGGCAAGAAGATTCCTCGCCTCCATACGCTACCGCATCCCGTGACTGTGCCAAAAGGATTTACCCTGAAAAAACGCATAGGCAACTCTTACTCATCACTGACAAAAGAGATGCGAGACTTAATAAAAAATCAATACCTAAATCAGCGTGAACTGTTGGACAGAGTCGTTGTTAACATTCTGAACACATCGAACAACCAACCGCTTTCTGAGAGTATAAATTTCAAAATGCTTGACCAAAGTCTGAAAGCAGAGTTTGAGAGCAACGGAATAGATTTGGAATATCACTTTACCGTCACGACGAGCTCAGGTAAAGAACTATACCGTTGCCCCGATTATGATCCAAAGGGCGAAAAGTATTCTTTCAAGCAGATATTGATGCCGCATAACGCTCCGGCGAATACCGCCATTCTGACTGTACACTTCCCTGAGATGCACAAATACTTGTACAGTTCGGTGAAATTTCTCATTCCTTCAATCATCTTTATCATTATCTTGTTGCTAACATTCATCTTCACCATATACATATCATTCCGGCAGAAGAAACTTAGCGAAATGAAAAATGATTTCGTGAACAACATGACACATGAGCTGAAGACCCCAGTCTCTTCAATTTCACTGGCAGTACAAATGCTCTTGGACCCCAATGTGCCCAAGAGTGAGAAAATGACCAAACATCTATCTACGGTTATAAGTGATGAAACCAAACGATTGCGCATGTTGATCGACGTAGTGCTCCAGACTTCAATTTTTGAAGGCCGGAAAATACGTTTCAACCAAAGAAATATCAAAACAAACAAGTTGGTCAATGATGTCGTCAGCACTTTCAGCATCAAAGCAAAAAAAGAAGGTGGTTCTCTGGAGAAAATATTTGACGCTGCTGAAGATTGCATATATGCTGACGAAATGCATATGACAAATGTTTTGTTCAACATTATGGATAACGCTTATAAGTACCGTCGAAAGGATGTAGACTTCAACCTTCAGGTTAAGACCTGGAATGAGGGCGACAACATCTGCATCTCAATAAAAGACAACGGCATTGGTATCAAGCATGATGATCTGAAAAAGATATTTGACAAATTTTATCGCGTTCACACCGGGAACCGTCATGATGTCAAAGGGTTCGGTTTGGGACTGGCCTATGTGAAAAACATTATAGACCTGCATCATGGTACGATATCTACGGAAAGCGAATTAGGCAAAGGAACCACATTTGTAATTAAATTACCAATCATTAAAGAATAACAGTTATGGAAGAAGCTAAAAGAATTTTACTGTGCGAAGATGACGAGAATCTGGGTATGTTGCTCAGCGAATATCTTCAAGCTAAGAATTACGAAGCAGTTCTCTGCAAAGACGGAGAAGAAGGCTATAAAGAATTCTTGAAACAAAAGTTTGACATCTGCGTCCTCGACGTAATGATGCCTAAAAAAGACGGATTCAGTCTATGCAAAGATATTAAGCAGATCAATCCTGAGATTCCTGTCGTTTTTCTAACTGCAAAAGCATTGAAGGAAGATGTTATCGACGGGTTCAAGTTAGGTGCAGACGACTACATCACCAAACCTTTCTCTATGGAAGAGCTTACTTATCGTATTGACGCCATCATGCACCGCGTGCAGGGCAAGAAGAAAAACGATGAAGTTATTGTTACACTTGGCAAATTCACCTTTGACCGCAACAAGCAAATTCTCGCTATTGGTGACGACAAGCGCAAGTTGACAACTAAGGAGAGCGAACTACTCAACATCTTGTACGAGCACGTCAACGATGTTCTTCCACGCGAATTGGCATTGAACAAGATTTGGGAAGACGACAACCGCGTATATGCACGCAGTATGGACGTTTACATCACAAAACTGCGTAAATATCTCAAGGCCGATCCTGATGTTGAAATCTTGAATGTTCACGGCGAAGGCTACAAACTCGTATTGCCGACTGCATAAGGAACATTCTTCATACAATTTGCAGCAAAGGGATGCAGAACTTTCTGCATCCCTTTGTCGCAAATTTTCTAAAGCTTTCCAACAAAACTTTAGTCTATAAGAAATATCGCCGGTGTCTTACGTAAGTTTGGCAAACTCCTCTTCTTCCATTCCTGAATAGTGTATGTCTGGATATATTCTTCTTGACAGGTTATGCCTGCAGCAACACAGAGTCTTGTCGTATTACGACATGTCTTGATGAAGTCTCGAAAAAGCAGTTCGTTACGGTAAGGTGTCTCTATACATATTTGAGTCTGTTTACCATTGACTGCCCTCTCCTCCATTCTTTTTATGAATGCTATCCTTGCAGCGTTATCAATCGGAATATAACCATTGAAAGCAAAATTTTGTCCGTTAAACCCTGATGCCATTAAAGCCAACAAGATTGACGAGGGACCGACCAGCGGCACGACCTTCAGTTGCATTTGATGCGCCTGCTCCACAATGACAGCCCCAGGGTCAGCAACAGCAGGACATCCCGCCTCTGAGATAACTCCGACAGGTTCACCATTAACCAGAGGTTTCAAGTATTCACGAAAGACAGCTGTGTCAGCATGCTTGCCCATAGGGTAGAATTCCAATTCGTCAATATTGATATCTTTATCTACACTTTTAAGGAATCGCCTTGCGGAACGAATCTCTTCAACAATAAAGTGACGTATCTGCAAGATGACTTCTCTGTTGTATGAAGGTAACACCTGCCCCACTGGCGTATCGCCCAATGGGACAGGTATGAGATATAACGCAGGGGATATTGTTTCCATTCCCTTTACCTGCTATCTGAGAGTAAATTTCACTTTGGAACAGATATTGTCGGCAGCATTTCCGACAAGAGCCTCAAATTCACCGGCTTCAGCTTTCCATGAATGTATTGTTTCATCATAGAAACTTAAAGCGTCTTTTCTGATACTGATGCTTACATCCTTGCTTTCGCCCGGTTGCAGATACACTTTCTTAAAACCTTTGAGTTCCTTTGCCGGACGATCAACGCTGGCCTTCAGATCACTAATGTAGAGTTGCACCACTTCAGCTCCCGCCCTCTTGCCTGTATTCTGAACATTTACAGTAAATGTTATCTGTCCGTCCTGCGATACTTCTTTCTTGTCAGCTGAGACTTTGCCTATTTTAAACGTAGTATAACTCAGACCGTGTCCGAAAGAGAACAAAGGTTTGATTTTTTCTTTGTCAATCCAGCGGTATCCGACATAGATGCCTTCTTTGTATTCTTCATCGTAGATTTCCTCATTAGCACGCTTGATACCCGGATAGGTGTTGAGTGCATGGGCTCCGTAGTCTGTCAGCTTCTGTCCCCAAGTGTAGGGCAGTTTGCCGCTGGGATTGACGTCTCCGGCGAGGATTCCGCCGATAATTCTACCCGTCTCACTTCCGAGATACCACGCCTGTAATATAGCTGGAACTTTCTTTGCCCAGGGCATAGCCATACTGTTACCGCTGATGTTAACAAAAACTATGTTCTTATTGACTGCTAACAGTGCCTCAACAAGTTCATTTTGATTATAGGGCATTTCATAATCCTTGCGGTCATAGTTTTCTGTATCTTGATAGCGATGTTTATTAAGGCCACCAAAGACTAACACGATGTCAGCATTCCGGGCTTTTTCCACAGCCTCCTGACGGAGTTCGTCGTTGGAACGTTTTTCCTTCATGTTGACACCTTTAATCACTTTAGTCTGCTCGGCAATAATACCACCTCCTGTATTTGTTATACTGGTATATCCGCGTGCATAATCTATCGTGGCTGTCTTGCCAAATCGGGCACGAATCCCTTCCAAGGGCGAATATTCATCCTGAGCCTTGAGTTTGGAACTGCCTCCGCCGATGGTCATCATTTTTATCGCATTTTCACCGACAACAAGTATTTTGTGAGTCTTCTCAATGTCGATAGGCAATATGTTATTGTTCTGAAGGAGTACAACACCCTCTTCACCTATCTTACGAGCTGTTGCATAATGAGCTTCCGAACAGAGCGAACCGAAACCTTTGTCACGTTTCATACTGGTGCGGAAGAACAGTCTCAGTACACGACGCACTTTATCATTGAGTTCGTCCTGGCTATATTTTCCCGCAATAATACCGTCACGATAAGCTTTGGCCAGATGATATTTTTCATAGCCATTAGCGACATTCATACTCATGCCGTCAGTATGTGTACCGAACTCCATATCCAAGCCATACTTAATGGACTCGTCTGTATCATGCGCACCGCCCCAGTCGGATACAACGACTCCGTCATAGTTCCATTGTTTTTTCAGAATATCGTTCAGCAGATAGGGATTATGACAGTTGTGATGGTTTTTCCAAAGATTGTACGAACCCATGATACCCCATGTGTGTGCCTCTTCAACAGCGGCTTTGAAAGCCGGCAGATAAATCTCATTCAGCGCCCGCTCGCTGATAATGACATTTGTAGTGTGACGATTTATCTCATTGTTATTGAGACAGAAGTGCTTGATACAGGCCGATACATCATTGCTTTGGATTCCCTTGATATACGGAACCGCCATCCGGCTGGCAAGGTAGGGGTCTTCTCCCATATACTCAAAGTTGCGCCCGTTGAGCGGTGTCCTGTAGATGTTGACACCCGGACCAAGCATCATGTTCTTTTTACGGTAAAGGGCTTCTTCCCCAACGGCTTTGCCATATTCTGCCGCCACTTCCGGATTCCATGTAGCAGCGAGACAGGTTAAAGCCGGGAAAGCCACAACAGAGTCGTTACTTTGCCCTGCCTGGTCCCATGCGTCCCACATAGTTTCCGGCCGCACACCGTGAGGGCCGTCGGAGGTCCAGTATTCCGGAATGCCGAGACGTTTGACTCCCGGACTGGAGAATTTGCTCTGTGCATGAATAACAGCTATCTTCTCTTGCAGTGTCATGCGCGACAATGCATCATCAATTCTGGCCTCTATAGGCTTGCTTTCATCTAAGTACACAGGAGTAGTCTGTGCGCCCGCTCCAATGGAACCGGCTAATAAAAAGAATAATACTTTGAGTTTCATTGTTTATATTGATAAACGGTTTTATTTCATTGTTGACGGAGTCGGGAGAAGCAGTGCCTGCCTTTTATATAATAGTGCCAGAGGATGCTTCCCTGCATCATCTCCGGAATATCCCGACAATTTGTCTTCTGCATATTCTCCTGGCGCGAAGGCTCAAACTCTGACTTGATGCGCTTGAATTCCTTGCGGGCTTTACACACGGCCGCGGCATCTCTCCACTTCAATGTCAGCATCATTTGTGCCGCAGCAAGATAATCCAACAGCATCCTCCATTTCAGGATTGCGCCGACTCTTTCGCTACTGGCGTTTTTATAGATCATCAGCAGATTGTTGCGGAAATTGAGATAAGTCTTGCGCGGATTACTTTTATTGAGCGTCGCACCGCCTACATGATAGACAACAGACTGCGGAATGCAAGCGATGTTCCAGCCGCGACTTTTCAGCCTCCAGCAAAGGTCTATCTCCTCCATGTGGGCAAAGAAACGCCCATCCAGACCTCCCTCTTTTTTAAATACCTCAGTACGAATCATCAATGCCGCGCCCGAGGCCCAAAATACACTTGCTATAGTGTCATACTGATTTCTGTCCTCTTCCACAGTGTTCAGGATGCGTCCCCTGCAAAACGGATATCCTAATGCATCCATATATCCGCCACATGCACCGGCATACTCAAATAAACCACGCTGCTTCTCCGACAAGATTTTTGGTTGGCACGCCGCAGTCTCAGGATGTACTTCCATGTATTGTATCATGGGTTCTATCCAACCAGGCGTCACTTCGACGTCAGAATTCAACAGGATGCTGTAAGGGGGCTCTATGTTTTCCAACGCTTTGTTGTACCCTTCAGCGAAGCCATAGTTTTTATCAAGCTCTATGATGCGTACTGCGGGAAATTCGTGACGCAACATCGCTACAGAGTCATCTGTCGACCCATTATCCGCGACAACGATTTCTGCCTCAGGCGAGTTGGCTACAACAGACGGCAGGAAATGTCTCATCATTTCCGCACCATTCCAATTCAAGATAACGACGGCTACCTGTTTTTGCATTCGGATTCAATATTGACGCCATGAAATGACGCACGAACTTTCAACAAAATTATAAAAAAAATAAGATATAATGCCACTTATCCGGAACTATCTGAGTACAATGCTGAGCCGCAACACCATCATTTCACGACCTCTCCTATCAAGGCATCCTGCTTTGGGTTAAAGTCTAAAAGTTTAACCCTAATCAGCTTGTTGTCTCTCGCATCGGCATTTTTACCCAAACCGGGTATCTCCACATGGATGTAATTGTCGGTGAAACCTTTTGCCTGCCTATGTGAATGCTCTGTCAAAACTGTGCGCTCTGTTCCGATGAAACGCTGGTAAAAAGCCTTGCGCTTTTCTTCCGATAAAGTCAGAAGCTGTTGGCTCCGGCGGTGTTTCTCCTTCTCGTCCACTACGTAAGGGATACGCAACGCCGCTGTGCCCGGGCGTTCTGAATAGCTGAACACGTGAAACTGCGCCACATCAATACGTTCAGCGAAAGAGTAGCTTTCCTCCCACAATTCAGGTGTCTCACCGCGCGTGCCCACAATAACATCTACACCGATGAAGGCATCAGGCATGACACTTTTTATATGGGCTATCTTTTCGGCAAACAACGCCGTGTCATACTTGCGGTGCATAAGTTTCAGCACACTGTCACTGCCACTTTGCAGAGGGATATGAAAATGGGGCATAAACGCTCTTGACCGTGCACAGTAATCTATTATCTCGTCGGTCAGCAGATTGGGCTCAATAGAGGAAATACGATAACGCTCAATACCTTCTACATCGTCCAGAGCTCTAACCAAATCATAAAACGTCTCACCTGTGGATTTTCCGAAATCTCCGATATTCACACCTGTGATGACTATTTCCTTACCGCCTTGCATTGCCGCCTGACGGGCCTGTCCTACCAGCGAGTCAATGCTGCCGTTTCGGCTTCTGCCTCGCGCCATTGGGATAGCGCAATAGGTGCAAAAATAGTCACAGCCATCCTGTATCTTGAGGAAGTAACGCGTGCGGGTGCCTCGGGAACACGACGGGACAAACGACGTAATGTCCTTGCGTTCTGTGCTATATGTTTTGGCTTGCATCTCCGAAGCGTTTTCCATGAGTTTTTCTTCTATGATGTCCAGCACCTTGCCTTTCTGCTCCATGCCGACAACGAGGTCAACACCATCTATCTCCGCCAACCTCTGAGTGTCAGTCTGCGCATAACATCCCATGATGACAACAAACGCATCGGGATTCTCACGTATCACCTTATGGATAGCCTGACGCGACTTGTGGTTCGCCATCTCCGTAACCGTACAGGTGTTGATAACGCAGATATCCGCCTTCTCGCCTGTCCTCGCCCTGTGCGCCCCGCGCTTCTCCATGCAATCACATATTGTCGAGTTTTCGGCAAAGTTGAGTTTGCACCCTAAGGAAACGAATACGGCAGACTTATTCTCAAAGATATCGCTCATTTTTTCTCAATATAGAAAGGACATTATTCCCGTTGCAGTACAAAGTTACAACTTTCCGCCATAATGCACAAATCTTGTGACAGGAAGCTCCACCCGGACATTCATCCAGCCACCCAAGTGCGGTGTGAACCGCTGCCGTGTGCAACAATGCCTGAATCGGGATTGCCTGATAGCTTCTTCAACTCTGCGGAAGCCTTTGTGCGGCATACACCGTTGACGCGGACATAGTCATTCAGATGCAAGACACCGTGCCGGCTGATAAAATCGCACGCCCGTCTGGCACGTTCCTCAAATGTATACGGTGAAGGCTCCACACAGTACAACGCCTGATCTGTCTTGCAACACACCGTCTGTTCCTTCAACTGACGTAACAGTTCCGGGTCAGGTTTGAAATTAAGATCTTTCACGCATACCCGACAAACATCCGAATGTGTCACCACAGAGGTCCCGACGGCTTTCTTATCTGCAAACTCCAATGAGAGCGAGAATGTTCCAATGCCACCGACCCTGACAGAGTGACCCTCACTGAGAAACCGCAGCAGCGTGTCACCAAGCGCATCAAAGACGGCTCTCGCCTGCCCCTTCGCCACACAACCGCTGTTGGTCATCTCTCTGATTGTTTCCTCCTCACCTAACTGCGAATAAATTTGCAACTTAGGACACACACGTTTTTCTCCATTGCCCATACTTGCGGACAACTCCTGTAAAATGTAATTAACCATACTCTTCTTTATTTATATAACATTCTGTATAACTCTTTCTTTATGCCCTACATCTGCCCGCTCCCAAAGCATGGAACATAAATTCCAGCGGGTGGAACTATCATTCCTTAATATGGAACGCAAATTCCAAAGGACGGAACGAAGCAACTTTCGCCGACAAAACTACAACGCTCTCCTGCGGAATCCAAAACTACTACGCCAAAAATGGCCGTAAATGCAGAAAAAGGCAAAAAACAATAGGGAAAAACGCAAAACATTAACATCAGCATCCGGAAAAGAGACGGCGTAACCACATTGGCCTGCAATCGTCTTCTGAGACACATGAACGAAACAACAAGTTTATTCCGAAATACCCGATTTTGTAATATGCATTTAGCAAAACATTAATTTTTATGTTTTTTACAACATGTTGATTTACAGTGATAAGCATAAAAAATAATAAAAAACA
>ODAI013021246.1_pt1 | contig 19410 bp, 20 predicted proteins | sample 1539321 | NCBI WGS metagenome assembly ODAI01 (sample SAMN02144231, study PRJEB22623) | gut metagenome | biome: sheep rumen | host: Ovis aries | place: New Zealand
ATAGTCAAAGGGAGACTTCCTGACCGGTTCCGTTTTTAAGGAAAAAAGCTATGGCCCCATCGTATACAGGTTTTTCTGCCTGGGCTCCCATTACAGGAGATCTCTTGAATTTTCCTACGAGAACCTGGATAATGCGGCAGCAGCCTACGGCAAGATCATTTCAAAGATAGCATCCCTCCTGCCCGATGCAAAGGGCGAAGCCGACAAGGCCGAAGGTGAAAAGCTGCTTGCTCCTTTCAGAGCGGCTCTTGACAACGATCTCAACACCTCCCTTGCCATAACAGCGCTCCTTGACTGCCTCAAATCGGATGCGAGCCCCTCCGCAAAGCTGTGGGCGGCAGAAAGGATGGATACTGTCCTTTCCCTTGATCTTATCGCTCACGCAAAGGCGCTTTCCGAAAAGAAGGCCGATACCGCAGAGCTTCCGCCGGAAATAGCCGATCTTGCCGAAAAGAGAAAGGAAGCCCGCAGGGAAAAGGATTTTGCACTTGCAGACAAGCTGAGGGATGAGATCATCTCTAAGGGTTATGTCGTTGAGGAAACAAGACAGGGTACCAGAATATATAAAAAATGATTACAACTTGTAATATTTCACTATAAACCGGAGATGTATTTTGTGCAAATAGATAGTTTTTTGCTCTTTTGTACAAAAAAAGTGTAACTTGTTTGTAATCTTGTATAGCAAATATATCCAAATCAGACTGTCTGTTTTAGTGCAAAATAACTATTTTTAACCAATTCACTTAAAAAATCATTGACAATCGTCCTATTCGGTTGTATAGTTTTATTTAGTGAGAAAAAGGTCGGTATGCCACAAGGTGGGTATATCCTCCGAGCAATACGTCGGAGGATGTGCCGGAGCCGGCATTGACCATGGCCGTGCGGTATATGAGCCGCAGATCTGCAACTCGGGGCTGAGATTAAGAGAACGTATCGGGTACAAACACGCCTGTCATGCGTTCCCTTTCTGCTGAAAGCCTTGTTTTCTGCGGGATTATGCAGTCAGGCTGTCTTGTTTAAAAGCTTATTATATTTTCCGGTCAGTGGGACTTGAGAAAATATGGTATATTTTAAGGAGGAAAAGTAAAATGAAGAATGTAAAGAAGACCCTCGCTATGATCGCTTCCATAGCAATGGCAGGTTCCGTATTCGCTGCTTGCGGCGGCGGAAACGGCGGTTCCAGCGCAGGTACTACTGCTGCTACAACAACAGCTGCTGAAGCTGCTGCCGGGACCGAAGCTGCTGCTGAGACCGAAGCTGCTGCCGAGACAGAGGCTGCTGCCGAGACCGAAGCTGCTGCCGAGACAGAGGCTGCTGCTGAGCCTGCAGGCGACGAGGGCAAGGTACTTAACATTCAGGTATGGAATGAAGAGTTCAAGAGCCGTGTTACCGATCACTATCCCGGTTATGAGGAAGTTGATGCTACTCACGGCAAGATCGGTGATGTAGACGTTGTTTGGACCATTACTCCTTCCACCGATAACGCTTATCAGAACAACCTCGACTCCGTACTTCCCGGCAACGCTGATGCTGCTGCTGACAGCAAGGTAGATATCTTCCTGGTAGAGGCTGACTACGCTCTGAAGTATGTTGATGCTGATGTAAACGTAGCTATGAAGCTTTCCGACCTGGGCATCACTGATGCAGATCTCAGCGATCAGTATCAGTACACCAAGGACGTTGTTACCGATGCTAACGGCGACCTCCGTGGTGCTTCTTGGCAGGCTTGCTCTGCCGGCCTTATCTACAACAGAGAGATCGCTAAGGCTGTTCTCGGCTCCGATGATCCCGCTGATGTACAGGCTGCAGTTGCTGACTGGGATACATACAACGAGACCGCAGCTAAGATGGCTGACGCAGGTTACTACATGACTGCCGGTTATGCAGATACCTTCCGTGTATATTCCAACAATGTTTCCGCTCCCTGGGTACAGGACGGCAAGGTTGTTATCGATCCTAACATCAAGGCTTGGGTTGACGCTACCAAGGTTCAGGTAGATGCTGGTCAGACTTCCGCTTCCGCAGACCTCTGGGGCGATGAGTGGGCTAAGGGCTTCTACAGCGGTCAGGGTACAAAGGATGTATTCTGCTACTTTGGGCCTGCTTGGTTCTTCAACTTCTGTATGCACAGCGACGACGCTGCTTCTATCGCTGCTAACGGCGGTTGGGGCTTCACAGTTGGACCTCAGGGTCACTTCTGGGGCGGTACTTGGATCTGTGCAGCTAACGGCACCGATAACCCGACTCTCGTTAAGGATATCATCCTTACCATGACTACCAATAAGGACGTTCTCAAGGAGATCGCTACTGCTGATTCCGACTGCGTAAACTCCAAGTCCGTTCTTGCTGACCTTGCTTCTTCCGAAGATGGTAACATCGCTCTCCTCGGCGGTCAGAATCCCTATGCAGTTCTCGCAGAGGGCGCTGAGAAGGTTGATATGTCCAAACTCTCCATCTACGATCAGGGATGCAACGAGGAATTCCAGGCAGCTATGAAGAACTACTTCTCCGGCGCAGGCTCCTATGAGGATGCTCTTGCTCAGTTCAACAGCGCTATCGTTGAGAAGTATCCCGAGCTCACAACTGACTGATAATCCGTATTCGGCTTACAGATCGTTGATTTTAGAGACTATCTGAACGTTTAAAACTAAAGAGAGCCCATTTCTTCAGGTGGGATGGGCTCTCTTTTTTAAACGCTTTTGGGGGTTTATAAAATTTTTTGTGATCGAAGTGCCGTATTTAGTGCATTGTACACAAAGGGGAGGAGAATATGCCGAACAAGGATCTGAATGTCCAGTTTACAAACAGGGGGAGATCCGGTAAAATCGACAAGTTGAACATCTGGGGTTACATTTTTTTGCTCCCGTTCACACTTGTTTTTATCGTATTTCAGCTTATCCCTCTTGTAAACACTATTTATAACAGCTTTTTTGAAAACTATATGGCAGGTCTTAAACAAGTTGGACCAAACTTTGTAGGACTTGCAAATTTCGGAGAATTATTTAAGAGCGGAGACCTTGTCAAGTACTTTGGCAATACGATGATAATGTGGATACTCGGCTTTATCCCGCAGATCGTTTTGTCTTTGCTTTTGTCTTCATGGTTTACAAACCCCTCATTGAGACTTAGATTCCAGCGTTTTTTCAAGACAGTTATTTATTTACCCAATCTGATAATGGCATCGGCATTTGCCATGCTGTTCTTCACGATGTTTGATATCACAGGTCCTGTCAACGGTCTGTTCGTCAAGCTCGGCATCTTTAAAGAACCCTTTTCCTTTTTCACCAGTATCGGTGCTACAAGAGGACTGGTCGCTTTCATGTACTGCCTTATGCGGTTCGGCAATACTACCATCCTTCTTATGGCAGGGATGCTCGGTATACCCGTGGATATATTTGAAGCAGCCGATGTTGACGGAGCTACACCCACACAGGTCTTCTGGAAGATAACACTTCCCCTGCTCCGCCCCATCCTTGTTTATGTAATGGTCACTTCGCTTATCGGTGGTTTACAGATGTTCGATGTTCCCCAGATCCTCACAAACGGAAAGGGCGACCCGATGCGTACATCCATGACCCTTATCATGTACTTGAACAAACACCTTTACAGTAAGAACTACGGTCTTGCAGGTGCACTTTCCGTTCTCCTGCTCATAATTACCGCTATTCTTTCATTTATCGTGTTCAAGGTCACCGGTGAAGAAGAACTTAATAAGAAAGCGAGGTAAGCAGTATGGCCGGTAATACAAACGCAAGTTCTGCCGATGCCGAGTTCAAGAGCGCATCCGGAACTTTAAAGGCTCGTAGAGCAGTTTGCTATGTAGTTCTTGTTATCATATCGATTCTCTGTTTGTTCTGGTTCTATATGCTGTTTATCAACGCTACACGTTCCAACGATGAACTTGGTCAGGGATTCACGCTCCTGCCGTCTTCACATCTCGGTGAGAACCTGAAGAACATATTCAATAACGGTACTATCCCCATTGCTTCGGGTATGGCAAACTCCGTTATCGTTGCAGCACTCACAGCGCTGCTGAGCACCTATTTCTCTACCATGACGGCGTATTCGATACAGGTCTACAACTATAAAGGCAAGAAGGCTATCTTTACATTCATACTTGCTATCATGATGATACCTACACAGGTATCTGCACTGGGTTTTGTAAACCTGGTAAAGGGTATGAATCTTGAAGATAATTTCATTCCTCTTATAGTCCCCTCGATCGCTGCACCCATAACTTTCTTCTACTTAAAGCAGTATATGGCAGCAAACCTTCCTCTGTCGCTCATTGAAGCGGCACGCATCGACGGTGAACATGAGATCGGTATCTTCAACAAGATTGCACTCCCTCTGATGATACCTGCAATAGCTGTTCAGGCTATATTTACATTTGTATCGAGCTGGAACAACTACTTCACTCCTTCACTTATACTGCACGAGTCAAGCAAGAAGACACTTCCTATACTTATTGCACAGCTGAGAAATGCCGACTTCCTGAAGTTCGATATGGGTCAGGTATATGCCATGATCGCATTCTCGATCTTCCCTGTAATCGTTGTTTACCTCTTCCTTTCAAAGTATATCGTTGGCGGTGTTACTGCCGGCGGCGTAAAGGAATAAAAAAATGACCCGCTGTCTTTTGACAGCGGGCTTTTTTAAAGCTCATAGCTTATACTAATTTCTGACCGATGTATAGACAAGAAACAAGCCGCAAATGCTTGAATATAAGGGATTTGAGGCTTGGAGATCGTCTATACATCGAGGAAGAATTAGTATTAGGTCCTGCAAGAGAACCGATCCATTTGTAAAAGCTCCCGTTCTTCGGGAGCTTTTTGTCATTCAAGTATATAACCCATGACATACTGTCTTTTGGAGCAAAGAGCGGTCAGATCCTTCACCGCAGAGGTGCTTTTAAGGTCGTTGTAGCGGTTGCACACATCCAGTCTGTCGGTGTTTCTTCCATCAACAGCCATAAAGTGCATGGTGGATAGGAAAGGCTTTCCCGTCCAGCAGCAGACTATGCCTATATGACCCTTCAGTCTGAGAGCAAACTCATGGTAGCGCCTGATGCTGTGTACTCTTATGCCGGCTTTAGCTGCTGCCCAGGCATACCTGAAAGGCGACACACCCAGCAGACCGAAGAGAGTGAGTGCATTTCGCCCTACTGCGGAGTGTATCAGCCTCAGATCCGCCCTCCTGCCGGAAAGCACCATGGCGTTGTAAAGTGCAATAACACCGCATCCGTTGTAGGACATGGGCTTCAAGCCCAGCCGCACATCCGACACCTCACAGCTCCCCTGCCCGTTGAGCAGCACTCCATCGGGGATCAAGGGGATATCAGCCTGTTTTCTCCTTGACAAACTTTTCCATCCTTTCGACTGCCGTCATAATGTGGTTGATGGAATATGCATAAGAGATCCTGATGTGACCCTCTCCCGTTTCTCCGAAGGCATTTCCGGGAACTACAGCCACACTGTATCTGTCAAGCAGCTCCTCGCAGAACCTTTCGCTTGAAAGACCCGTCCTCTTTATGGAGGGGAAGGCGTAGAAGGCTCCCTCCGGCTCAAAGCAGTCAAGTCCGATGCGGTTGAGAGCGTGTACCAGCCACCGTCTGCGCTGATCGTATTCCTCTCTCATCTTCACGATATCTTCATCGCAGCTTCTGAGAGCCTCCACTGCAGCATACTGGGATACTGTGGGGGAACACATTATAGCATACTGATGTATTTTCAGCATCTGGGATGTCAGGGGTTCAGGAGCAGCAATGTACCCCATTCTCCACCCTGTCATGGAGTAGGCTTTGGAAAATCCGTCCACAAGGATGGTCCTCTCTGCCATATTCCCTATCTGTGTGATGGAAACATGCTTTTCACCGTAGGTCAGGGAACTGTATATCTCATCGGAAAGGACCATAATATCCGTCCCCTCCAGCACCTCTGCGATCTTTTCAAGGTCGCTCCTTGTCATGATGCCGCCTGTGGGATTGTTGGGGAAAGGCAGCACCAGCAGCTTTGTCCTGCTGCTTATCTTTTCCTTCAAAGCCTCCGGGATCAGCTTGAACTTGTCCTCTGCCCTTGTGGGGATGGGAACAGGCACACCGCCGCTAAGTGAGACTATGGGAGAGTAACATACAAAGCAGGGCTCAACTATAAGCACCTCATCTCCGGGGTCTACAAGGCTCCTTATGGCTATGTCTATGCCCTCGGATCCGCCTACGGTCACTATTATCTGTGACTCAGGCTCATACTCCACACCTATCCTCTTTTGTATGTTGCCTGAAATAGCCTTTCTCAGATCAGCAAGTCCCTTGTTGGCAGTATACTTTGTCCTGCCCCTTTCAAGGGATGTTATGGCTGCCTGGCGTACAGACCAAGGGGTCTGGAAATCGGGCTCGCCCACGCCGAGAGATATTATCCCCTCTCTTGCATTTGCCAGATCAAAGAACTTTCTTATGCCGGACGGCTTCATTTCCCTGCATTTTTTTGCGATCAGACTGTCATAGTTTATCACGGAGATACTAATCCCCTTTCATCTGCGACCTCACCATCAATGACAAAGCCGCTTTCTTTGTATCTTTTCAGTACGAAATGTGTGGATGTGGAAAGCACGCCCGGCAGGGTAGAGAGCCTTCTTGCCACAAACAGAGCCACTTCCTTGTAGTTTGTACCCGAAAGTGTAACAGCCAGGTCGAAGGAACCTGCCATAAGTGTAACGGAATCCACTTCCTCAACGGACATGATAGTTTTTGCTATCTGATCAAAGCCGTTTTCCGCTTGTGGGGTCACCTTTACCTCTATGAATGCAGTCACCGAATCAGTGTCTGAAAAATCCTCCGCCGTCACAGCCATATAACCCTTTATAACTCCGCTTTTTTCGTAGCCCTCTATCTTTGCGGCAGTCTCTTCCGGAGAAAGTCCCGCCAATGCGGCAAGATCCTCAACGGAGAGCCTTGCATTGGTCTTTAAGATCTTAAGCAGCTTATCCATTTGCATATCCCTTCCTTTTTTCATATATCAAGCGAGAACTTTTCGAGCAGCTCCAGATCGGACACATAATCCGTTTCGGAAGCCAGCTTCTTTTCCGCCTGGTTTTTATATTTTTCTATTCCCACAGTAGCTTTGTTTACTGCGCTGAGAGTTCCGGCACCTGCCACACAGCCGCCGGGGCAAGCCATTCCTTCAAGAAGGCAGCCGTCGTACTTGTGCGCCTTTGCCAGCTGGAGCAGTTTCTTACATTCGCTGAGCCCCTGTGCGGAAAAGGTCTTTACATCCCGCTCAGGTGCGATGCGCTTTATCTCCTCCGCCACGGCTTTCGCCACACCTCCGCTGACGGCAAAGCCTCTGCCTGCTGCGGTAGCACCTTCAAGAGGTACTGCCTCCTCTGCGGGGATATTGTCAAGATCCACTTCCTTTGCCTCAAACATACCCATAAGCTCTTCAAAGGTGAGGACAAAATCCACATAGCTTCTGATAGTCCTGCGGCTCGCTTCCAGCTTTTTGGCGCTGCAGGGTCCTATAAAGGCAATCATGCAGTCCGGATCCTTTTTCTTTTCAAGCCTTGCAGTGAGCACCATCGGGGTGAGAGCCATGGAAATATTCTTGGCAAGCTCCGGGAACAGCTTCTTTGCCATCACAGACCAGGACGGGCAGCAGGATGTGGCAAGGAAGTCCAGCTTTTCAGGTACATTCTCCACAAAGTCCTTTGCTTCCTCCACGGTGCAAAGATCCGCTCCCACAGCTACTTCAACCACACTGTCAAAGCCAAGTCTCCTCATGGCGGCGGTCAGCCTGTCCGGTGTGAGCTTTGCACCGAACTGACCGTAAAAGGCAGGCGCCACAATGGCGACTACTCTTTTGTTCGTTTTTATGGCATGGATGAGCTGGAATATCTGCCCCTTGTCGGCAATGGCGCCGAAGGGACAATTCACAAGGCACATCCCGCAGGAAACGCATTTATCATAGTCAATGGTAGCCCGCCCGTGTTCATCGGAGCCTATAGCATCCATGCCGCAGGCACGGGCGCAGGGTCTTTCCACTTTAAGGATGGCTCCGTAGGGGCAAACATCCTTGCAGCGTCCGCATTTGATACACTTTTCCTTGTCTATGATGGACTTTCCGTGCCTTATGGAGATAGCGCCCTTGGGACACACCACCTGACAGGGGTTCTCAAAGCAGCCCTGACACACCTCGGTCACATGATAGTGCAGGGTGGGGCAGGCATTGCAGGCAAAGGAGATTATGTTTATAAGCGGCGGATCGTAATACTTTTCCGCAATGGCGCTCTCCTCCACTCCCCTTGAAACGGGTGCGTGTTCACTTATATCCCTGAGAGGAAGCCCCATGGCAAGGCGCAGCCTTTCCTCTACTATGGCTCTTTCAAGGAAGATGGATTCCCTGTGCTGTGCCACATCTCCGGGGCAGATCCTGTAGGGGATGTCCTCCATCCTGGAGTAGTCACCGCCCTCATAGGCGAGCTTTGCCACCTCGGTGAACACCTTTCTGCGCATATCGGTAACAGAAGAATAAATACCTCTCATTTGGACGACCTTTCATTAAATCAAGAATACAGGCTTCTTTGTCTTTAACAGGATCGGATATTCAGGTCCTGAATTCATCTATAAGATGCTCATCGTCAAATTCCTGTGTCACATCGTCCCATATCAGGCAGGAGCTGAGCTCCTTGTACCTGTAAAAATCCGTAAAGACTATACGCATAGTCTGTGTGGACAGTATATTCTTTTTCTGGACGGTTATGGGGCTGTCTGTATGACCGTTAAGAACGGCAAGGCTCCTGTCCTCCGTGATATTCTTTCCTCTGAAGTGCCTGAAGCTGTCCCCTTCATAGAACCTTGCCTCTATCACTCCCGCCTTTCTTGAAGAAAGTGCCTGTACATAATCATCCCCGTTTTCAAGTATGACGGGTATGCAGGTAGTCTCCGGGAGCCCCTCAAAGGTAGCGTAGATATCCTCTATCGTCACGTTGTTGATTATCACCTTTTCATTGATGATGATATTCATCACTTATCACCTGTTACAGCGTTCTCGTTTTCCGTGCCCGCAAGCATATTTTCCTCTTCAAGTATCCTGAGAGTGATCCTCTGCCAGCTGTCCCACTCGCCGTTGGGCATATCGTGGGTAAAATACAGGCTGTTTTCCGTGGTCTCCGCAGTTATAAGCCCGCCGTACCAGCTGTGCTTCGTGTCTATAACGCCGTCGTAGCACAAGAACCTTGCGAAAAGTTCCTCTGTCTGTGCGGAGGTGAGGGAAACAAAGCTTTCCGTAACATCTATTTTAACGGTCTTCATGATTACCATCCTTATCTGATACTTGAAAGATCGGCACTTTTATGTTAAAATGTCATAGGTGCTCTCAGATGATATAATACCAGCAGTCATTGTTATCCACTTCTTCCACCTGAGAGATGGAAGGAGTCTTTCCGGAGAAGTTCACCATAAGCTCCTGATTCTTTATGCTGACCCTTGCACCCGCCTTGATGGACGTGGTGATAAAGGCATTTCCTCCGATGACCACATCTCTTCCTATGACTGTCTCTCCGCCAAGTATGGATGCACCGGAATAAATGGTGACATTATCCTCAATGGTGGGATGACGCTTTTTCGACCTGAGAGACTGTCCGCCCCTTGTGGAAAGAGCACCAAGAGTGACCCCCTGATACACCTTCACATTGTTGCCTATAACAGTGGTCTCACCTATTACTATGCCCGTACCGTGATCTATAAAGAAATATTTGCCGATCGTAGCTCCGGGGTGTATGTCTATACCGGTAACGGAATGGGCGTGCTCCGTCATTATCCTGGGGATAAGAGGCACTCCAAGAAGATACAGTTCATGAGCCAGCCTGTATACCATTATGGCGTAAAGACCGGGATAGGAGTAGATTATCTCATCCGTGTTGAAGGCAGCGGGGTCGCCGTCAAAGGTAGCCTGTACATCCGTCTGTATGTACTCTCTTATCTTCGGTATGGTGGAGAGGAAGTCTATCGCCGTTTTCTCGGCGCACTTCTCCGTCCCAAGCTCGTCAAGGCACTCACAGCCCTCCACATAGCGCAGTACGATGGATATCTGCTTTACAAGATTATAGAGCACATCCTCAAGCTGCATAGTGATGTTGTTGTGAACAGTGTACACCTTGTAGCTGCGGTTCTTGAAGAAGCCCGGAAAGACTACATTTCTGAGCTGTTCTATGATGCGTACTATGACCTCCTTGTCAGGCTGGGAAAATCCGTCATACCTGTCAATGTCACGATCGGTGGAATAGTCGGATAGTATCACCTGCACAAGGTCATTGAGTTTTGTCTCTATATTCAAAGCTAAGCTACCTCCGTACTGTAAAGCATAAAATATTTTAAATGTAAAGGATGATCCGAATGAAAAGCTTCAATGCACTCGATATTTCAAAAAAAGTAATAGCTGCTCATGTCCGTGAGGGCAGTATATGTATAGATGCCACTATGGGCAGAGGGAACGACACTGCCTATCTCTGCTCTCTTGCTGGCAGCAGCGGAAAGGTCACAGCCTTTGACATCCAGGATGATGCCATAAACAGCACCGCCCTGCTGCTTGAAAGCAAGGGTCTCTCAGCCCGTCTAATAAAGGAAAGCCATGAAAACATGGATAAATACGCCGAAAAGGGAACAGTGGACTGTATCACTTTCAATCTGGGGTGGCTGCCAGGAGGAGATCACACCGTCCACACCATGCCCGAGAGCAGCATAACGACCCTGCAAAAGGCTATGGAGCTTCTCAGCGACACAGGCATCATTTCACTTATAATCTACTACGGCAGAGATACGGGCTTTGAAGAAAAGGAAAGGGTCATGGATTTTCTGAAAAGTGTTGACAGCAAAAAGTACACCGTCATCATATCCGAATTTGCGAACCGTCCAAACTGTCCGCCCATCCCCGTTTTCATTTTCAGGAACCTGTAAGGCATTTCAAGCCTACAGCCGCTCCCCTGTCAGCATTATGGTGGCTGCCAGCAGCTTTGCCAGGAAATACATGAGAGCGGCCTCCTCCTCCTGCCAGATGCGTTTGCTGCGGCGCTCTGCCAGTATAAGGTAACCGAACGCTTCTACACCCATGCTGACCTTTACCACCATAAAGGATTCTATACCGTGCTTTTCAAGCACGCCGTAAAAGCAGGGGCTTATCTCCCTTATAAGAGACGGGTCATTTGCAAAGTAAACATCATTGCTGAGCACCTTGCCCACATCCGTGACCTTTTCCTCAAGCCCCCGGTCTATGACCGAGTGCATAACGCAGTCCTCGCCTGCGTAGTAAAGGTCGCTGATCTTCATCTCATCAATGAGAAGAGGCAGGACGGAAGCAAACTTGTTCTTTATGCCAGGTACAGTCTCAAACTGACGCACAAGGCTGTGCATGGAGGTATATATACCGTGCCTTGCAATGTGACTTATCTCTATATCCTTATGCTTTTCCTCCACATATATGATATAGCAGTTTCTCCCCTTGGTCTTTCCCCTGTACAATGTCTTGTCTATAAGCTCAAAAAGCCCGTTGTGATCCTTTGCATCATATGGGTATGTGGCACATCCGACAGTAGCCGTAACAAAGGGCGAAAAACCGGATACCTCTATATTTTTGCGCAGTACGCCGCCTGCACCGTATAATCCGCTGAAAAACTCCTTTTTCTGCTCGTATTCGATGTGTTCAAGGTCGATGAACAGCAGTTCGTCTCCGCCGAACCTTCCTACCACGCCAAAGCCTGACATATACTTTTCCATCCCGTCTGCCAGCGCCTTCAGCACCGCATCCCCGGTCTTGTGGCCGTAGGTGTCGTTTATGAACTTGAAATTATCTATATCCAGCATACCGTAGGTAAAGGGTATGCCCTTTTCAATGAGATATACGGCAAAATCCGCCACATCACGACGGGACAGCACATTTGTAAGGGGATCCAGATGGTGTATTATATCATCCCCGTCAAGCAGCTTTTCAAAATAGGGATACTTTGAAAGTTCTTCCTTTGTATACAACTGTCCTGCCCCCTCGGTACTACTGTCTGTTTTTCTGCCTTCTGACCGTTCTTGTGTACACATCCTCCGACTTTGTGACAGTCATGGGATCGTTTATATAGCTATCTGCACGGGATGCCCGTGCCACCGGCTTCATGGAGGCATAGCCCGTGGCTCCCCCTATCATGCCGCTGATGATGCCCGCAATTATGAATATATAGTCTCCGTCCCCAAAAAGGAAATAAGCTATGACTGCCGCTATTACTGCCCATATGATGACCCGCAGCACCATTTTTCCGGTGTCTATGGGGAGGTCGCCTATAAATGCACCTGTCTGACCGTTCATGGCAAAACGGTAGGTCTTGTCGTTCCACTTTGTCACAAGGTACCAGACAGGCAGCAGTGCATAGCCTGTCTTGGAGTACTCCACATCCACATTTTCGGAAAGTGCCTTTACATGGTCGTGATGCACCGTTTTCTTTGCAAGGGCTTTGGCAGTGTTCTCTATCCTGTCCTGTGCCCTTTTTTTGTCCTCATCCTCGGAAACATTGAACCTTTCCGCCATAAAGCCCGGCAGATAGGACATGGAAAAGTCCTTCATCCCCTCATGCTTGTAGGGCTCAACAGAATCCATCAGGTCATCCGGCATCCTCTTCGAGGCATCCACGGGGATATCCTTAAAGGAAACATGACCCGCTCTCTCGGCGCTGTAATACTTCCTTATCTCCTCATCGGGAGTATCTGTTCTGTCGTATGCCTCATAGCGGGCATCCACAGAGGCTGTCCCGGAAAAGAGCCAGAAAGGGACATAAACGCCCTGTATCTCCTCAACGTGGTTGTTTTCGGAAAAGGACTTGGGCAGGAGCTTCTTTGACTTATAATAGTCGCTGTACCTTTTCTCCGCCTGCTCCTTTGTAAAGGAAAAGGGGATCATGCAGTCGGGACGCAGTGCCCCGCTGAAGCTCGCAGGAACGATGGTATTGTTTCCGCAGTAGGGGCAGCGCATAGCCGAGGTGTTTTCATCCGCTATAAGCTCCGCTCCGCAGGAGGAACAGGAGTAGGCACGCATATTGTCCGCATCCTCTCCCCATTCGGAGTTTTCCTCGGGACTGCTCTGCTGAACGCCTTCCTGTGCAAGCTGTTCTTCCTTTTTCTTATAGTGCTCTTCTATCTCCTCCACGGTGAATTCGCTGTCACAGAATTCGCAGTGGAGCTTTCCCAGTCTCGGGTCAAAACTCAGTTCTGCCCCGCAGGCGAGACAGTTTACCGCCATTGTCTTGTTCTGTATTTCCATATAATAGCCTTTTTGCTCCCGCAGCGCTCATCAACACTGCGGGAGCACCCTGAAGATCATATACATTCAGCTCTGCTGAAAAGATCGGCGAGCCTGTCCCTGTCCTTTGCCACCTCGGAAAAGCCCTCCGCAAAGCGTGTAAGCGGCTCTTCCTCACCGTAAACACAGAACATACCGGCTTCACTGTCGAAATCAAGAAGGGGTATAAGCTCCGGTGCACATTCATTTAAGTAAACGACAGCTATGGCTTCCCAGTCGTAGCCGTTGCCCTCAAAGCCCTCCTCTTCTCTCGAAGCGAACATACTCTCATACTCACTGATGATGTCATCATCTATATCAAGCAGAAAAGAGCAGGAAACACCCTCTTCATTTTCAGCGCATTCAAATCTGAAAGGAGTAAAATTCTTCATATTCCGACCCCGGGATCATGAATTCATCTTTGCCTTGTAGTCTTCCTTCAGACGCTCCAGCTTCTTGGCATCCTCTATACGCTTAGCCCTTGCCTCGGTCTGTATCTTCTTTGTCTCCTCTATACCGTTTACGATGGTAGCCCATGTCTTTTCAAGGGTCTCCACCTGTATAGAGTTGCCGTTTGCCAGCTTTGTGGTCATGATGGTCTGGGAAACAGTATTCTGGGCATTCTTGAGCAGCAGCTCGTTGGTCTTGTCATCGAGTGCCTTCATGGACTCTGCCTGTATCTTCTGGCGCTTGAGCATAACAGCCTGAGCAAGGGACTGCTTGAACACGGGCATGGTGATGATAAATGCGGAATTGATCTTTCTGATAAGGTTCACATTGGAAAATTCCATGGCTTTGAGCATGGGAACGGTCTGCATAGCCACATTCTCTGCTATCTTAAGATCCATTACACGCTGCTCCAGGACCGCCCTTGTCTGTTCAAGTGTCTGAAGATCCATTGCAGTCGTACCGGAATCGGGGTTCTCAGCCATTTTCTGCTTGTAGATCTCTATGTACTGATCTACTTCCTTGCAAGCCTGCTCACCTGCCATGATATACTTGAGGAGCTGCTTGTAGAAATCTATGTTGGCATTGTACATGGTCTCCAGCTTGTAATTGGACTGTTCTATCTCACCCTCGTACTTCTTGAGCTGGATGTAGATCTTGTCCACCTCGTTGCCCATGTTGTTGTACTTTTCAAGGATCTTGTCGAGCTGCTTTCTCAGGTTGGCAAGAAGACCCTTCTTCTCGGTGGAGAGCTCCTTTGCGTCGAACTGTTCCATTATCTTGGCAAGAGAATTGAGCAGCACGCTGGAATCATCGAGCTGGGACATATCCATGGATCTGAGCACCTGGTCGGAAGCCTTGGAGATCTCCTCAGCCACCTCGTTGCCGAAGGTGATGATGGAGGTGGGATCATTTGCGTTGATGGTGCTCACGAGCTTGTTTATCTCATCGGAGGATACAAGCTCCTCTTTGAGCTGCTTCTGAGTGTCAAGTATGGAATAATTCTGGCTTTCTCCTATCTGGATATTGAACTCGGGAGCCTTTTCCTCCACGATAACGGGAGCCTCTGTGACCTGTGTCTCGGCCTGTCTTTCCTCTGAGGGTGTAAACTGTAGTGGCATGATCATTTTCCTTTCTTAAATAGATTTCTGAAAAAGCCCTGCTTTCTCTGGGCTCGTGTGGTACTGGGAATACGGAACTGAGGTGCCCTCTGGTTGTACATATATTCCCCTATGGTATGGGAGGAGAAAGCTTCCTCCGAAACATATGTTTCTATATTGCGGTACCCGGAAGGAGAGTAGATGAGTATATCAAAGCCCAGGTAGCTGAGCAGCAGGAGCTGGGTACACTCGAGCTTTGAAAAAGGATCCTCGATGGTATCCGCTACTATTATCTTGGGTACTTCCTTAGTAAAGTCATATTGCTGCAGGAGGTTGAGTATAGGCTTTGAAAGGTTCAGCGCCACATACATCACATAGCACACCAGCTCGTTCTCATCCTGCATAAGGAGCATACCGTCATCAATGACAGCCTGCGCCTTTTCAAATATGAGTGACTGAAGAGAAGCGGACAGGAAGGTATACTTGTTCAGCGAGGAATTCAGTATTCCTCTGATATCAAGCTTCTTTCCCGCATGGAAGGGCTTATAGGATCTGGCAACGGAAAGCCCCAGATTCTTGTACGCCACGGATTTTACCATGTAAAGGGATCTGGGAGTGAGCATATCCTCCACATTCGCCCAGTATTCCTTGACCTTTCCCTCCGGTATGCCGCAGAACTTTGAAAATATGACCGGCACCGTCACCACATCGTCATCCACTCTGAATCCCGGTCTGTACATGGCATCCTGATCCCAGTATATCTCCACCTCGTCGGCTGTGGTCTGGAGCACGGCAGAGGTCATCCTTGAAAACTGCATGCTCCTGAACATGGTGTCGCCGCTGTAAAGAAGGGTATCCAGCTCCCTTTCGGCCTTGTATGCGCTGGTGGCTATCTTCACCTTTACGGGTGCAGTGGGGAAAGGGACTATCCGTCCGAAATTGCCAAGCACTTCCTTCTGGAGCTTATCGGAAAAGGGACATTTTTCAAAAATATCCAGTGCTCCTTCATCAGGCGATATGCAGACCACATCAAAGCCGCAGCGCACCGCATAGCAGAGGAAGAGAGTGTCCGCAGCAGACGGGTTCCCGTAGTACATTATGAGGGGGATATTCTTGCCGTCCACCCCGATGGCACGGGATATGAACCTGAGCTTCAGGGGCAGGAGCCCCGCAACGCTCACCACATCTGCCTGTATACCCGAAAGCATATCTCCGAGGGCATTCTGGGCGATAAGGCTCAGCTCTGCGTTTCCGTTCACATCCGCAAGGGAGCAAAGCCCGGAAATGGACGAGCCTCTCGATGAAGTATCTATGGTATTGAGAAGCGCCAGATCCTGAGGCGGCACCGTTATCTCCTCGTCTATGAAAGCAAAGGGTTTGTGAGAGCTCTTTATATCATTTTTAAGGTTGAAGAGGAAATTGGCGTAAACATCCTCGCTCATATCACCTTTTCCGCATATAAGTATGAAGTATACGGGTATCATTTCGTTTTTGCTGAAATGTGCCCCTCTCGAGTAAAGCCGAACAGAATGTTCTTCAAGCAGACTTCTTGTGAGCTCTGTAAACTCCGCAGAGACAGTTTCCACAAGCCTTGCCATAAAGTCCCTCCATTTTACAAATAAGCTGTATGACCGCAGGTCTCCCCGCATTTTCCAATCTTTAACATTATACAACATATCGATACACTTTGTCAAGTTATTTGTTGATTTAGTATTTGTTGAAAAAAACTTAAAATTGCTCTTTTCGCTGAAAAAGCATTGACCTTTCGGGAATAATGTGGTATCATCATACAAAGTGCATGACAGGAGGAAAACAAAATGAGATTCTGCAGCGAATGCAAAAAGCTCTCAAAGGACGATGATTTCTGCTCCCACTGCGGCTCTGCGCTTTTCGGAACAGAGGACTTTACCGCAAGGGGCTCGGAATGTACCGACACAAGGGGCCACAGCCACGACAAGATCACCTATGACAGCAGGCTCGGCTGCCGTGTGGACCACCACGGCAGCGAGATACCGGTCAGGCTGAAGACGCAGGACGGTCAAAACGGTCTGAAAAAAGGTCAAAAGATATTCGCAGTCATAGCTGTTATCTTCTTCCTTGCTCCTATAGTATTCTTCTTCGTCTTCGGCATCATGATCGACATCATCTCAAGCTTGTTTTCCTGATACGGAGGTCTGTATGGACATAAGAAAGGGCGACATCCTCAGCATGAAAAAGACCCATCCCTGCGGGAGCCGTGAGATGGAGGTGCTGCGCACGGGAGCGGATCTCCGTCTCAGATGCAGGGGCTGCGGTCATGAGGTCATGACGGAGAGAATAAAAATAGAAAAAAACATCAGAAGGGTCATAAGAGAAGAAGATGCACCGCAGTAAAGGGCTGCACTTTTTGCCAAATACCATAATAATGTATGATTTACCCTGTTTTGCTTTATTCCTATTTGTGCAATTGTGACATATCGCTAAAATATTATGAATAATTTTATGCAAGATTTTTCCGTGAAAAATATTGATGATTTTTTTGAAATGTGATATAATTATATAAAATCATGACAAACCGAGGGAGGCAAATGCCTTTCCCCACTGTCCACAGAGGCTTTTTTGGTCTTACGGTACGGTTTGTGTTTTTTGTTTGGAGGTAATAAGTCATGGATGGAACCGGATTCCTTAAAACCGTATCGTTCGGCGGCTTCGATAAAAAAGATGTTCTTGCGTATGTAGATAAGCTCAATACCCAGATATACACCCTGGAAAGCGAACTCAACGAAGCTAAGAAGCTCGCTGAGGCAAGCGGTTCGGACGGAGATACCAAGGCAAAGTATGAGGAGCTCCTGAAGGCCGACAGGGAAAAGATAGCTGAGCTCCAGGCCAGCAACGATTCCGTAAAGAACCAGATCCAGGTGGCTCAGGATGAGTCCAAGGAAAAGGACAAGGAGATAGAGGAGCTCAAGGCAAAGCTCGTGAGCATGGAGGAAGAGCTGGTAGATGCCAAGAACAAGGCTGCAGCCGCTTCCACCGCCGAAAACAACGCAATGGATCTCAGCAACGTCTTCATGGAGGCTCAGAGATCCGCCAACTCCATCATAACCAGCGCAAAGGAAAACGCAAGAAAGATGGATGAGGATGCCAAGAAGCTGGCAAATCAGGTAGTAGACGATGCGAACGGCAAGGCTTCCACTATCGTAAAGAATGCGGATGAAAAGGCTCTCAAGATCGTTACCGAGGCTGAGACCAAGTCCGCAGAGCTTGCGACCGCAAACGAGAACATGAAGGCTGTTGTTCTTGCCGATGTTGAGGAGATCACCGAAAGCCTCAACAAGGTAAAGGCTATCCTGGAGGAATTCACCACAGGCGGCTACACAAAGGTGCTTGAAGCATCCCAGCTCCTTGCCGATACTGACAAGACCCTGAAGAAGAACGGCGTTCCCAAGTTCACTGCTCCCAAGAACGCACAGGTAAAGCAGCCCCAGCCCGCAGCTCAGGCAGCTCAGCCCGCACAGGCTCAGGCGGCACAGCCTGCTCAGGCGGCTCAGCCTGCAAGACCTGTCGCACAGACAGCTCAGAGCGCTGCTAAGGCAGCTGCACAGGCAGCTCAGCCTGCCCAGCCCGCAGCTCAGGCAGAACAGGCAAAGCCCGCAGCAGCTCCCGCTCCCTCAACGGCAGCAGGAAGAGCACAGCAGGCAGCAGCTCAGCCCAAGCCTACTCCCAAGCTCAATAACTTCGGCTTTGATATGAGTGAGATAGAGGCTCTTGCCAAGAATATAGAAGCCAACGCTTCCAAGACAAAGTCCGCCGGAGACGATTACGACGGCAATATAGATCCCAAGGGCATCAAGCTCTCCAGAATGGGCTAAGTTTAGTACACAGGGGTATCCTTTCGGGGGTACCCTGTTTGTTTTAAGTGAGTTACACTATGCTAACTTACACATAAACAGTTGTTTTCCACAGTTGATTTTTGTATCATTTGTAAAATTTGACAAAAGTATTGAAATCAAATTTACAAAGTGATATAATTAAATACATACGGATATCATCCGGAAAATACTTGGAGGTTTTTACAATGGGCAGATTAGTTTCCGCTAAGGATATGCTTAACAAGGCTCTTGCAGGCCACTATGGCGTTGCACAGATCAACATCAACAACCTTGAATGGACAAAGGCTGTACTTACTACTTCTCAGGAGCTGCAGGCACCTGTTATCCTGGGTGTTTCCATGGGTGCGGCAAAATACATGACCGGCTACAAGACCGTTACCGCTATGGTAGAGGCTATGATGGAGTCTCTCGACATCACAGTTCCCGTTGCGCTTCATCTTGACCACGGCAACTATGACGCTGCTGTTGCCTGCATCAAGTCCGGCTTCTCTTCCATCATGTTCGACGGTTCCTCTCTCCCCTTTGAAGAGAACTATGCCAAGACCACCGCTCTCGTAAATGCCTGCGATGTTCTGGGTCTCTCCCTTGAGGCTGAGGTAGGTTCCATCGGCGGCGAAGAGGACGGCATCATCGGTATGGGCGAGGGTGCAGATCCCGAGGAGTGTGCAAAGATAGCTGCTCTCG
>ODAI012592455.1_pt1 | contig 19409 bp, 13 predicted proteins | sample 1539321 | NCBI WGS metagenome assembly ODAI01 (sample SAMN02144231, study PRJEB22623) | gut metagenome | biome: sheep rumen | host: Ovis aries | place: New Zealand
AAAAAATCAAGGAATCCTCCCTGAAGGGTCCCTCCTTGCTTTTTCCCTGCGTCCCACTGCCTCATTTTGAACGCTAATAACAGAACTGATGCTGAACCCCTGAATCACTCTCGACTTTTAAAGATATTTGTAGTATTATTGTACATAGAAACAATTTTCGGCAGGAAGAGTTATGAGGACAAAAAACACAGAATCTTTGGAAAATGAACAGAATAATGATGCCATAGAAGAGATATGCGGTCTGCTTGCCGACATTCAGGATAAACAGCTCATCTACGGCTTTTTCGAATGTCTTTTCACAAAAGCTGAACTGAAAGACTTTTCAAACAGGTGGCATCTGGTAAAAGAACTTGACGCAGGAACCACACAAAGGGAAATCGCAAGAAAATACGGCATGTCGCTCTGCAACATCACAAGAGGCTCTCGTGAAATGAAAAAGGAAAACTCCGCATTCAGACACGTGCTCGACATCCTGAAACAAAAAAAGGCCACCCGAGAAGAGTGACCTTTGATTCATCGAAACCGTTTCCACCCTAAAGGAGTGCGAACTGAGACGAATAGAGTTTGTAGTACGGTCCCAGATGAGACATAAGTTCGTAGTGTGCTCCGTGTTCCAAAATCTTTCCATGATCCACGTAAAAAATGGTGTCGCAGTTTTTGATTGTGGAAAGTCTGTGCGCAATGATGAAACTCGTCCGTCCGCACAAAAGCTTGTGAAGTCCACGCTGCAGGAGAATCTCGGTTTCAGTGTCTATCGAAGAAGTCGCTTCGTCAAGAATCAGAATCTTAGGATCGGCCAGAAGGGCGCGTGCAAAAGAAATGAGCTGCCTCTGTCCAACTGAAAGCCTTGAGCCGCGTTCGTTCACTTCCGTATTGTAACCGTCTTCCATTTCCATGATGAAGTCGTGGGCACATACGGTCTTTGCGGCCTCAACCACCTGTTCGTCAGTGGCCTCCATGTTTCCGTACCGTATGTTGTCCATAATCGTGCCTTTGAAAATAAAGCTGTCCTGCATCATCACGCCCATCTGAGTGCGCAGGGATTTTATGGTCACATCCTGAAGATCATGTCCGTCCACAAGAATTTGTCCCGAATCAGGATTGTAAAAACGGCTCAAAAGATTCACAATGGTCGATTTTCCGGCTCCGGTCGGTCCTACAATCGCAACGCTTTCGCCGGGTTCTATCGTGAAGCTTATATCGTCAAGCACTTTCTTTTCCGGCTCGTAACTGAAGTTGATGTTTTTGTACTCCACCTTTCCCGTAATCGGAGGAAGCTCCTTTGCGCCGGGTTTGTCTTTTACGGTAACAGGCTCGTTAATCGTCTCGAAGATGCGCTCCACGTATGAAACCGCGGTAAGGAGATTGTTGATGAAATCCGCAAGTGTCGTAATCGGCTGCCAGAAACGGCTTATGTATGCGGTGAATGCAATCAGCGTACCGACGGTCACTCCAGAAAATCCGGACTGAATCCACCGTATGCCCAGAACGTATGCCGCCACCATTGTTGCCGTGGAAATAATCTGCACGAAGGGACCCATCAAAAATGAAATTGTAACCGCTTTGAGCCATGCCTTTCTGTATGCCCCGGACAGATTGTTGAAAATCTTTATGTTCTCTTCCTCGCGCACGAAAGACTGCGTAACCCGGATTCCGTTTATGCTTTCGGAGATGTAGGCATTCAGGTTGGACTGCTTGTTGCTCTGCGCACGCCACGCTCTTCTCTGTCTCTTTTTCAAGAAGAAAACATATGCAATGAAAATCGGGAAGCCGGCAAGAACCACCAGAGTCAGAGGCACGTTGATTGAGAACATAAAGATGATTATGAAAATGAGCGAGCACAAATCAGTGATGGTGTTTACCAGACCGTTTGAAAGAACGTCGGAAAGATTGTTCACATAGTTTACGATTCTCACTTGAATCTTTCCGTGGGGACGGGAATCAAAATAAGAAAACGGAAGCTTCAAAATATGCTTGAACAAATCGGAGCGCAGGTCGTGCACAATTCCCTGTCCAATCTTCGTCATTATGTTGATTTTGAATTTGAGCGCAAATGCCGTAAAAAGAGAGATTGCGAGAGTCGAAACGCCAAGAATCACCACAAGACGGAAATTCTTTTCAGGGATTGCCTTGTCCATAATAATCTTCAGAAAATACGGATACAACATTCCGAGTGCCGCTGTCATAAGCATAAGGACGATTACACCCGCCATTGCCTTTGCATGGGGTTTCACATATTTACCGAGACGCCTCAGCTGACCGAAGTCGTAGGTGTCTTCAAGACTTTCATCTATATCATATCTGTTTCTAGCCATTTCAGTTTCCTCCCTCGGATCCGGGGACTTCTTCTTCCGTATTGCCGTACTGATGCTGATAGACCGAAGCATAATATCCGCCGGCCTTTACCAAATCAGCATGCGTTCCTCTCTCGATGATTTTTCCGTCGTTCATAACAAGAATCTGATCACAGTCTTTTACAGAAGAAATGCGGTAGGCAATCACAAAGAGAGTTCTATTCGCCGCAACTGATTTCAAGGCTGTCTGGATCTGAGTCTCTGTCTCCATATCAACGGCACTGGTCGTGTCATCAAGTATGATGATGGGAGGATCTTTCAAAAGTGCACGGGCAAGCGATATTCTCTGCTTTTGTCCGCCGGAGAGTCCCACACCGCGTTCTCCAACCATCGTGTCGTAACCTTCCGGCATTTCGCGTATGAATCCGTCGGCATCTGCAAGTTTTGCAACAGCCTCCACTTTTTCAAACGGGCAGTCTGGATCTCCGTACGCAATGTTTCCTTCAATCGTGTCACTGAAAAGAAACACGTCCTGCATTGCCATTCCGATGTTTTCACGAAGATTGTACATATTCATTTCGCGCACGTCAGTTCCGTCAACATAAACATGGCCCGACGTCACATCGTAGAATCTGCACAGAAGATTCATTACCGTGGTTTTTCCACTTCCGGTGTTTCCAAGAATTCCAACGGAATGTCCCTTTTCCACTTTGAAGCAGATGTCTTTCAAAATCTCTTCGCCGTGGGTGGAATAATTCACGTGGTCGAATTCCACTGTGCCTTCGATGTGGTGCTTTTCAACAGGATGCTCGGGAAGTTTTATATCGGGTTCGGCGGTAAAGGTCTTGTAGATTTTGTCAATCGACGCCTTGAATCTCATCACGTCGTTGATAAGCCATCCCAGCATACGAAGCGGGTTCGTGAGCATCCACAGATAGCCGTTTACAGTGACAAAGTCTCCCATCGTCATCTCGCCTTTTATGGTCAGGTAGCCTCCGTAAATCATCAGAATCACGTTTATCACGGTTCCAAGGAATTCGAAAATGGGCACATACTTCTGCCAAATTTTGGATGCGTTGATTTCACTTGCACGGAAGGCCGCATTTTCCTTTTCAAAACGGTTGAACTCAAATCCTTCCTTTGCGAATGCGCGAACAACACGGTTGGCGGCAATATGCTCCTGCACGTATGCATTGAGACTCGAAAAACACTGGCGCACTCCGGCAAATGCGGGCCCCACCGCCATCATCTGCTTGTACACAAAAAATGCGCTTATGGGGAGAACCACCACAAACATCAATGCCAGCTTCACGTTCACAAAGAAAATCATCACCACGGCGGAAAAGAGCCATATAAGATTTCTGAACACGTTGTAAATAACGAAAGCCACGAAATGACGCACTGCATCCATGTCTCCCGTCTGGCGACTCATCAAATCTCCTGTGCGGTTGTTATTGTAAAATGTGAAATCCTCGCGCAAAAGCTTTCGGTACACAGCGTCCCTCATATCAAAAAGCACACCCTGGCTGGACCTCTCAAAAAGCATCTGTGCAAGATACTGGAATCCTTCACGGAACACAGAAACCCCGAGAAGGATGGCCATGCAGGGCCAGAGAAAGCGGTACTCCTTTCCCATAATCACACGATCAACAACGAAGCCTGAAACCTTGGGATTTATCACGGACATAACCGACACTACAGTTATGATGATGAGTCCGACCACCATCTTAAGACTGTGTTTTTTCAAGAATGAATTGAACCATTTGAATGAAGTCATACTTTCGCTTTTAACATATCCAAAGCAAAAAAGCAAGTGTTTTTTACTATTTAAGCGTTTTTACCGATGCATTGAAATTTCTTCAGATTCGTGTTATATTCAATGGTGGATTTTATAGGAAATCGTTCAAAAGGGGCCGACCCAAAAGTATTGTCATGCTGAACTTGTTTCAGCATCTGCGCTAGATATAGTGCATAGATTCCGAAACGAGTTCGGAATGACACTAGCGAGTTCGGAATGACACTAGGCGGTAAACTTATTGGTCAGTCCTGTAACAGTTTGAGGAAATCCTTGTTTATTAAGGGAGGATGTTTTATGAAGATTAAGAATTATTCAGCATGGATGGCAGTTGCCCTGGCCGCACTTATGCCCCTTGCAGCACAGAATGAGAATACACCCGCGGAAGATTTGTTCATCTCTGTCCGGGCGGAAGATGTAAAATCCGAGGAAAGCGGTGCCCCGGTGAAAGCTGAAGCAAAACAGGAAAAGACTGTCATACCCGCAGTTCCCGTAGAGGAAGAAAAAGCTCCCGCCGCAAAAGAAGAGCCCCCGGCCGCAGAGGAGGATTCCAAAGCAGACTCAATGTCTCCGTCTAAAGATGTCACGGTTTCTGAAGAGGCTGCCGTCTCAAGCGCGCTTTTTTCCGCTGAAGCAAAACAGGAAAAGACTGTCATACCCGCAGTTCCCGTAGAGGAAGAAAAAGCTCCAGCCGCAAAAGAAGAGCCCCCGGCTGCAGCCCCGAAAGCCACAAAGCAGGACAAGGTTTTAAGCGAACTTGCAAGGGAAACAGACAAACGCGTGCAGGAGATTCTTTCTTGCACAAATATTTCAGAGCCTGCATCCACTTCAATTCAGACAATCGAAAGCCTGAAGCAGAGACTCGCCGCGCTTGAAATGCAGTCGAAACCATCCCCGGAACTGATGCAGAAACTCAGGGACGAAATGGAAGCGGAGATTCAGGCCAGACGGAACGAAGATGCAAGACTTGCAGAACTTCAGGGCGACGGTGTCACAATGAATGAAAGGGGCCGCCAGCGTCTTGAAAACGATGTTAAGGAAATCCAAAGACAATACGAAATCCGCATAAAGGAACTTGAATCAGGAACCTCAAGCGGAAACGCAGAAGAAAAGAATGCACTCAAAATGCAGATTCAAAAAGAGATTGCATCCCTTGAGTCCCGCACATTCACGGCAACTTCGCTTGTTGACTCACAGCTTTCGATGCGAGCAGGACACTTCGACGGAAGTTCGGGAAAAGACTGGTGGACCTACACACTTGAACTGCCGGTCGGGGAAGGAACTGCTGTGAAATGCGGAGGAACCCTCACTTACACGCAGATTTCCGGAAAGACCATCCCCGCTGTACCGGTTTCAGGAAGCTCAAATTACGAAGAAGCTCAAAAAAATTACAACTCATATCTTGATGCCGTAGACATTTTCGACAAGGCATTTTCAAGCGGAGTGAAATTCGTTTATGCCACAGTCACATACCGCGTAAAGACTGCCGTTGAACCTTCGGGCTATATTTTCGAAGTATCGGACATCACTTTCACGAATGCAGTCACAGGAAAAACCGTCGCAAAGGACAGCACCGCAAAAAGAGCGGACTATCAGTTCACGCCGGTCACGGATGTCGACTTCCGCACTCCCGCCTCTGTGCCTTCAACCGGAGCGCAGCAGACAATTCCCCTTACACCCGCATCAGGCTCACAGCAGACCATCCCCCTTACACCTGTACAGCCGCGGAATCCAATAACGGAAAGCCAGCCTCTCAGCCCCGCTCCGAAATTCACGGACAGTCCTGAAACAAAAGCCCCGGCCACGGCAAAAAATCAGGAGCAGAAAACCGAACAGTCAGAATCCAGGATTGGAAAAATCAACAGCCGGCAGAAAGACCAAAGCACAACAAAACCGGAAGAGCAGAACCGTGAAAAAAAATACAGCGACGGAACAATCACCACAAACAAGAATTCAGACAATCTTGTTTTCACGTCCCAAAGAAAGACAACCATCGGCTCGCTGTTCTATGCGCTGCCTGGAAAATTCAGTTACTACGTCAACAAAGACACAAGTTTCCTGACCATCGGTTACGGTTTCAGTCTTGGCATTCTTCCTCATCTTTACATCGGCGCGAACACGGAACTCAATATGCTCACCCTCCGTTCAAAAAACAGCTCCGCAAGTAAAAGCAAATACAAATTCTCAGGAGTAGTCACAGGCGTAATCGGTGCGAACTTCAATCTGGGAGACTCAGTGCGCGTAAGTGCATTCGGAGAGGCCGGAATGGTTCTTGACAAATTTGCTTACGGCGGCGGAACAGAATTCGAGTTCTTCTTCCCCGAATCACATACAGGCGTGACACTCGGTTACACTTTCCTTACCAACCAGGACATGCAGACTTTCCACAAGATTTCTGCCGGTATTGAAATGAAGTTTTAACACGCGGAAATAATTATGAAGTACGGAGCCATAAAAGCCATATACACAACGGTTTTTGTGGCTCTTTTATTTTCCTGCGCTTCTTCTCCGAAAAAATTAAGCGGTTCATATTTCGACTCAAACATTCCTTCGTCTCAGGAATTTTCAGATGATGCCTGCGAAAAACTCATCCCCTTCGTCTATGGTCCGGCTTACAAAAGTTATATGCCCATTTTGAAAGTGAATACCCTCAATCTGCAGAATGAAGAGACAACACTTTTTCTCGCATTTGACTCAGGAGCCTCCTGTATGATTTACACAAACGGACTGAAAAAAATCAGCCCTGACAATTCGCTCTTCGAAAAATCAGAAAGCAACTATGTTTCACTGACTCTTACAAATCTGAGCACCGGAACATACAATCTTTCCTCCGCAGTTTTTTCAGCACAGAAAGATGATTTCAAAGAAAATGTGCAAAAACCCAGGGAATTAAAATACGGGCTTGACGGAACCGTGGGACTTGATTTTTTCAGAGGATGCAAAACCCTCACGATAGATTTTCCACGCCGCATGATCATTGTGGATGCACCGCCCATCTGTGAGGAAGCCGTTAAAATGGAAAAGGATTTTCTCAGTCACTATTTTATTCCGGTCGCCATAAACGGAAAAAATGATACGGCAGTGATTGACACAGGAGCCGAAAGCAAAATGGTGCTGAGACTTGAATGGAAAAGCGATGCCCCGGTAATGCAGAGAGATGATTTTTATTTTTATCTCTGGAACCACACACCTGTAAAATCTTCGGAGACCTGGCAGAAAATCGACTCACTTGAAATCGGCTCCCTTGCCTTCACGAACATAAAGGCACTTGACTCACGCAGCACAAGAGTCCACATTCCAGATTCAGTCAGAAATTACGTTCAGCTCACAAATCTCATTGGCTGGGGGCTGCTGAAGGATTATATGATTCAGTATGATTTTGAACACAGCCTTTTCAGAATCCGCAATACTCCGGTCGAAAAATCCTGCGGACAGACATGAAACCCGCTTTTAAATTGATTTTCCACAAGAAAAAAACACCGCGGGTTTCAACGTTTCATGCGAGGCAAAAATCTGAACCTTCGCGACGAAGTTGAAACCCGTTGTTTAATTGATTTTCAGCAAAACTCAAAATCAATTGAAGGGATTCTCATCCTTGTACAACATTCCCTTGGGCTGGTTGAATGCCACATCCTCGATTCCGAGATACTGGAACACAGTGTAGAGAGCCTTTCCGACGTGGCTGAAAGCAACTGCTCCATGATGCGGATAGTTCTTGCTGATCAGGACATGGCGGTAGAAGCGTCCCATCTCCGGGATTGCGAACACACCGATTCCTCCGAACGAATGTGTAGCGACCGGCAGAATTTCACCCTGGGCGATGTATGCCTTGAGTTTGGTGTCCGCGCTGGACTGCAGACGGAAGAATGTGATTTTGCTTGCGGCGATGTCTCCTTCCAGAGTTCCGCGTGTGAAGTCCGGGGTTCCTCCGTTTTCAAGCAGACGGTTCTGAATCAGCTGGAATTTTATGCCGGGCTTTGAATTCTTGGCAAGGCGGCAGAACGGTGTGTTTCCGCAGTGGAATGCCATGAATGTGTCTTCGAGTGTGTAGGGATATTCAAACTTGCCCTTGATGTCGTTTTCGTAGATGTCGCGCGGCACAGAGTTGTTGATGTCAAGCAGGGTGACGCTTTCGCCTGAAACGCATGTTCCGATGTACTCTGAGAGGGCGCCGAAAATGTCCACTTCACAGGCAACCGGGATTCCGCGGCTTCCGAGACGGCTGTTCACATAGCAGGGCTCAAATCCGAATTCCTTCGGGAATGCAGGCCAGCACTTGTCTGCAAACACAACGTATTTCTTGCTGCCCTTGTGGCCCTCCATCCAGTCAAGCAGTGTGAGCTCAAACTGTGCCATGCGGGGGAGCATTTCGGGATAGTTGTTTCCTTCCATTCCAAGCTCGGCTGCCATGTCTTTTGCGACATCCGCAATGCGGGAATCGTCCTTGTGTGCGCGGTATGACACCAGAAGGTCAAGCTCGGAGTTTTCCTCGATTTCGACACCGATGTCGTAGAGACCTTTGATTGGTGCGTTGCAGGCAAAGAAATCCTGGGGGCGCGGTCCGAATGTGATGATTTTGAGGTTCTTGAGACCTATGATTGTGCGTGCAACCGGAACGAAATCCTCAATCATCTTTGCAATGTCCTCTGCCGTTCCAACAGGATATTCAGGGATGACGGCAGGAATGTGACGCAGGTTCAGGTTGTAGGAACAGTTGAGCATACCGCAGTAAGCATCTCCGCGTCCGTTAATCAAATCCTTACCGGTCTCTTCGGCGGCGGCAACAAACATGCACGGACCGTCAAATTTCTGGGCAATCTGTGTCTCCGGTGTTTCAGGTCCGAAGTTTCCGAGGAACACAACAAGAGCGTTGCATCCGGCAGCCTTCACTTCCTCAACAGCCTTGAGCATGTCCTTTTCGTTTTCCACCGTTGTCTTTGCTTCATAAAGCTCACCTTTGTAAGCCTTCACGACAGCGGCACGGCGTTTTTCCGAGAGTGAGATGACAAAGCAGTCACGGCTCACAGCAATGATTCCCAGTTTTACTTCCGGGATGTTCTGAATCTTTTCCATTGTATTCTCCTTAAAAATATCTGTTCGTATTTACAAAATCTTCATCACGCATTGACAAACTCAGCGTCGGCATCTGCGCACGAAATGACCTTACAACTAGCGGCTGATATCTATATTCTCACCAGTGAGACCGATGTATGCACCGTTTTTAGCTTCAGAGGAAGCGGGATGAGCGAGCAGCCACTTGTTTTTTGCCCAGAGCATTTTGTCTTCAAGGTTTTTCACCTGGATTTCAGGCTTGGCGGTGTTGGTGTCTTTGGGAAGCACGATTACCACGCGGAATCCGGGAGCGATTTCATTTCCCCTTACGTCGCAGCAGGGTGCGTAATGCAGAGTGGTTTCGTAGACTTCGACGACTGTTCCGGCAGGTACACGGAAAGCCTGAGTCCTGCGGGTGTTGAGTCTTCCGTTTTCGATGTCGCTGACGGTGGCGAGAAGAAGTATCATGTCAACGGAAGGGATGTTCAGTTCGCTTCCGCGGTGGTACTCGAAGCAGTTGAGTTTTGTATTGAAACCGTTGCAGTAACCCACCTGAACGGGCATTCCGCCGTAAGCATTGTCACTGAATTCTTTTGCTATGGGGAGTGCCTCAAGATTTGAGTCGCCCGGCTCGTACACTGTTGAGTCGGCAGGCATAGGGGTCACTTCGTTCAATTTTGCAATAAGGTCCTTTGTGTCGTAACCTGTAAGAACTTTTCCGTAGCGGGAAAATTCTTTCGAAAAGACGCTTTTGATTTTCATTGTCGATATTCTCCTGATAAAACTTTTGGCAAAGTTTCATAAACAAGTTTTTCTTCAAAAAAACTCTCAAAAAAAAAAAGAGGACTTTTTCCAACCTACGCGGGATTGCAGGGGCGCCGCAGGCGTTCTGACGCGGAGCGGCAGAATGAAGCGGGAGCGGAACCCCGGAAAGCCCGTTTACGCCGGCATGGCAATTTTTTTTTATTGCAAGTGCCGGTTAAAATTGAAATGTCGTCCAAAATATTTTCAAACAAAAACCGCACAGCCACGGACAGTTTCTGCTTGAAACCGATTTTTACAAAGAGGCCAAAGCCTTGTATGAGTCTTTTAACGCCGGGTAGAGCTGTGTGTAAAGCTTGTAGAACTTTTCGTACTCGGCACTGTTGGCACTGATCGGGTTCTGCGGCTCATTGGTCTTGATGACTTTTTTGCAGGCCTCCTGAACAGAACCGTAGACTCCGGTTCCGACTGCGGCGAGGATTGCGACACCAAGGGCAGGACCTTCCTTACTCTTAACGGTCTTTACAGGGCATCCGTAAACATCGGCGAGCATCTGTCTCCACAACGGGCTTGAACCACCGCCGCCACAAGCGAGCATATCGTTGATTTTCACACCCATTCCACGAAGCACTTCGACTGAATCACGCTGACTGTAGGTGACTCCTTCCATTACAGCGCGGAGAAGATGCTGTCTTGTGTGCATTGCGGAAAGTCCGATGAATGCGCCGCGGCAGTTCGGGTCAAGGTGAGGGGTCCGCTCTCCCATGAGGTACGGAAGATAGAGCAGGCGGTCACAACCAATCGGGATGCGTTCGGCCTGTTTGTCCATGATGTAGTAGGGATCTTTGTCCATTCCTGCGGCGGCAACCATCTCGGGGCTGCAGAAATTGTCTCTGAACCACTTGAGTGAAAGTCCGGCAGCCTGTGTGACTCCCATGACGTGCCATGCTCCGGGGACTGCGCAGCAGAATGTGTGCACGCGGCCTTTGGGGTCTATTGAAAGTTTGTCTGTATGTGCGAAAACGACTCCGCTTGTGCCGAGCGTGGTGAATGCGATTCCGTCTTCAACTGTTCCTGTTCCGACTGCGGCGGCGGCATTGTCACCTGCTCCACCGACCACCGGGGTTCCTGCCTTGAGACCGCAGAGTTCGGCGGCTTTTGCACTTACTTTTCCGGTTATTTCGGGAGATTCGTAGACTTTTGCCAAAAGCGATTTGTCTATTCCGAGCTTTGAAAGCACTTCGTCCGACCACTTGCGTCCCGGGACATCCAAGAGCTGCATTCCGCTTGCATCGCTTACTTCAGTTGCAAATTCGCCGGTAAGCATATAGCGCACGTAGTCTTTCGGGAGGAGGATGTGGGCGCACTTTTCGTAAATCTCAGGCTCGTTGTTTTTCACCCACATGATTTTGCTGGCGGTAAATCCAGTCAGGGCCGGGTTCGCAGTAATTTCAATCAAACGCTGGGCACCGACTTTCTGTGTGATTTCCTCACATTCTTTTGAGGTCCTCTGGTCGCACCAGATGATGCTCTTCCTAAGCACATTTCCGTCTTTGTCGAGCATGACAAGACCATGCATCTGTCCGCTGATTCCGATTCCCTTGATGTCGCCTGGGTTTGCACCGCTTTTTGCAATCACTTCCTTCATGCTTCCGCAGGCTGCATGCCACCAGTCAAGAGGATCCTGTTCCGCCCAACCGTTCTGAGGCTGGTACATTGGATATTCAATTGTCTTGGATGCCAGAGGATTTCCGTTTGTGTCGAAAATGACGGTCTTTGTTCCACTGGTTCCCAAATCTACGCCGATAAGATATTCCACGTGAGTCACTCCTTATACTACTTCTTATTATACACCCGTTCTTTGAAAAAACATATACGTAAAATTTCTTATTTTAAAATATCAAAGAAATTCTTCGTTTTTTCCGTTCAAATTGAAAACAGAATTCCTTTTCATAAGGCTGGCATCGAATCTGACAATCGGAGGCACCGGGACTCCCGCAATCTGATTCATAAGCATTTCCGCCGCCATATCCGCAATGCCTTCACCGTCCTGTCTGAACGTTGAAAGACTGGGCTTTAAATAGGAAGAAACTCTGTCATCATCAACACTCACTATGGAAATCTGCTGCGGGATGCTCAGATTATTCTGGTCGGCATATTTGTAGACACCCATTGCAAGCAAATCGGCACAGACAAAAACCGCCGTTATATCAGGAGCTCTTTTGTAAAGACGGGAGAATCCCTCGTAGCCCGAATCCATATGCCAATACTTGCACTCCTCCACCAGATCCTTGTCGATTCCGATTCCATGATCCTTAAGGCAGCGCATATAACCTTCCTCGCGTTCCACCGCCGCCCTGGAATATTCAAGCCACGGACCGGAAAGATAGCCTATGCGTTTGTGGCCGTTTTCGATAAGATATTCGGTGGCCTTATAGCCGATTTCTTCATTTTTGCTGATTAAAGTGCAGACGCCGGGAATTATGTCATTTGTTGAGACACAGGGCATTCCCTGAGATGCCATATTCTTAAAATCATCATAATGCTCAAGCTCAGGATTTATAATCGCAACACCGTCAACGGTACGGTATGCGGCATGAGCTGTATATGTCATTGTTGAATGATGCGACAGGAAAATTATGTCGTAAAAAGCCCTTTCCACCTGTTCGCGGAAACGGTTCAAAATTACTGAAAACAAAGGGTGGTCGAATCCGCGCTTCATTTTGGGATCATCATAAACCACGCCGATAAGATGAGATTTTTTTGTCGAAAGAGTCCGGGCGCTGAGGTTTGGTTCATAGCCCTTTTTCCGAGCCACTTCCAGGATTTTGTCTCTGGTCTTTGCACTCAGATGTCCCGTTCCATTAAGAGCCTTTGAAACAGTCGGGGCAGAAAATCCAGTCTCTTTTGCCAAATCATAAATTGTAACCATCACTTCAGCCCCACAAAATCAAAATCAAACAACAGGGAACAGAACACAGTGGTCGCATCCAACGGAAGTGCTCTCCGCCATTGACCTGAAAACTGTGCTCTGCTCCTTCATAAGGTTTGAGCCAACAGGACTTTTTTTGCGGTACCTCCACACCGCTGTCAAAGCTCCCCTCAAGAACAAAAAGTGATTTTTCAAACACTTGTTCCATCCGCCCATCGCAGGTTACTTGCCGCAAAACTGATGTACTGCAACACTCCGATTTCTAAAAGACCAAGATTTTCCGAATCTTTTCACAAAAAATCCGCCGGTTGGTTGTTTGACGAAAAACTGCAAAAAAGAAACAAGAATCGTCTTGAAGTCCTGGAGGAATTTGGAATCCGAAAAATGCAAGGTACAGCTTCATTTTCCGGCACGTGCTCTATTCTTTTGTCAGCAGGATTCTGAGGCATCCGACCATTGCCAGGAGGTACATTGACCGGTGTTTCTTCAGATTATTTGACGCAGAAAGGAGCAATTCCATTCTATTTTTAAGCGGAACCGCCGGCAGCCCGGACGTTTACAGGATTTGTCCAGACAAAACGCTCCGCATAAATAGACAATTTCTTCAGAATGACGTGTGAATCGATTTCCACCCATTCCTCTTGCAACAGGTGGAAAACACCGCAAACTGAAATTTCACCGGGGAAAAATATTGGAATCTCTCTCCGGCATTTTCTCTTTTACTCTTTGACTGAACCCATGGTAAGTCCACTGATGATGAACCTGGACATGAATGCATAGAAGATGATGATAGGAACAAGGGAGATTGCAATTCCCAAGTAGATTCCACCGTACTCTGTGCGGTAGATATCACCACGAAGCATCTGAACCAACATAGGCAGTGTGTACATATCCGTTTTGGACAACAATACGAACGGTGTCATAAAGTTGTTCCAACTTGCAACGAACGCAAAGATTGCCTGGGCTGCAATGGCCGGCTTGATGACAGGAAGAACGACTTTGTTGAAAATCATAAACTCGCCTGCACCGTCAATGCGTGAAGCCTCAATCAATTCGAGCGAAAGGATTGACTCAAGGTACTGCTTCATGAACAGAACCGTACCTGCGGCCGCAATGCTCGGAACAATCAACGGAATGTATGTGTTGGTAAGGTGAAGCTTTGCCATGAACTGATAGAATCCGATGAACGACAAGGATGCAGGAAGCATGATCAATGTCATAATCAGGCCCCAGAGAATTTTGCGTCCCTTGAAGCGGTAGATATGAATTGCGTATGCCGTCAAAGCGGAAAAATACACATTGAAGAGAGTGGAAAGCACCGAAATGATAAGGCTGTTTCTAAAGCCCTGCGCAATCTGGAATCCACGGCTGGTCAATGCATACCAGTTTGATTTTGTGACCGTTCCCGTTACCGGGTCTGTGAAATCGTGGAAAGCATGGACACTCGGAAAAATCGAAAGACCACTGTTGATCTGAACAGTGCTGCGTGTTGCATTTATAAGAAGAATCCAGACAGGCACAACTGCAATCAGTCCGAACACAATCATAAAAATATAAATGACACCTTTCTTTATTGACCTTGATACTCTGTAATTTTTCATGCTACACCTCCCTCTACAACATAAGCTCTTCTCTTGCGAGGCTTTCTTTCTGCTGTAATCTTATTGATGAGCACGGCAAGAACAGTAGTTATGATAAACACTCCGACCGAAATTGCGGCGGCGTATGAATAATTGTTCTTTCCCTGGAAACCAATGTTGTACATATAAACCGCAGAAGTACGGATCTTATAGTCAGGCTCACCGTGCATACCAGTAATAAGGAACGGAATATCGAACATCTGCATACCACCGACCATTGATGTTACGAGAACATAGAACATCATCGGGCGCAGCAGAGGAACTGTAATCTTCCAAGTGCACTGCCAGTCGTTTGCACCATCAATAACGGCAGACTCATACAGAGAAGGTGAAATTGATGTAATGGCGGCCATGAGCAGAATCAAAGTCTGTCCACACCACATCCACCACTGGATGAATGCAACAATCAAACGAGAAGCTGTAACGCTTCTGAAGAACATGAACGCATTGTCAATAAGCCCGAGTTTTAACAAAATCTGGTTCACCGGTCCAATCGGGTGACCAAACAATGATCTGTACAAAAGTGAAACGGAAGCCGCCGTCAAGAGGTTCGGCAGATAGAAAATTGCACGGAACAGATTTTTTCCACGTACATGAATTTTAACATCTGTCAGCCAAATGGCAAACAAGAGGGCGAGTCCCAGCTGTGGAGCGAAGTTAAGACCCCAGATAATGAACGTATTAACTACAGCACCCCAGAAATATTTGTCTGTAAACAACTTTGAATAATTTTTGAATCCGACAATATCGAAATCAGATTTCAATCCTTCAAGGTTACCAAACGAAAGTAAAAACGTATATATGGTAGGCCAAGCGTTAAAAATTAAGAAAACAACAACAAAGGGAAGAGTGAACCAATATCCGTACCTATTCACCTTTGCCTGCATTCCGACATGATTCCTCATGCGACAACCTCCTTAAAGAACAGGCATAAAGTCTGATGGCAGCAAGACCATACCCGTTGAATTATATAGAAAATAATTTTTTTAATCGAAAAAAAAGGCCGTGCAAGATATATGCAACAAAGACATTTCTCTCTGCACGGCCTTAAGTCAGAACCCGTCAAGGATTCCTCTTCAGTAAATCAGATTACTGGATTGCAATTCCCATTGTTGTCTCAACCTGAGCCTTGAAATCGTTCAAAGCCTGATCCTTTGACTTCTCGCCCATTGCATAAGCGGTCACAGACTCAGTCCACAGAGCCTCAATCTGCTGGTCGGTTCCCTGAGTAAGAGATCCGTCAACAGTCTTTGACATTTCGCAGAACTGTGCGTAGTGGTTCTGTCCACCCAGATACGGTTCTGAGAAGCTGTCCTTAATCTTGTTCTGAACATTGAAGTTACCAACGCAGTCGCCAGAAGCCTTAGCCATTGCCTCAAGGAATCCGTCATCAGTTGCGAGATAGCGAATCATCTCCTTGGCTTCCTTAGGATGCTTTGTTCCCTTATAGGCACCAATCCAAGTACCACCCCAGCGGTAAGGAGCAGGTCCGGCACACATTGCCCAGTCGCCTGAAGTTCCTTCAGCGTTTGTCTTAAGAACATAGTGGAGACCCCATGTCGGGAGGAAGTAGCACATAACTTCAATGTCTTTTCCTGCTTCATCCTTCAAAGTGTCGTTCATACCGGCATACCAGCCTTCTGACCACTGTCCGCCGCAGCGTCCGTCAAGATGCTCGTCATAGATAGTCTTACAAACTTCCATGTAGTTCATCATGGCAGGATCGATAACCAGCTTGTCATTCACAACCCACGGATCCTTGCGGGCACCCTTGTAAGGCATGAACAGGTCGCCTGATGTTGAAACAATCTTACACTTGCCGCCTGAAGCCTTGTCAAGCTCACGTGCTGTAGCGAAGAATGTGTCAAGATCCTTAAGCTTCTTCTGAACTTCAACAGGATCATCTGTTCCCCAGTACTTCTTTGCATAGCTTCTGCGATAGAAGAGAGCTCCAGGAGCCACCTGCCAAGACATACCGTAAACGTGTCCGTTATAGCTACCGACCTTCATCGGATAATCAGCCATCTTGTCCTTTACTTCTGCATAGATATCATCGAGCGGAAGAAGAAGTCCTGACTCAACATACTTGCGGACAAATGCATCCTCCAATGCGAAAACATCAGGAGCACCTGAACCACTCTGCAGAACGGGGTCCAACTTGCTCGGGAACTGGTCTGTAGGTGTCATTGTGTATTCAACTTCCACATCCGGGTGAGTTGCCTTGTAGCCATAACCTGGGGCATCGATAAATCCACCCAGCTCATCTGTAAATGACCAAACCTGAAGTTTTGTCTTTCCCGAAGAAGCCTTTCCAGAATCACCTGCCTGATTCTGTTTGTTGTTATTGCCGCATCCAGTAAACGCTGCAAGAGCTGCGCAAAGTGCAATACCAGCTACGATACGTGACTTTTTCATGTAATCCTCCTTGTTTTTATGAAAAGTGCGTTTTCTTCTTAGGCAATCGGTTGCCTAACTGTCATTCAGTATACGCCACTCCTTCATCTTTGTCAAATGTTTTTTTTAATTTTTAGAGAATTTTTTCCTAATTTTCACAAAAAACAGTCAACATTAAATCGAAATTTCCGATATTTTTACGCGTTTTGGAATTTCCGCCTCAAACCACTTATTATTATCTTAATTTCCACAAATAAATCATCCCGAAAATTCGGATTTTACAGAAGATTTTCGCAATATCCAGGAAACCCATTGCCTGAATTCGTTTTTTTCCAACCATCCGTCAACCATCCGTCAAACCGGCAATCTTAATCCGCACGCCAAAATCCTCCAGGGCTTCAGCATGAAACAAGATGCAAAGAGTTCAAAATGAGTCAGCGGGTCCCAGCTACGGAGAAAATCAAGGAATCCTCCCTAAAGGGTCCCTCCTTGCTTTTTTCCTGCGTCCCACTGCCTCATTTTGAACGCTAATAACAGAACGGATGCTGAAGCCCTGCCAAAATCCTCCGTGTCTGATGACAAATCCGCAGATTTATGATACAGTCTCCGCGGGGAGAAAGTCAGAAAAAAACAGACCATCCCGGAAAAACCAAAAAACATCAAAAGGAACCTACCATGATTTACGCATCCATAGTAGTACTGGCCATCGGTCTTTACGCAATGACAATCACACTCACAAACATAATCACCATGCACAATCAGCGTATGCGCAGACAGGACAAAACCCCGAAAGTCTCCGTATGCATCCCCGCGCGAAACGAAGAGGCCAACATCGTCAACTGCGTCCACTCCTTCCAAAAGCAGGACTACCCCGACTACGAAATCCTGGTGCTTGACGACAACAGCGAAGACTCCACCGCATCCCTGGTGCAGGCACTCGCCGAAAAAGACGACAGAATCAGACTCATAAAAGGAAAACCGCTCCCCTCAGGATGGAGAGGCAAAGTCTACGCAATGAAACAGCTCGTAGACAGCGCAAAAGGAGAATACATCCTCTTCACCGACGCCGACACAATCCACAAACCCATTTCAATCAGAAGCGGAATCGACCTGCTGCTCACGAACAACGCGAAAATGGTCTCAGGCTACCCCCTCGAAATCTCCGACAGTGCATGGGCCCTGAGCTGCGTGGCGATAATGGTTATGAACACAATGATTTACCTCCCCATCGCCATCCAGAACAAAATGCAGCTCTCACCCCTCGCAATGGCCATCGGACAATACATAATGGTCGAAAAAAAATCCCTTCTTGAAGCCGGCGGACTAGAAGCCATCAAAGACGTAATGGGCGACGACGTAAACCTGGCACGCCTCTTCTGCAACTCCGGCCACAAACAGATATTCGCAAACATGAAATATGCCCTCTCCTGCAGAATGTACAACACTTTGGGGGAAGCGATAAAAGGCATGGAACGTGGATTTTTCGGCGCAATAAAACTAAACCCGGTCATGAAAGCACTTCTTCCGTTCGGTGTAGTCTTCCTGACGCTGCTGGCCCTCCTCCCGCTGATTTCCCTCGTACTGCTGATTGCAACCAGTTTTTCCATCCCGTCAATAATACTCGCTGCCGGCACCGCATTAATTTACACGGCATACGGAATCATAACCCATTACCACAGCTACAAATTCCCGGTACCGCTCATGGGCTCCGAAACATTCTTCTTCTGCGGACTCCTGCTTGCAAAAGGCATGTTCCACCACATCTCGAACCGCCCGATAGAATGGAAAGGCCGCAAAGTAACCTACGATAAATAGAAGAAAATATCAGGCACACAGGGAAAACTCAAAAAAATTATGATTCTCAACAGGACGAAAGGCTCCTGCATGCGGCTTGCGCACTCCCCTGCGTCTCCCGCTTTCCACCCTTCCGCGGGTCCCTGCCCGCTCCATTCCGGCTTGAAGCTGCGCTGTCAATCCGGAACGCTCACGCGGGGCTCCAATCGGGCGTAGAGCGGCAAGGCACCAGGGGCTGTCCAAAAAGAACCGTCATATTGAACGCTGTCTAAAGACAGGGAATCCGGCATCAAAACCAGAAATTGAATCGGGGCTGACCCAAAAGTATTGTCATGCTGAACTTGTTTCAGCCATCCATTGAACACCGTCATGCTGAACGTGGTTGCTTGCAACCGAATTCAGCATCTCTCGTACAGGGAAGATTCCGGGTCAGGCCCGGAATGACGGCGGCAGCAGGTTCTGAATGACACCAGATGGCAAACTTATTGGTCAGCCCCGTTCTCATAAGGTATTGCAGCCGGATTCAATACCCTTTATTTCGACGCAGAGCGTCGGGGTATTGAACCCTCCGCACGAATCAATCCATGTAAAAAAAAAGACTGCCTCCGCAAATGGAAGACAGTCTTTAAGTCGGGTAACCCGGATTCGAACCGGGGACCTCTACGTCCCGAACGTAGCGCGCTACCAGCTGCGCTATTACCCGAAAAGATGTAGATAAAAAATGATGCCTGCAATTCAGCAGACAA
>ODAI011281116.1_pt1 | contig 19408 bp, 16 predicted proteins | sample 1539321 | NCBI WGS metagenome assembly ODAI01 (sample SAMN02144231, study PRJEB22623) | gut metagenome | biome: sheep rumen | host: Ovis aries | place: New Zealand
AACCTGAACCAGCCCCCGGAAGCCATCCGTGCGGAAGAAGCTCCGGGGAAGAATCTGGAAGCCATCCGGGAGGAAGAAGCCCCAACGCAGACTCCGAACACTATCCGTGTGGAAGAAGCTCCGGGGAAGGATCTGGAAGCCATCCGGGCGGAAGAAGCCCCAACGCAGACCCCGAACACTATCCGTGCGGAAGAAGCTCCGGGGAAGAATCTGGAAGCCATCCGGGAGGAAGAAGAAAAGAACAGGTATCTCTTTGAAGAAATGCCGGTGCCGCAGGCGCTGGCGACGATGGCGATCCCGACGGTCATTTCGCAGCTGATCGTCCTGATCTACAACATGGCGGATACCTTCTATATCGGTAGGACCAACAATCCCTATATGGTGGCGGGCGCGGCGCTGATCCTGCCCATCTTTAATGTCTGCATCGCGGTGGCCAACATCGCGGGCACGGGCGGCGGGACGCAGATTGCCCGGCTCATGGGGGAGGGGCATTCGGACAAGGCCAGAAAGGTCGCTTCCTTCAGCATCTGGTTTTCCGTCTTTATGGGGCTCTTCTTTGCCGTCACGACGGCCTTCTTTATGCGGCCGCTGCTACTGTTGCTGGGGGCCAGCGGGGAGACCTTTGAATTTGCCAAGCAGTACTGCACCTGCGTGATCGTTCTGGGCGGGACGCCGACGATCACGGCCATGACCATGGGAAATCTGCTGCGCAATGTCGGATGTTCAAAGCAGGCCGGTTTTGCCATTTCCATGGGCGGGATCATCAATATCATTCTGGATCCTCTGTTCATGTTCGTCCTGCTGCCGCCCGGCCACGAGATTATGGGCGCGGGACTGGCCACGGCCCTGTCCAATACCATTACCTGCACTTATTTTATCGTGACCATCCTGCGGCTGCACAACCCCATCCTGCATTTTTCCCTGCGGGAGGGCTTTCCGGGGGCCGCCCAGCTGGCTTCCTTTTTCGGGGTCGGTATTCCGGCCGCCATGGGGCCCTTTCTCTTTGACCTGGACTACATCGTGCTCGACCGGCTCATGGCCTCCCACAGCGATATCGCCCTGGCCGCCATCGGCATCGTCCTCAAGGCGGAGCGCCTGCCCCTCAACGTCGGCATCGGCCTCTGTCTGGGCATGGTCCCCCTGGCCGCCTACAATTACTCGGCCGGCAACCTGCCCCGCATGAAATCCGTCCTGCACACAGCCCGTGCGGCCGGCATTGCGATCAGCATAGCCAGCATCGCGCTCTACGAGATCTTTGCCCCCCTGCTGATCCGGGTTTTCATCGGCGACGCCGCAACGGTCGCCCTGGGCACGAACTTTCTGCGGATCCGGGTCCTGGCGACCATCATGATGTTCCTGAGCTTCATCTATGTTTATTTTTTCCAGGCCCTGGGCCAGGGGCGGATCGCCCTTTTCCTGGTCGTGATGCGCTGGCTCATGATCAATATCCCCATGCTCTTTCTGCTGAACATGCTGTTTGGCATGTACGGCCTGGCCTGGTCGCAGCTGGTCAGCGATACCCTGGTGGCCTTCCTGTCCTGGCTGATCTACAGACATTACCGGAAAAAACATGTGGACTCGCGCGAAATATAGAGATGTAAAAAAGAAAGCCGGGGGACGCACCGGCTGACTCATGCTCAAATGGGTCAGCCGGTACGTCCCCCGGCTTATGTTTAAGTGGGTCAGCTGCCGGTCCCGGCACACCGTCACCTGAGGGGATATTTGGGGCTCATGCCATACTGGTTTTCGCCGGGTTCGCTGTCCTTGCACGCGAAATAGATCAGGATGATCTGCCCGATGAGGGGAATCAGGTTGAGGAGCCACCAGGCTCCGGACTTGCCGATGTCGTGCAGGCGGCGCCAGCTGACCGACAGGGACGGAATTAAAACTGCAATAGAAAAAATGCTCTGCAGCATGTTGTTGCCTCCGTTTTCCGGAGTCCCGAAGATCATGTTGCCGACGACGCCGAGCGCGAAGCTTACCAAAATGCAAAACAGTGAGAAGTACCAGTATTCGCTTCTGCGGGCACGTCCGCTGAAGGTCGCGTACTTGGAAAAGCAGGTCTGAACTGCCTCCGCAAAGGTCAGCGTGGGTTTCTCGCTGAAGGGGCTGCCCCCGCCGTATGTACTGCCTGTATGACTGGAGTTGTAATCGGGCCGCGAGTGCTGATCTGTCTGCTGCCCGCCAAAGGAATTCTGCTGACCGCCAAAGAAATCCTGGCCGGTCTGCTGGCTTGCAAAGGAATCATGCGGGGTATTGTAGATGTTCTGCTGGGGCTGGGGAGGCGGGGTCTGTGGGACAGACTCCTGCGGAGCTCCGCAGTTGGTGCAGAATTTGGAATTGTCCGGGATCTCCATCCCACAGTGAATGCAATATGCCATAATCTTTCTTCCTTTCTTACTATCTAAGTGGACAAGGATCAGAATTGGAGTTATTTCATTTTTTCCATTATAGCATCAGCAGGCTCCTGTGACAAAGAAGAACAGAAGGGAGATAGTGAGGCAATGTGTCGGGCGAGAGCCTGGGACGGTTCTGCTGACTCAAAGATGGACAGGAGGGAACGACGAGTCCAGACGGGAGCTGTAAAACGGAGAATCGGGGGACGATTCTGCTGACTCAAAGATGGACAGGAAGGGGTGAAGCGCGGGGCGGGAGCCGGAAAACGGAAAGCCGGGGGCCTGCCAGCTGACTCGTTTGAGCAGAACTCAAATGGATCAGTTGGCAGGCCTCCGGCTCAGTGTATTCTGTCTATTTTTCTTATGCCTTCTCGAATTCAGGTCTCCAGGCGGCGAAGCCCCTGAGCTGCTCGTCGGTCCTGTGGTAGTAGCGGTCGCCCTTGTCGAGCTTTGCGATCTGTGCCATTTCATCCTCTGTCAGGGTGAAGTCGAGAATGTTGAGGTTGTCCCGGATGTGGTCGACGTTGCGGCTGCCGGGAATGACGACGAAGCCCATCTGGGTATGCCAGCGGAGGATGATCTGGGCAGGGCTCTTGCCGTATTTTTTTCCGAGCTCAGCGAAGACGGGTTCATTGATCAGGGTCTTGTCGCCGTGGCCGAGAGGGTACCAGCTCATGAGCCTGATGTCATATTTGTCCAGTGTTTTGCGGAGCTCCTGCTGTGTGAAGTAGGGGTGGGCTTCGACCTGGATGAACTGGGGAGCGATCTCCCATTTGGTCTCGAGCTCGGCGATGTATTCGCCTTCGAAGTTTGAGATGCCGATGGATTTCGCCTTGCCCTCTTTATAGGCCTTTTCCAGCTGTCTGTATCCGGCCAGCCAGTTGCCTGCGGGCTGATGGATGTAAAGGAGGTCGACGTAGTCGAGGCCCAGGCGCTCCAGGGTCTCGTCGACAGCGTTTTCATTCTCGTATTCGCTGGGCCAGAGCTTGGTGGAAACGAATACGTCCTCGCGCCTGAGGCCGCTGTCCTTGATTCCGCGTCCGCAGGCGCGCTCGTTGACATAGGCGTTGGCTGTATCTACGAGGGAATAGCCCATCTTCAGGGCTTCGCGCACGCTGTTTTCAGCGTCAGCGGGTGAGAGCATGAAGGTTCCGATCCCGACTACAGGGCACTTGATTCCATTGTTCAGTACTGTGTATTCCATTGTGTCCTCCTTTTTATTACATCATTCCGTTGTCGGTCAGCCAGCGTTTTACGGTCTCTTTGGAGTCGGCGGCCCGGCTGCCGGTGATGGAGAGTCCCTTTTTCAGCTTTGCCCCTTTGGCGCTTTTTTTGATGTCGCGCTCGCTGGAGCCCAGGCCGCTTCCCTCGTTGGTGCACAGGGGCAGGATGGTCTTGCCGGTGAAATCATATTTTTCGAGGAAAGTGGCGACCGCCATGGGGAAGGTTCCCCAGTAGTTGGGGTAGGCCAGGACGATGGTGTCGTATTCGTCAATGCTGTCGGGGCTGGAGACCAGCTCCGGGCGGGCCTTGGCCCTGAGGTCCTTCTTGGCCTCCTCGATGCAGGTCATGTAGACGGGGGAGTAGGGATCTTTCATCTCGATCTTGAAGGTATCAGCATCGATCAGGTCTTTCATGAGGCCGACGACGATCTCCGTGTTGCCGACCTTGACGTATCTCATTGCGCCGCCGAAATAGTTCTCATCTGCTCTGGAAAAAAATGCGATCAGTGTATTAGCCATTTGTGTTTCCTCCGTTTCCCTGTATTTCTTATGATTCAGGCAGGTTCCTTTTGTGGTCTGTGTCGTTTGGTCTTTATTGTTTGGTCTGTGTCGTTTGGTCTGTGTTGTGTGGTTTGTATTGCCCGGGTTTTGTTTCGTTCCTTTTGACAATGTCATTTTCTCACGACGGTATCCGAAAGTCCAATTGAATACATCTATAATCAATTTAAAAATCAAATAGCTTGTGGCAAATACGGCGGGGGACGTAAGCCCGGGGGCATAACGGGCCGGGAACGCAGGACAGAGGCACAATGAGCCCGGGGCTCGAATAATCATTATTTGTCACCCGCGACGCGCCACAAAGAACCTTGCCCTTTTGTATGGCATAAAATGTGCCACGAAGGACCGTCCCCTTTGTCATGAAAAACACCTCCGGACAGGAACTCGGCTACCTGTCCTTTCAGGATGACCGGATGTATTATGTCCTGATCCCCCTCTTCGAACAGCGCCGCGTCCGGGTAAAACTCCTGGTCACCGGAGAGCCCCGGTCAAAGACCCGCAGAAAAACCGGTCCTGTCTACCTGCCGCTGGACCTCTGCGTCCGCCTGAAAACTCCTGCGGGACAGGAGAAGCTCTACCCGGAAAATATCAACCGGCAGATCGATGAGGTGCTGATGAAATACCGGTATGACGCTTAAGCTCTGATCCGCGCAGCCGCTCGCGAATGAATCGGGATCAATAACAGAATCAACAGATCCGCAGAGAGGATTGGTCTCTGCGGATCTGTTGTTTCCTGTTGCCGGACCAAAATATGGATTTGATGTTCAACCCGTCGTTTTGGATCCGGTCTATGCCATGTGACATAAGAGGTAAATGAATTCCCCTGGAAGCTTTATCTGATCTCAAAAATATAGCTTCCGCTGTACATCCGGAATTCGTACAGGCCGCGTTTGAGGGAAGACGTATTTACGATAAAGTATCCCTTTTGAGTTCTTTCGACGGGAAGCTTAAAGGTCTTATCCTTATCCTGGTCAAAGAGAGGCTGATAGGCGCAGTATTCCTCATTTGTAAATGTAGTCCCGTTGATCTGGTTCATTGTTATGCTGCTGTCAAAAGCGGGGCTGAGCATCCGTTTGAACTGTCCGTATCCATCGACATCACATGTAAAGCCTGTACCGGACAGTGCCTTGTTCAGAGCCTTCTCGTCATGCCAGTCTACTCCTGCCAGGGAAGCTCCTTCCACGCTCTGGATATCTTCGATGTGGAAATAGGCTTCATCAGATCCGTGGACCAGATAGCCGCGCAGGGTGGCGGGATGAACTTCGATCTCATCTCTTCTTGCAGGAGCCCTGTTTCCATATTCCTCTCCGCAGATCACCAGAAGCTCTCCTGCCTTTGTATCCAGAGAAGGGAGCGAAACCCGATCATTTCCGGTGCCAAGGATGCTCTGAGAGAGAAGCCAGTCCCCCAGGTAGTCTTTGGAATACATCATTTCCAGCTCTTTCCCATCACGGAGCACAAACACTCCGTTCAGGGACCCGGCCTGAGAAACGTCGTAAACATTTCCATAGAAAGGCACGTTTCCGTAAAAGTCATTTTTGTCACCATAGCTGTAATCGTGCCAGTTTCCGCTTGTCCGGTCTGCGGACCTGCCGGACGAGTTTCGTGAAGAAGGGTCATTGGGATTGATCCCCTGGCTTCCCCGGTCATACTCGTCAGGACTTGTAAATACAGTTACAGTCTGCGCATACACGTCTGCCGGTAAGAAGCCTGTGAGCATACCCGCTGCTATAACTGCAGCAGCCAGTCTATAGAGATTCTTCCGGATCTTAAAAATAATAGTTTTCATGTTTTTTGTCCTTTCCTAATAATAATTGCCGATTTGCGCCGATGTCCTATGTGACTGCTCTCTTTATCTTGTATAATATGACTATAGCAAACGGAACCTGCAGGTTTGTTGATCCGGACTGCTTCCGCAAAAAAAATTAAGACGATGGCCTGTACCCGCCACAGGAGGAACTGATGGATTCCGGAAAGGAAAAACTGTTTGATGAAATGGTAGGGCGTCTTGCGATAGATGTCTCTGAAGGAAAGATGCTGGATGACTGCATGGAGCTGGACGCAAAGATCATACGAAATGTGCCGCTGCGCTGCCGGCTGATCGCGCAGGCCTTTGTGATGCAGTACTCCCTGGACCGGTTGAATCAGAACCTTGCTTCCAGAGGTCTGGCAGAGCTGTATTCGAGAAGCCAGTGGGAAGCCGGCCTGATCTTTGCCTTTCAAAATGGCTGGTCCTATAATAGATGGAGGCAGATGAGCCGTGAGTATGCTGATCTCATGGCGGAGGCTGCTTTGGACAGGGGAGATTTTTCAGGGGCATCTGTCACATATGCAGACCTGCGGAACTATCTGGTACACAATTCCGACGAAGAAGGCGGAAGGCTTTATACGCGCCGTCTTACACAGCGGCTGGAGAAAGAAATCCTTTCTGTGGAGCCGGACGAGGAGTCTTTTCGGGAGTTTATGCGGGCCAACGTGCAGTCTTTTACCCGCGTCCGGGAAAAGACCCGCTATTACCTCTGCAAATACCTCTATTATGATCTTACGACACGGATCGACCGCTATATCCATGCCTTGCAGAAGGGACATGTAAGGGAGGAAGTCATGGAAGGCCTGTCTGTCTTTCGGGGAATTTCTGCCCTGAAAAGAAAAAAACGCAGTCCCGCACAGGCCAGGGAGATCCTTGAAAATTCAGCCGTTTCACTGGGGGAGATCTTCGATTCTTTCAACTATTTTTACTTTGGCTACGCGACTTTGGACTGGATGGCAGTTCTGATCGAAGCCTGTGACAGTCCCGAAGATCTTACGGAACGTCAGAAAAAAGCGGTCCTCAGGTCAGCCCGCCGCTTTGCGCCTGCGCTCACCGCCGTTTCAGACAAGGAAGCCCTTGAAAGGGTCTGGCAGCTCGAGGATGAAAAGGAAGATGAGCTGGACAGGGTCTACTCGCGGGATTCGAAAACCAGAGGATACCAGAGAGGACGGGGAGGAGAAAACACGCTCAGAAAATACCTGCAGGGACAGCTGGACCCTGACCGCACTACCCTGATCAGCTTTCTTCTGTTTTTTGGCAGTGAAGCAGAACTTCCCGAAGGGCAGCAGATCACAAAGGACAGGCTGTCATCCATACTAAAAGAATGCGGCTTTGCTCCTTTAAGAGAGCAGGAGGAATTTGACAGGTTCGTGATCGGCTTTCTTCAGAGCAGAAAATCCGCAGAATACCTGGTGGAACAGGTGCTGGCCTATGCACAGGAAGAGAAAAATTTCTTCCTCTACAAGACCTGGTTGAACTCTGACAGCGCATATGATTGGATGACCAAACTGCTGAGCTAGGAGCAGCAGGGCAGGAGTGTTGAAAAATGTCGGCAGATATTGAATATTCCCTGAAAAACGAACAGATTCTGGAAGATAAGTATGTTATAAAGGGATGCCTCGGCGCGGGAGGCTTTGGCATCACCTATCTGGCAGAAAATCTGGATATCGGGACTAAATATGCCATCAAAGAGCTTTTCCCGAAACATATGGTCCGCCGTGGAGAGGACGGGGTATCGGTTTTGCCGCTGTACGCGGAGCAGGATGAGTGGAATAAACAGCTGCAGAGCTTTTTCCGGGAAGCAAAAATCCTGGGAAAATTCGCAGAGGAAGAGGCGATCACCAGGGTCTACGACTATTTCAGGGCCAACGGAACTGCCTATATGGTCATGGAGTATCTGGACGGAAGCACTCTGTTTGATATACAGAAGGCGAAAGGACCGCAAAAGGCGGAGGATATATTCCGTAAAATGATCCCGGTGGCTGACTCTCTTTCACGCCTCCACGCCTCCGGCCTTATCCATAGGGATATCAGTCCTGAAAATCTTATGGAAGTGAAGGACGGATCTGTAAAGCTTATGGATTTCGGGTCCGCGACAGAGTATTCATCTATGAGTGACAGGATGCTTCTGCTCAAAGAGGGCTTTGCCCCTCCGGAGCAGTATGCATCAGACGGGTCTCTGGGGCCTTGGACTGACCTTTATGCCTTCTGTGCTTCCATATATTACTGCATTACGGGGATCACACCTGTCAGTTCTATTTCCAGAGTGTTCGCAGATGACCTGAAAAAGCCGTCTGCCCTGGGGATCGGGATCGATCCTCGGCTGGAGGAAATCCTGATGAGAGGGATGGATCCTGACTGGTCGGCCCGTTATCCGGATATGGAGTCCTTTCTGGCAGCGGTGCGCAGGATCCTGCCGGAACCGAATACAGCGGAAACAGGGGAAAAGCGCAGAAAGCACGCCTTTATTTCCGGTATCATGGCAGCTTTGATCTGTGCCGCTGTGCTGCTTGCGGGTTTCATGATCTATCAGAACAGGGCTCGTATTATGCTTTCCCGCGTCCCTGTGGTGAACGTACAGATCAGTCCTGCCGATGACGCGGGTGCTGTCGATTTTTCCCAGGCAGCTGATATGATTCGTAAAAGACTGGATATCTTTGCGGGAAAAGGCCGCTATTTGTGGCAAGAGGACCATGGCAGCATATATGTCACCCTTGCACAGGACGTCCTGAATGAAAAAGGCACTGAATACGCCTTCCGCAGTTACCTCTGCGCCCCGATGCATCTGTCATTGATCATGCTCAGGATAAATGCCGGACAGCTCAATAATGACGCCGGCAGCATCTATTCCCCGGATTTTCTTTCCGGCAGAGAAATTCCGGTCCAAAACGAGTGGATCCGGGATGCTGCTCTTGCTGATACAGATCCGTATACCGGCGCCGGGGAAACAGATACTGCCAGGCTTCAGATCTTCCTTACAGAGGAAGGCGCGGAAGCCTTGAAAGAATACACGCAGACTGACAATCAGTTTCCCATGACATTTTCCACTGATCCCTTTTTCTGCGTGGATGCAAAAATGACGGGAGACCTCAATTCTTTTATTCTTGAAATTCCGGACACGGAAGAAAACTATGTGGAAACAGTCCGGTACGCGCTCTCTTCAGGAGGGTTTGAAAAAAGTGCTGCAGCCAGGTGTGAATTTCAGACAGACTGGGAAAACGCCGGCGGTGAAAACCGAGGAGAATATCAGTGCGGCGCGGAAGATTTTGAAGGGGATACGGTCACGCTTGAATACAGGGCGGAGGATTACGGCGTATTCACAGAAGCATTGTACGATGAGGCGCTCAAGGAGAATGACCTGCCGGGAAAAACACTGTCCATGCTGGTCCTCAAACAGAGACTTGATTCACTGAAGATTCCCTATGCGGTGGGATTCTCCCAAAGTGACAGCAGCGTCATACATCTGCGTTTTCCAAAAGGGAGTATTACACGGCTTGAAGGTGATATGCTCTTTACCGATAATGATCTGAGGCTGCAGAGCACCTGGCTGTATGTGGATAAGACGATCTATAATTCTGACACAATCAGTTTCCGCTATGATGACGGGAAGATGATCATGGAAGATGCGTCTGCGCTGAAGGATCTGCCTGCGGAGAACTTTAATACAGCGTCAAAGAATGGGGATACCCTGGTCGGCGTATTTCTTGGCGGAAAGAAGATCGGAAGCTTCTCAGCAAAAGAACTAGAAACCGGACCTTTTTCAGAGATCTCTTTCCCGGCGCCTCTTTATGAAGGAACAGGCACGGATAAAGAAAAACATGAAATAGAAGAATCTGAAATAGAAGAATCTGAAACAGAAAAATTTGAAACAGAAAAATCGGAGGCGCTGGCCCGCCTTCTGACAGCGGTGCTGAAAAAAGACTATGATTCCTCATATAACCTGAATTACTTCACGCTCTGCAAAGTTGAATATCGCACGCAGGACGGAGAAATTGATTGGACCCATTCCCTGCCGGAAGAGCTTCCGGACCTGACCGTTACTGCCGACACAAGCTGGAAGAAAAATCTTGAGGAACTCGTTCAGGAAAAAGGAGGAGAGCTGCAGCTCCGGTATGAGGATACGAACTCTGTCCGGGCATATATCCGGCTTTCAAATCTGGACAGAGAAGATCTGGCGTCAGCGGGAGCAGACATTCTGAAGGCAGTATGGAACGATCCCGGATGCGGGGTGAGCAGGGGAGAGCTGAACCAGCTTGAGATCGACTGCACAGAGAATACAGGAGGAAGGCACGCCGAGGGAAACTATACGGTAAGACTGATCCTTCAAAAAAAAGCAGAGACGCACAGGATGGAACCGGAGCAGCCGGAAGTGTACCGGGATACCTCGGACTGGATGTATGACTCTGTAATGGTGACTGACGAAACAGATCCCGTCCGGAGTACTGTAACAGATCTGTTTGCGGATGGTGCAGACATGTTCACCCGGCACAGTGCAGTCGATGAGGGGCAGGCTAACCGACCCTACTCAATTATACCCACAAATGATATGATGTTAGTATTGCAGTAATTTCAGTATTGCAGTTATTTCATAACGGAATAGCATTGACTAAGACACATTAATCGGAGTTTTACGCATAGACAACTATATGACAGACAAACAACTTGATCACGTCACCTGCGGCGCACAGAACGCCGAGGCAGGCGGGGGTAAGAACACTGCGGCAGGCGGTGTGAGAACCTTCATAAAGATTGCCGGTTTTTTGGCCGGGCTGATCGCTATTTTGGCGGTGTTATCGATATTTTTTGACGGCGGATCCTGGGCGCAGAAGGGCTATGTGGCAGACCGGGACGCGAGGATCGCGCTGGTCACCACGGAGGAGCCGGGGACGATCGATGTCCTCAATGTCGGAGACAGTGTCTGCAACATTTCGCTCACGCCCATGGAGCTCTTTCAGGACTACGGATATACGTCCTATAACATCGGACGCGACCTGCAAAAGGCGATGGAATCCTATTTCTATATCCGGACGACACTCCGGAAGCAGCCGGTCAAAGTGATCTTGTGGGAGGCGCACAACCTGTTCAGGGAGGAGAATATATTTGATTTCTGCGGGATCATTCTGACAGAGTACATCAATTACAGGGTCCCGTTTATCAAATATCACTATATCTGGAAGAACTGGCTGGAGGGCAGGGGAATCCGCAAGTATTACAAGGGATATCTGGTCAACGAGGCGGTGAAGCCGTATTCCGGAGAGGAGTATTACTACTGGCCTGACAAGGAGATCTATCCCATTCACATGAGGCAGCAGCTGGTATTCAAGATGGTGCTCGCGTACTGCCGCCGCAGGGGGATCAAGGTCGTGCTCTACAGCGGCGCGTCGGCGGCCTGTTATGACATCCGGATGCACAATGCGGTCGCGCAGCTGGCGGAGGAGTGCGGCGTGGACTATATCGACGCCAACTACGACCGGGACAAAATACAGATCGACTGGGAGCATGATACTTTTGACGGGGGCGACCACCTGAATTTGTTCGGAGCCCGGAAGATGACCACATATCTGGGCGATTACTTGCGCGACAACTGCGATCTGACAGATCACAGGGACGATCCCAAGTACAGCTCCTGGCATGAACTTTGGAAAGATTATGTCCGGGAGGTCAAGGCGATGGAAGGAACCAGCTATCCGATCCTGGAAGAAGAGATCAAAGAAAGTAAGAAAGAAAGCAAGCAATAAAGAAAACAATAATGAAAGGAATGAAAATGCAGTACAGGAATGACAAATATGGAACTCCATTGTCAGTGCTGGGATACGGCTGCATGCGTTTTACGAGAAAAGGGAACAGTATTGATATCGACAAGGCGGAGAAAGAGCTCATGGCCGCGTATGTAGCGGGTGTGAACTATTTTGACACTGCCTACATATATCCCGGGAGCGAGGCGGCGGTCGGCGAGATCTTCGAGCGCAACCACATACGCGAGAAGGTCCATATCGCGACGAAGCTGCCGCAGTACATGATCGGCAGCAGGGCGGCGATCGACAAATACTTTAACGAGGAACTGGCGCGGCTGAGAACGACCTACATCGACTATTACCTGATGCACCACCTGACGGATGTGGCGATGTGGGACAAGCTCAAGAAGGTGGGGATCCTGGACTGGATCAGTGCCAAGAAGGAATCGGGCGCTATCAGGAACATCGGGTTTTCGTATCACGGGAACACGGAGAACTTCCTGAGGATCCTTGAGGATTACGACTGGGATTTCTGCCAGATCCAGTACAATTACCTGGACGAGGTAGCCCAGGCGGGCGTGAAAGGGCTTAAGGCAGCCGCTGAGAAAGGGATCCCCGTGGTGATCATGGAGCCCCTGCGGGGCGGAAAGCTTGTCAATATGCTGCCAAGCGGCGCGCTGGATGCCATGAAGAAGAGCGGACGGGATTGGACGCCGGCAGAATGGGGACTGCGCTGGCTGTACAACCAGAAGGAAGTGACGGTCGTTTTGTCGGGCATGAACTCTCTGGATATGGTCGAGGAGAACTGCAGGACAGCTTCGGAGGCTGTGGCCGGCCATCTCACTGAGGAAGACTTCGCTACGCTGGAGGTGGTCAAGGCCAAGATCCGCGAGAAAGAAAAAGTCGGCTGCACGGGCTGCCGGTACTGTATGCCCTGCCCCAAGGGAGTGGATATTCCGGGAATCTTCCGGTGCTACAATACGATGTTTACGGAGTCCAAATCACAGGGGAGATTCCAGTTTGCGCAGACTGTCGGACTCACCAAGGAGCCGGCGTTCGCTTCGCAGTGCGTTAAGTGCGGGAAGTGCGAGAAGCACTGCCCTCAGGGCATTCCCATCCGGGAGAAGCTGGTGGAAGCGGATAAGGCGCTGCGGCCGCTGCCCTACAAGATCGGGATCGGAATCGTCAGGAAGTTTATGTTCAGAAAGACTAAATAAGTGCACTCGAGCCCAAGGCTCGGTGCGCATTCGGCACAGGGAGTGCATTTGATGGACACGAAGCTTGAGGAAGCAAGAAAGAAAATACAGGATATTGACCGGGAGATCGCCGAACTCTTCGAACAGAGGATGCAGGCGGTGAGAGAGATCGCCGCATTCAAAAAAGAGCACGGCCTTGAAGTTGCAGACATGGCGCAGGAGCGGAGAGTACTGTCGAGAAATGCTGCGTATATCCATGACGAGCAGCTGAAACCGTATTATCTGACATTCATGAGAGATATCATGAATGTGTCAAAACAGTATCAGGAACAGCTGATGAAGGGAAAGGAGCAGGATTCCCGAGGCTCGGGAACATAATAAAAGAATGAAGACGAAGCATAACTTGCGGTCTCAGCGCAAAGTGCTTCGAAATGGAGGAGAGCATGAGCAAGAAAATATTACAGCTGATCAGTGCGGACTTCGAAGATCTGGAAGTCTGGTACCCTGTCTACAGATGCAGAGAGGAAGGCTGGCAGGTGGATTTTGCCGCAGAAAAGCCCGGTCTGTATCACGGCAAATACGGTGTTCCCTGCGAGGTGGCCCTCAGCTTTAAGGACCTGGATCCCGACGACTACGACGGACTGCTTGTCCCCGGCGGGTGGGCACCTGACAAGCTTCGCCGCTTTCCGGAGGTCCTGAATATTGTCCGCAAGATGAATGCGGACGGAAAAGCCATCGGCGAGATCTGCCATGCGGGCTGGGTCCTCATAAGCGCGGACATTCTCCGCGGCAAAAAAGTGACCAGCACGCCCGGAATCATGGACGATATGCGCAATGCGGGCGGTATCTGGGTCGACGAGGAGACTGTCGTTGACGGCAATATCGTCTCCGGCAGAAGACCTCCGGATCTTCCGGCCTATGCGAAAGCATTTATTGAGGTGGTTAACAGCCGCAGCTGATGAGCCTCGGGCCCGTGAGCAAACGGGAAAACAAAGGAGTCTCCCACATTGGCTAAAAGCAGAAAAGCAAGCAGGCTTCTCGTGGACACGATCCGCGAGATCCTGCACACCAAAAAGCGCTTTCTGTCGCTGTTTGTGATGAGTTTGCTTGCCGTCGGATTTCTCGCCGGCCTCCGCATGACAGCGCCGGATATGCAGTATACAGTGGACCGCTACTACGACCGGCAGCATTTCATGGATGTGCGGCTTGTCTCAATGCTCGGGCTCACGGGAGAAGACCTGCAGGCTGTTTCGCAGCAGCAGGGCGTGAGCGCGGCTGAGGGAAGCTGCTCTTTTGATGCGCTTTTGGAGGAAGACAGCGTTAATGTATTCTCGATCCCCGAACGCACCAACCTTCTCGATCTGACGGACGGCCGGATGCCGCAGTCTCCGGACGAGTGCGTCACGGAGATCAAAATTCTGGAGGCCACCCACAAGCAGATCGGCGACACGATCACCATCGATACCAAGGAATCCTTTGACAGCACTCTGGGCGAGGATCCGCTGAAGCAGCCGGGTACATCTGGTCAGCCCGGATCAGAGTCAGACGGCTCTCCCAACCCAGAGACCAACCGTTCCACAAAGCACACTTACACGATCGTGGGCATCGTCCGCAGCCCTCTCTACATATCAAGAACAAGAGCAAATTCCAGCGTAGGCAGCGGAAGCGTCAGCGGCTTCGTGGCCCTGCCAAAAGACTGCTTCTCGCAGGATTACTACTCGACGATCTATCTGGAACTCGAAGGCCTGGATCAGTACAACTGCTACAGAGATGATGAATATCAGGAAAAAGTGGACGAATTCATCGATATGCTGGAGCCTCTGGCCAAAGAGCGCGCAAGGATCCGCCGCGAACAGATCAGCAAGGACACGACATTTACCGACATGATCGCCGCCCTGATCAAGGGGATCGCCGAGTCAGGCAGTGCAGCAGGCGGCGGCGGGGAAGCCTTCTCCGGCTTGGAAGTTCCCTCCGGCGAGTGGTTCATCCTCAGCCGCGAGACGATCCGCAGCTATGTGGAATTTTCTTCAGACGCGGAGAGAATGGGAAACCTGGCGGACGTCTTTCCGCTGATATTTTTCCTTGTGGCGGCGCTCAGCTCGCTCACTTCCATGACCAGAATGGTGGAAGATCATCGCTCAGAGATCGGAACTCTGAAATCGCTGGGCTTTTCGACTTTCGCCATCTCTATCAAGTACATCGGCTATGCTCTGGCTGCAAGCCTGACAGGAGGCGGAGCCGGCCTGATCATCGGATGCACGGCACTCCCTGCACTCATCTATTATGAATGGGGGATCCTCTATATTTTGCCAAAGCTGGAGATGAGCATTTCGCCGCTGGTTGCGCTCTATTCACTGGGATCCGCCATCCTGGCGACGGCCGGCGCTGCTTTTGCGGCCTGCTATGCGACCCTTTTGGCCAAACCGGCGGAGCTGCTGCGGCCCCGCGCGCCCAAGCCCGGCAAGCGGATCTTCCTGGAATACATAGGAGCAGTCTGGAAGAGGCTCTCCTTTATCCAGAAGGTCAGCGTGCGCAACCTCTTCCGCTATAAAAAGCGCTTCTGGATGACGATCGCCGGCATTGCGGGCTGCACAGCGCTCCTTGTGACCGGCTATGGCCTGCGCGACTCGATCTTCGACGTGCTGACATGGCAGTTCGACGATCTGATGCCATATAATGCGACCATTTCCATCAGCAGCGACCTGACGCCTTCTGACCGCGCAGACCTTATGGCGACACTGGAGGCAGAACCGGGGATCGCATCTTTTGCAGGATGTTACGAGGGGACGATCAGTGTGCGCACTGAGAAGGGGACTGTGGACAATGTAATACTGAAGGCTTCTTCGGAATGGCGGTCTGCCGGGACCGGGGCCGATCCGGCCGGCAATTACATCGATGATTACGTCAATCTATATCCGCGCGCAGACGGCCTGCGCCGTTATGGCAAAGTACCGCCCCTCCCACGCCTTGCCCCAACAGACAGTACGATCATCATCGATGAGAAACTGAGTGATCGCCTGGGCATATCGGAAGGCGATACGGTGGCGCTTGTGGACGACGAAGTGGAGTATGAGGCAGTTGTCGGCGACATCTGCGAAAACTATGTCAACCATCATATATATATGACTTCTGCTTATTACAAGAAGCTTTTCGGCATTAAGCCCGCGAATAACCTGCTGATGGTCAAGACAAGGGATTCATTATCCGAATCCGAGCGGACAGAAACGACGCCCGCCGCAGCAGAATCCGGCGAAGAAACCTCTCTCGATCTCAGTCCCGAGGCCGTTGCAAAGCGCGTTTCAGCTATCAAAGGCGTCGTGACCTACAGCCGCATCGATGAGACCCGCGACCACTTTGAGGAGAGTATGAAGAGCCTGGACATCGTGGTCTGGATCATCATTTTAGCGGCCGCCATGCTGGCGTTCCTCGTGCTGTTCAATCTCACCAATATCAATGTGACGGAACGAGTGCGCGAACTTGCCACGCTCAAAGTACTGGGCTTCTATGACGGCGAGACCGCATCTTACGTGTACCGCGAGAATATGGTCCTGACGCTGTTCGGAGCGCTGCTCGGCATGTTTGCCGGCAAGTGGCTGCACCGCTGGCTGATCGGGACGATTGAGATGGAGTACATGATCTTCGGGCATGGGCTGCATGGCCGCAGCTATTTGTATGCCGTTATATTGACCGCGGTCTTTTTGCTTTCCGTGAATTTCTTCTCCTATTTTTATATTCGGAAGATCGATATGGTCGAATCGCTCAAATCGGTGGAGTAGAACGGAAATGACTTGTTGAGGGCGTTTTATGCGGCGAAGGTACCTTTGATCGCATTTGCGGCTGCAATAGCAGCTATGAAGAGTGAAATGGATCACAAAAAAATATAAAACAGTGTGTTACATTTTCTGTTTCTTTACGTATGTAATAGTAGAGGGATAAAGCAAACCAAAAAACAACGCACGTTTGTGATTCCCGTCCGCAGGAATATGGCAGATTTTATACCACGGGTTTAATGACAACCGGATTTACAAGTGCTATATTATGCGTAGTAAAAAAAGGACAAGAGGTCCGGAAAGGAGAGGCAATGCTGAAGATACATACAAACCGCTTTGAAAATGCAGAGTATAAGTTTGATATTCAGGGGACCATTATGCCGTCTGCCAAAGCTGCGGAGTGGCTTATTTGGGTATGCCTCAAAAAGACCGGATCGAGTGGATATCTGGGACCGGGTGCATTTATGCAAACCATGGAATGACCAGATAGTTTCAGATAGAATTCTGTGAAACAGAATTCAGTAAAGATTTCTGAGAATGCCGCTTGTCCGTAAAGACAGGCGGCATTTTTATTTCCCGGATATAAACGGAGTATAATTCGAAACCGGATAGGAAACCATATTGAGACGAGATCAGACCAGATTTCAAACCAGAATTAAGAGGAAAAAAAGATGAGAAAAATGATGATAAAGCTTTATTTTGTCAATCACCGCGCGTGCCTGATCCCCTCCGGGGAGAGTAAGACGGATGAACCGAATGGAAAAGTGATGAAATAGGCAGTTTGACCGGCCTCCTATGTGCCGGCGCTGCCGGCATATAGGAGGTGCGGTATGATGAATTTCCCAATGATCAACACTGTCGCTACCGGACAGAACATCAACCGTATGCGTATCGGAGCAGGTATGACTGTGAGGGATATGCAGGAGGTGTTCGGATTCACAACTCCTCAGGCAATCTACAAGTGGATCCACGGAACAGCCATGCCTACGATCGACAACATGGTGATCTTGGCTGCAATGTTCGACGTCACAGTGGACGAGATCATCGCCGTTGACATGATCGACATGAAGTGCGGTTAATGAATATACGATTTACGAAAAACTAAATATAGGAAAACAAATATAGGAAAATAAACACAGGAAAAACATAAAGGAAAAACACATATAAAAATGCGGGCCGGGATCCGCCGGCCCGTGAGCATAGCTTCATAGTATAACGGCGAGTACACCGGACTGTCGCTCCGGAGGCGCGGGTTCGATTCCCGTTGAAGCTGTTACTGAGAATGTGGTGTAATGAGTTAGCACGCTGCGCTTGGGACGCAGAGGCGCGGTTCGAATCCGACATTTTCAATCATCGTTGAATATTGTTAGTAGAATATGTGACCCTCACAGCAATCAGTTAATGGTAAAAATAAGCCTGTCACGCTTTAATACGGTTCGAATCCGGAAATGAAAAGGGTCATGGATCAGAAGGAGAAATGAGTGATGATGAACACAATGATGACTATTATGATGACAAACATTTTGATTTGCAAGAATAAAGAGCACGAAGCGAAGCGCTTCCGGGGAGCCCGGAAACGTCTGTTAACTATACCCTTATCAGAAAAGCAGAGCATACTTGCAGCAGGGAGATTTCATATGGATGCATAAGTGTATCCGTATATCCCGCGATGCACTCTCAGACCGCTTTCCTGATCAAAGGGAAGCGGTTTTCTTTATTCATAGACCTGTTTATGGGTTACTCGTATAACGGCTATTATACCAGACTCTTAATCTGTGAGATCAGGGTTCGAATCCCTGGTGACCCATTAACGCCCCATCGTACTAACGGAAGAGGTTGCCACATTCTCAGTGTGGAGATACGGGTTCGAGTCCAGTTAGGGTGATCAAGCCGCTAAAGCGGCCCAAATTCAGGAACATGGCTCAGTTGGTTAGAGCGCCTGTCTGATACGCAGGAAATCGGCGGTTCGAGTCCGCCTGTTCCTACTAATAACCGGTGGTAGCTCAAGGGGTAGAGCTCTATGATGAAACAAATCCTGTGCGGGGTTTTGACAGCAATTATTATCGTTTGCGCTCCTAACGCAGAGGTTGTTGGTTCGAGTCCAACCCACCGGGCTCTTTGTGACACGGGGACTGTCCCCATGTCATAAAGAATGTGACACGAGGACTGTCCCCGTGACACAAAGGGTGGTTTCGGCCCTTTAGATAAACCCAGTGATGGGGATAAAGGGATGCAAGTCCCGATTTGCCACATGGCGAGTGCGACAGAAAACTCATGGAACTAGATTTTGCCTTCTGCCTAAGGGCAACTGCTGAGGGTATGGCGGGATCGGGATCGGCGGTACATCGCAGGGTTCCTAACCTGGAAACAGGGGAGAGCGTTCCATGGATCTACGGTGCGAGTCCCGCAAGGACAAGTGCTGTATTTATCTGCCGGAAGTTCCTCAAACCGAAAGGAAGGGACCAAAGGACAGAAGGAAGTCCGCAAGACGACCAGGGCTGCGAATTCCGGGCCCTGCTCAAAAGGCAGGGATGGTAAATGTACACCTCGTAGTCCAGAAGCATTTTAGCTCAATGGTCGAGCATTCAACCCTTAATTGAAAGTTGTCGGTTCAAGTCCGGCAAATGCAGCCAAAGAGTGTACGGCTTCAGGAAAGAAAATCAACTTATTGTTCTGCAATATGAACACTTATGAAGGCCGCAAGCCGACATAAGAGAAAG
>ODAI012807302.1_pt1 | contig 19406 bp, 27 predicted proteins | sample 1539321 | NCBI WGS metagenome assembly ODAI01 (sample SAMN02144231, study PRJEB22623) | gut metagenome | biome: sheep rumen | host: Ovis aries | place: New Zealand
AGCGTCTACCTATTCCGCCACCGATTTTAACTTGCTCGGCTCGTCTTGTTCTTTACTCGAAACATGTGGATGTCGCATAACCATGCGGTTTTTTTAATTTGCTTGTAACTTGCTTTCGTTCGTTACTTGAAACCCCTACGTTTTACTTGAAACTTTAGATCATTAAATGGGTATTTAGTTGATTAGTTGCAATTCCGATTTTTAATGGATTTACTCTTTTTCTTCCAATGTCTATACACAGTACATCCTGTTATGTTCAAATGTCTTTTTGCATCTTTGCATGAATTTCTATGTGTGCATTCTTTGCATAGACCTTGCAGTTGTTTGTCTTCTTTCATAATTTAATCATAATCGTAGTACATGACATACAGATAAACACGTCGATTAGCTACTTTAGACGTATCCGATGCCGACCGCAGATAAGCGTAGTATGCATCGCCTTCAATAGTTATGAATACAGTAATTCCGATTGTTCCGTCCCTATCCAATGCATAAATGGCAATCGGGAACGTGGTTGAAGCAGGTAAATAACTCGCAAGTGGAATAACACCGTTGGAATTGCTTGTTACTTGTAAATTCAATCTTTTTATTCGCATTAAACCGTTATTTAGTGAGGTAATGTCGCTGTGAATAGATGCGATTTCAGAACCGATACTTATCTCGGAAACATTGGTTCCAACGACAAGGCTTTCGCCTGCTGAGATGGCAGATGTTGCCTTATATAATTTGCCGTTCCATAAGAGTAAGCCTCCGACAGCGTGCGAATAAAGCGCGGGAGATAACTCGATTGTGGCTACACTTCCCGCAAGGTCTTCTACCGTTCCTGTACCAAGCGCAACGTCAGATGCAGATAAAGTATCCCAGTCTACACCGGTTGCTGTCTTAACAAGAACATCGCCTGTTACACCTCCGCTCGGGTTCGGCATCTTAGCGTCCAGTGCAGTTTTAATACCTGCCGATGTGACCGGATTACCGCTAGATTCTGTAGGTGTGGAATCGAACGTAAGTGTATCCTGCTTCGCTCTCAGCGCGTTCTGAAGGTCTGTCTGATTTGCGATGTTTCCGCTGATGTCGCCCCATTCCGCTCCGGTAGCGCACAGCATCCAGTACTCTCCGTCCTGCGGTGTGTTTCCGCTCGTTGCTTTCTTTGCGATAAACAGCGAACCGTTATACCGTACTGCGTCAAGCATCTGATACTGTGCGGCGCTGTTGTACTCGCCTTTTAGAATAATTAATACTCTTCCTGCACTAGCGCTCATGCCGCCACCTCCCAATCTAAGTTGCCTGTTGTTGTATTAACTAAAAACGTGATGTCCGGTGATACATATTCCAGTTCTCCTGTTAAGAAGTTCACCGTGAATGAAGTTTTGATTGTTAATTCTCGCACCGTATCTATCGTATCTTCCGCTTCCTCTGCGTATCTCTGCGAAGTACCGGCATGCGCCTCGCTCATCTGACAATAATGTTTACTGTTATCGGTCTCTTCCCCTGTCCGTGTGTTGGTATCACCAACTGCCCAAGAGCGGGAGAGCGTAGCGCTGTCTGATGCATTGGTTGCGCTTGTCTGTGCTGAGGTTTCCGACGCGCTTGCGTTCTGTGCTGAGGTTGCCGCTTCGGTACGATAGACTTCTGCGTAAGACGCATGTTCTACGGCTCGGTCACTGTAATACTTCGCCTCTTGAACATATATCTGTGCGTCGTCGTCAAGAATGATTTCAATCTCTGTCTCTTCAGTCTCGACTGTGACATCAATCTGATTTGTGTCTGTATCGGTGTTTAACGTGATGTCGTTTTCCGGAATATAGATAGGCATCAGATTTCCTCCTCGTACAGAACATCAGATACCTGCACATTGACGATAGTGCTTTTGAAGGCGTTGTTCATCTTGTCGAGGAATCTTATCTGCATCTTTGCGCTACCCTTCTGAAACGCCAGTGTCTCAGCCTGCGTCAGTTGAACGTAAGCATAGCCATCTCCAAGCGCTACCTCCGGATAGTGTTTCGTCAGTTCTTGATTCGATTTGGTCTGTTCAAAGGTGATATAGATATCGCCAATTTCAGCCAACGTAATGCCCTTAAACTTGATTGTGTATAGCGGAGTTGTACCGCGTCCCATTGTTACGGTATTCGCCATATCACACCTCGTTTGCTACGACGTTTCCGTTACTCACCGTGATGTTATAGGTCTTACTGCCTACCACAACATTCAAACTGCTAGTCGTAAGTGAAGTAGACAGTGCTGAAAGAGCCTCACTAAGAGCAGAGAGAGATGAGTGAAGAGTAGATATATCTCCCTGTGCTGTTGCCATGTTGCTCGTCAGCGAAGAAATAGCAGTCTGTGCATTATTGATTGCCGGTACAACCTGCTCGTTAATAAAGTTCCTTGTCTGCGTGTGAAGTGACTGTAACTGTGTTCTAGCCGCAGTGCCACTCGCAGGGTCGGGATATGAAGATGTATTTAAAAACCCGTCTGACGGGCTGAAAACAAAGTTATCCATTATTTAATCTCCTTCACTAAGGTGTAAGTCATCTGAATGCCGTTGATAGGCATATCGTTATTTGTAACGCCATTGGAGAACAATACCCCTGCCAACTCTATCTTCTTAAGGGAACACTTGCGGGAATAAGTATTTGCGTAAGGTGTCTGACCCCAAGCAAAGTTTTTCCATTTGAACTCCGTCCAAAGTACCGTCTTGTTGTTGACGAGGTTCTCCGGTTCTTCCTCTCCCTCTTCATTTTCATCTGTGAGATATCTGACTTCTGTGTTGAATGTAATACCGCCTCTGCACTGAACGAATACCTTCTTCACTGTTTTGAGGTACCCGTATTCATTGAAGTCGAACATTGGCGTCTGATAATAAGCGTTAATCGCGCTCCCAAAGTCATTACAGTCATCAATCAACCGAGACAGCCTGTGTACCATCTGCTTCGTAGACAGGAAGTTATAGTCGAGCGTATAGAGCCTATTTCTGTACCTTTTGACCGAAACTGCGTTGAAGCCATCCCACATATACCAAGATGTGTTCCGTGCCGAGTCCTCTGCGCTCTGTTTCTCAGACAGGAAGAACGGTGCGATGGAATAATCCCATACATACACATTCGTTGTCTTTGGATAACATGCCGTATAGTTCGATGCAGAATGGCTTGGAATCGGTGCTAAACAGGTTTGGTTATTGAACAGAAGATACTTGTCATCAAAGTCGATTGCGAACGAGAACTCATTTGCCTCATCCAACAGTCCGATTTGACGCTCGCCCCCTTCAATATTCCGCGACACGACACAAACGTTCCGTTCATCTTCGAGGACTGTGGATACGAGTGTGCATACGCCATAGGTGGTGGAAAGCCACGTGAGACGGTTGTTGATTTTCCGGATAGTGTTCGGGGCATCGCAACCAATCTCAAGGTTTACGGGCTGTGAATAGATAAGACCTCGCATGTCGCCGTTAGAGTCCGGACCGTACTGATACTTCAGAGTATAGATAGCGCGCTTCTTGAACACGACAAGGTCTTTATAGTGATGTCCGAAGCCCATAATCTGCTCGCCGTCATATCCTGCAACACCATAGTTAATCGCAGGGAAATAGGTCGGGTCATTTACTTCAGAATAGAGATACCGCTCAGATGCACCGGAGACAAACATACGGGAGTTATTAGCACCGCCGAATGTCGTGCAGAACTGTGCGCCAAAGATTTCCGCCGCTAGGTGTGTGTAAGAATAGTTAGTGAATGAATTTCCGCTCGCCACTGGGGAAATCGTAATCGCCACGTTGTTCTGCCCTTTTGCGGGAGCAGTGGTAAATGTCACCTGTCCATATGTCTTTGTGTATGCGGTAGTGACCTGTTCGTTGATTTCCACCTTTACAATGTAGCCCATCGAAGACTCATCCAAGAAAATCTGAGGAATCTTAAATACCTTCGAGGTGCCGTCGCCGTTATATTCAATCTTCGCCTTGGGGTTGATGATGTTGAATGAGTCCATGCCGTCGACATCAAAATATGTTGCGTCGGGCTTGGCGTTGATAGCGACAGTAGGAACGTAAAACTGGCTTTCGTTTGCGAGGCTCTGCATTTCAAATCTGCCGGTGCTCTTATTCAATTTGGCAAACACGTAGAATCGGAAGAAGTTACCGCCAAAGGAATGCCCGTCTCTGCCCGGATAACTAGCCATACAGTACAGGGAACCGTTGGAAATGAAGAAGATTCCTGTGTTGTAGGTTGTGTAGCCCTTATCCAGTCTTGCGAGTTCATAGAACTTGTCGCTTGTCGAGGGATTGGATTTGTAGATAATCGTTCCGTTTGTGGTGTCGTTTCCGTTAAGAGAGAAGACGTTCGTGAGGGTCGAACCGTTATACGCATCAATCTTGAAGTCGCATCTCGTCGCGCTGACAATGCTTGCGTACATGATATACAGGACTTCATCGAACTCGAACATTACAGGCTTCTGTTCCTTCCATGTAACGTCCGTTCCGAATGTCATTGATGTAGCACTGCGAGTAACGGTATGAACTGCCTCCTGCCCGTAACGCTTTTTAAATACGCCGTCCTTGACCATCATGTTCTTCATCTTGGGAGACTCGTTGGTTCTCAGCATGAAGTCGAGGTCTTTAATATTCAGTCCGCCATAGCCGGGTTGGTCGATACGCAACTGCTTATAATCGGGCTGTTTATGTGACTGCTGTTCCTGCCATACCATTAGTCCATACCTCCGTAGGTGTCTTCGATTTTCTCTTCAACGCCCCACGAATACTTGGACTGCATGTTTTCGTAATACCTGTGAAGGATGTCGTACTTGGAGAGGTCATCATCAATGAAGAAGTTCGCCGCCAGTCCATATGGAAGAATCTCACGGCACATCTCCACTTCATAAGGAACCTCATCGTCCATGCTTTCTATCCACGGGCAATCTTCGAGTTCATCTTCATCGTGTTTAAGGCGAAGGTGGTTATTCAAATTGAAGTTTTCTTGGAGCAACACGTTCAGCCACGGAATGATGTAGTTGTCGTAGTCCTTTGAAGTAGGCTTCTCGAACATGGTCGCCTTTGCTAAATCGTATAACTCCTGCACGGTAAAACTGTCTTTAACATCCTGTGCCATAATGTGCTCCTTTCAAAAAAAATAAGGGGCAGACTATTAAGCCCACCCCTCACATTTGACAAATAATTAATCGACTGTGACTGCGCAGGTATCCTTGTAAACGATGCCAGTGTTGGAATCGGTGTAGGACGCCGTAATCGTAGCCTTGCCCTTAGCAACACCTGTGACAACGCCTGCCGCAACAGTAGCCGCCGCTGTGTTACTGGATGCCCAAGTGACTGTCTGTCCTGCAGGAACCGTTGTAGCGGTCAGTGTAGCAGTATCGCCGACCGCGACATTAACGCGAGCACGGCTGAGTTTCAGCGAACGAGCGCCAGTAGCCGCAAAGTACAGAACGCCGTCCTTCAGTGTTTCGAGGATGAACGCATCACCACGGTAACGACCTTCGATTAACTGACCGGAGAGACCCGGAACGTTGCTGTAACGGTGGAGTTCAGTACCCTTGGAAGCCTGAATAACGGACTTCTTGTTTGTGAACAGAGCCTGTGCACCTGCGGGGAAATAATCATCCGGAGTTTCAACGATGCGGAAGTTCATGCACTTACCGACTTCACCGTTGGTCAGAATCTTACCGCCGAGTTTTTCAACGGAGATAAATTCCGGATTACGGAGCAGGAAGGAATACGTGCTTGTCGGAACATACGCAAATACGTTTCCCGCAACCGGAATATTGTGATTTACGAACCACTTGCGAGCGGCAATGAACATATCGAGGACTTTGTCCTTATCAAGACCGGTAGAAAATGTCGTGTCAAGATTGCCGTTTACGCACCAGTGATTGATTGCATACTTATCGAAGAACGGAGTTACCTGCTCTCCAATCTGCATTTTGACAACCTCACCCATTCTCTTAACATTCATCTGCTCGTCATTGTTACCTTTATCAATGGTCATAGCAAACGACTTGTCGAGATTTACGATGAGTTCCTGCTCACGGTCCTGGAGTTCATTCCAAATACCATAGCGGTGTCCGCCCATTGCGTCATTACCTGCACGGTTGTAATCACCGAGAGGCTGAGAAATAGCGGTGTATACGTGGATGGACTTTACACCATCCCAGTTGTATTCAGTGTTTGTTTTACCTGTAAGAAGAGACGCACGGGTATAAGCCTGTACAAGACCCTTCTCATACTTCGTAGCAAGATTGATTCCATCCTGCGACATAATGCTGTTAGGCATAGTAGAATCTCCTTTTCAATAATTACCCAAGGAGTCCCTGCAAGAACGGGTCACCTCCTGCCTCTGAACTCGAATTGTCACTGAGGTTTCCGGTGGCGACGCTTTCGTTCGACTTATTCTGTCTAAGAGTCGCGATAGTATTCTTCATCTCTTTATTTTCGTGCGCTCTATAAGCAGATAGCAGAGATTCCCCTGCGTTAATATCGTCAATGACATCTGCCGGAAGAGTCCGAATATCCACGTCGGGATAGGCTTTTTGGAAGGCTTCAATCTGTGCATACGCCCACTGCTGTTTCTGTGCTTCCTCCTGCGCGATGGAGTCCGCCTGTGTCTGCCGTTCCTGTGCGAGGTTGCTCTGATATTGAGCCTCCGCAAACTTACGTGCAATGTCTTCAGTAGCGTCCGGATTTTCATCCATAAATGCATTGGCGATACGGTTAATTGCCGATTCCTTCTGAAACTGTCCGAGGCGTTCGGCATACTCGTTAAGCGAAAGACCTGCACGCTGAGCCTGCTCTTCAAAGACACGGCGGATGGGGTCATTGCGCAACTGCTCCAACTGTCCGTAAACTTTGTCGTAGTTCATTCCCTTCTGTGCATAGGTAATCGCTTCGTCCTGTGAGAGACCCTGTTCTGCTCCGTTGTATTTGACCGTCATAAACGGCGCTTCAACTGCAGGTTCTTCTGTGGTCTCTGCGGGTGTTTCGGGTGCTTCCTCAGCAAAGAGGTCGTCAAACCCTTCTGAAACTTCGGTGGATTCCGTCGACTGGTTTGTCATCTGTTCGTCCATCTTTATCTCCTTGCGCTATGGTTGGCGCGTTTCGCACTTTATACGCCCGTGCTAGGCGAATGCCGACTGAAGGAATCGAACCTCCATTGAATGTTTACAAGACACTCGTAATAGCCGTTATACGAAGTCGGCATAATAAAAGGGCGGTGTAGAAAGGACATGTAAAGACACCACCCAACGGGTCACTCTCCCGTTTATTTCTTTTCTTTCTTTCCTACCTCATTGCCGCATTTCGGGCACGCGAAGTAGTAGATGTTCTTTTCATCAGTGCGTTTCACCATGGTCGCACCACACTTCTTACATTTCACTGGTAGAACTCCTTTGAGGTTGCATAGACCTGCTGTGTTGGGGCATCACCTGCACCTCTGTTATCAACACCATCAGCCATTCCCGGCGTTGTCGGCTGTGCGTTCGGGTCTTCCGGAAGCGGTGCTCCGCCCATCTGCATCATTGCCATCTGCTGTTGCATTAACTGCGCCTGTTCCTGCTGAGTCTTAATAGCCTCCATCAACTTGCCCTTGTTCTTGATGTATTTGTCCGGAATCATCTCAAGATACATAACAGGGTCGGAAATAACCTGTCTGTCGAAGAGAGCATCGGCTGTCTGTACCTGTGTCTGCTCAGACCAATAGGAAGCCTGTCCTACATCAACGGTGAGGTCATATGTGAGGTTCTTAAGAACACTGAAATCAATCGGAAGCGAAGTCTGATACTGAGGCATACCCATTTCGTCAACCACCGGCATACCTGTCATCGGGTCGATACGTACAAGGTTGAGTTCCTTCGCCTGCGCTTCCGTGAGTTTGATGATTCGCTGTCCGTAACGGTTCGCCATAATATCGAGCATTGCTCTGACGATGTCTTCAACGAACTGATAGAAGTCCAGTTTCTGAATCTCAAGCGGTACGGAGGAAGCCTGCTGAACGGCGACGATAGCGGATGTGTTGTTCGGGTTGGAAATGTTACCTAACGCCGCGTCTGACGCACCCATAAAGTCCTTTGTGTAGGCAATCGTCGAGTCTACCAACTGAATAATCTGATTGGAAAAGTCCGGAGCCTTGACCGCATCCATCATCTTTCCTGCCAAATCCATGTTGGTAATCTTTGTCGCAGACGCAACCGAGTTTGTCAGTTTGGAAATCTTGTTTTCGTCATAGAAGATTTTCGGGAAGCCCATGTTCGTCATATAGACCATGCACATCGCATAAATCTTGTTGATGAAAATCTGATTCGGGATGAGTCCGGTGATTGGCGAACGTCCATGGTAGCAGTTCTTGACCTTTTCCCACGTAAAATAAGCAATCGGGTAGTTTTTATAACCCAAGTCGGCAGGTTCATCGAGGACTACCTGCTTTGTGACCTTGGTAAACCACACGGTTTTGCGCTCTTTCTCAAACGGGATGCCAAACTGGTCGATTCCCTTCTCTTTTGTGGTCTGAAACCAAAATTTCGTGATAACTGTGGTGAGTTTATCGCTCTCACTGGCGTTGGATTCTGCCAATGTAACGAGGTTTTCGTTGTCCGGAACGATGTCATGGAGGTTCTTTACGCCCTTTTTCTCCGCATAATCCCTAACTTGGTTGGTATAGAGGTTCTGAACGATGAGGATATAGGGCTGATTGTGGACATCATTGGAATACGGGTTGCCGAAGATGACGTTTGTGTTGTCGATAATCTCCGTTTCGATAGCGCCCTTGTATTCATGACCTGTCTCCACGTCCGGATTGAAGTTCATGTACATGCAGGTATCGCCATCTACGACCGCATTCTTGATGTTCGTGCGCCATTTGAACTTGGTCTTGGTATTCTCCAGTACCCGTTCGCATTCCTTCGCGATAACATCGGTAACAACCTTGTTTTCCTTCGTCTCATCCATCGGCGCGATATTGATACCCACCTCATCAGAGGCAAGCATCGCCGTATAGTACGTACAAACACGCTTCAGAATATTGAAAACCGGTTTGGTAAGGTCGGGAGCGTTCACTCCATACCACTGGTCGCCAAGGAAAAAGCGCTGATTCTTCTCTACATTCGAGTAAAGGTCGCGAGACTGGTTAAACATCTTACCGTCTTCATACTCAAGGAAGATTTCATTCGGCTTAGTTTTGATTTTCATTCTCGCCACCCCATGTCAGTAAGTTGAGAACCTGTTTAATCTTGTTGATTTCATCGTCTGTGAACGGGAGCTTTTCTTCCGTGACCGCATCTTTCTCGTGAATACGGTGATAAGTCAGCACTCCGGTACAGGTTGCACAAAACAGGAAGCAAAATATCATTACGAGTTCCATAGTTCATACCCCAAAATTTAAGAAAGAGGAGTAGTCGTTGTCGGAACTATCATCCTCGTCATAAGTGTTAAAGATAGGCGACGCCTGCGGCATACAGTGGTACATGATAGCCATCGCCATGACACAGTCGTCGTGTGCTCCGGAAGTAGCCTCCGGTTTGCCTTTATCATTCTTCGCAAACGATAAGCATTCTTGGAAGAACGTAGGGTCTTCGATAAGTTCGGTGTGTTCATTTACAATTTCCTTTAGTGCATCCAGTATGAGAGGACGCGTAATCGTAGTGGTTCTGAAGCCAAACTTTTTCTGAACGTGCCGTGTATACGTATCGACCTGTTCACGGACATAGAGGTTGATATACCCCATATCCTCAAGTCGTTGTACGCAGTAGGTAGAGAAGTTGGTCTCGGGTGCAATCATGGCGTAGTTATAGAACAAGCCAAGGTGAAACATCTGCTCACAGAAGAGTTTTTCATCTGTTTTCGCACGATATTTGCACACGCATTTGTTTGTTGCTTGGTCGCCGACGTAAGAAACGAAGAAGTCGCTTCCATCACCTGCTGTGTCGCAACCAATACAATAAACATGACCCGGAATCGGTTCTTCCCACATTTCGATATAGCCCGATTCATCGTCGTACCAACTTCCCATCTCTGAGAACATCCCGCGTTTTAAAGGAGGATTGAGAGACAAGAGCCGTCGGTTCACTTTTTCGGCATTGAAGAAAGGCGTACCTGTGAGGATAAACGCTTCTTCGGGACAGCCGGGATATTCTTGCCGAAACTGATTTACATCGCCACCACAGAGAGTAGAAATTGCGTATCTCCGCCACATTAACTGTTCGGGGGTGAGGTCATACTTCTTCTGCTCATTGAGTTCGTCCTGTGTAAACGACTCGCCGTGGTAAGGCAGTTTATAATCCTTCATCTCAAACCATGGGAAGAATAATGGAATGAAATCGGATTCGCCATTCACCGCCGCATCCCACAACGATTTGAAGTAGTTGTAGCCGTTAGCGGTGCTTTCGATAACAAGTAAAGAGCGCCCATGCTGAGGTAAAGTCTGTAAAAGACCCGTCAACTGAGCCTGTGTTGTTTTCCCGTCATCCTCTGGCCAGAACGCCAATTCAGACAGGTGCATGTACTGAAACGTAGAGCCACGACCAATAGCGGCATGACCCGCAGTAGCGACCCGGATACGAGATTCCAAGCCGGGATTTTCATGCTTCTCTCTTTTATCTCCGGAGGGATTAGAGAAATCCAAGAGTCTAGCATTGTTGTACTTAATCATCGGCTTCCATTCCGGAGGGAGATTGTCGTAATACCTACGAGCCATGCCGTAGATTGCATTGGTGGATTCGGTATCATGCGCAACAATAAGAGAATTTGCGTGAGGGGTGGTCATTGTTACGGCGGAAATAATAGCCTCCGTCATCGTAGAGAACCCCATCTGTCGAGCCTTAAGGATGATAATCTTGCAGGGTTTGTTCTGATTGAAGCATTCCTTAAAAACGTCATAGAGACGCTTCTGAGGTTCATTCGGCTTCAACTTAATCAATCGACCATCCTTAGTCTGAATCTTGAGATTGGTTTCTATGTACTTCTTTAGCGAGAGAGCCTCTTCACTCATGCCTTAACAAGCACACCTTTCAGCACCTGCTCAAGATTCGCTCCGATTTCGACTGTATGCTCGATGCCCTTGCTATCGGAATACCCAAGATTCTTAAGGGCAAAGATAGCGCCAGTGCAGTTGGATTTAGACAGGTCAGTTAAATACCGTTTCTCAAGGCAGAGAGATGCATAATCAATCCACTTCTGATACGGATTCGGCGCACCCGTCTTCTTGTCATAGCCATCCGCAAGCGCCTTGTACTGAGGCTTAGATAACTTGAGATGTAAAAGGAGACCGGCAAGATTCCACTTATCTGCATCAGTCTCCTCGAAATACTCTACTGTTTTCTTCTTGAAGTAAGGCGCGGAAATCTTATCGCCAAAGTCACGCGCCATCTTATCTTTTCTTGGCATATGCTACCTCCTCGCCATTTTCACTAATTGCATATTAATAAGATATATATAGACCTCGGGCTACAAATGACAAATAACCTGTACTTTTGCCTCACTTCTTTGATATTACCTCGGGAATTTTTGATACCAAACCATACATACTAATGATTTTTTGTCTTAAATGGCAGGTGTCTAATGGGTATACGGGGTCAAAAATATGGTGGGGATGCCGAAGGCGAAAAGAAAACCCCTGTATTAGAGGTGTGAATTTACTATATAGAGAAAAACATAACTGAAAACATAAATATGTAATTACAGATTATTTATCCATTGAACATGGACTTTAGACATACAACTATCGCACGTAAACGTATATTTACCACAAATCTATCGCACGTAAACGTACTCCCCTCTCAATTAACCCTATATATAAGGAATCTCCATGGCGGCGGGGCGTAAAAATGGCTGGCTCCCCCCTCCCCCCTATATGAGGTGGAAAGATAGAGTATAGCACTACTCTAAATGTTCAAAACTCCGCTTGTTTAGGGCACTTGTGAGGGTTTTCTACTATCGTTCTACCAACATCGTCATTATAACGCGCAGGCAGGCAGGCACAGGAATCTGCTTTTTTGTTGATGTAATCTTGAATGCATTAGTACTACCCATCATCATCATTACCTATCCTCTAATCCAGTTATAACTCTTCACATGTACTTCTGAACCATATGTTGCGACCGGCAGAGCCTTGTGACAACCGTGGTGGTATGGTTTGGGTGTCGACAAGGACAGCAACACAAGCCAAGTCGACCTCATATCTGTAGACGGTGTTAGTAAGCACCGATAGGCAAAAAAATACTTGGGTGTCCTCCTATAGACAAGTACTAACTACTGGCAATTCCGGTATTAGACCACTGCTTTACGGACAAGACAAGCCCTATAAGACTCATAACGAGTGAATGTAAATGACCTTTGACAACTGAATATCACAATTCCCTTGGGTGATTTCACTATGGTGCGAGGTATCTCACCGTGGTCACCGTTACTGGAAGAAAACTATATGAGGGTCGCCGATTATAGAGTAGGTAACGGGTGGAATTATTGGACTGAATGACGTGAATTTTTCAGTCTCCGACGGTTCCTTTAGATTATGGCACTTCCGAGCATGGCTTTTACCTTGCATTAACCCATACATCCAAGAGGTGCGAGTCCTAATCAACAACAGCGATTTCAACAAATACGCAAGGCAAGTAATAGGTGAACGCACTTACTACTTCAAAAGTGTACGCTACCCCACACAAAAACAGGCAAGGACTACTGGTGGTCTATCAGACGTCGAAAGACGGACGAAATAGGTACGGCGTGTTTACGCAATGAAACGCTATATAAAACGATTCGGGGGCTATCGTAAAAACCCCTATTTTATGGTCAAAAGTGGGTAACTCCCACCAACAGACCACCTAAAACACCATAAATAACTTTTAAAAGAAAAGAGGAGAAAAAATCATGAAGAACATCGTTAAAAAGGCTGTATCCCCTGCTTGGCAGGCAAAACTTGACGGCAAAATCACCGTTAAAGACTACAACAACATCATTTCCGGAAAAGTAACACTTGAAGAAGTATTAAACCCATCGGAAGAAGACCGCGCTTATAACAAAGGAAAACTCACCCTCGCCGAGTATCTGAACATCGTTGACTATAACAAAGTAACACTCGCAAAGACTAACAAAGTTAAGAGTTATATGAAGTGCTATGCAAAGCAAATCGGACTGGAATTAATGGGCAACGAACTCGACAACGAAGAAAACTGCGAAACCGCTTATAACGAGTTTATGTCTTATGCGGCTAATAATACCGGAAAACTTGCTCGGCTTTGTGTAAGAACGGCTAATTATATCGCCGACTATGCCGAGGCTTGCTACTGCTAATAACTACATAGGGTGAGGGGTGAAACATTCCCCTCTTTTAAATAACAAGAAAAGGAGAAAATAACATGATTATCAACGTAACAGGAACAACCATCAAGCGTCAAAACGGACTTTCCCTCATTGAATACTCAGCAGGAGACCACGAAGAGTCTTATTACAAGATTATAAATACCAAAACAAGGGATGAAGTGAACTATGCCTATCTCAGCCCAAAAAGGAACCATAGACAGGCTTTGAGATGGTTTCAAGAGTGCATCCGAGACTATACAAAATAATGCAGAGTGGAGGGGTTTATACCCCTTTAATGCACTATCGAAAGATAACGGTCACAAGTCCGTATTGTGCTAGAAAAGGAGGAACAACTTGTGAGTTATAACAACAGTTTCATCGAGAAAATGCGCTATTATGCATCCCGTTTCAATGCATCCAACGACGACATCCACAGCGTCTATAAAAAGCCGTCGGATTTTAAGGTGGACGTCTATGAGTATCTCCGAGACATTGCCATCGACAACGATTGCCGAGTATTAAGCCATAACTGCCATCAGTTCACAACAGGAATGTATACAACGAGCCCGGAGACCGGAGAGGTACTTTTCCGAGTCGATACAAGGGACAACGTTTATCTGATTCCCGCTCAGTACATCAACAGTTAAGTGACAAGCATATGAAAGTCATCGTCGTTTCAGCCCTGCTTATTAGTGGGGCTTTCTTTACGAAACCGAAACACCCATCAGTTCATAAACGAGAAATAGCACCCTGCCATATGGTAGGCAACGTCGATTATGCCAATAGGTCAATTTAAAACAGGAGGACAAAATCATGGCAAACATTCACGTTAATGAAATCATCACTCAACAGTTCATCGACTCCCTTAATAAGGGCATCATTCCATGGCGGAAGGGCTGGATTAACGGCTCTGTCCTTACCGGTAACTATGTAACAAAGAAGGAGTACTCCCTGCTCAACAAGATGCTCCTCAGTCACTCCGGTCTCCACATGAGTTTCAAGCAGATGCAGGAAAAGCACGGAAACATCGTTAAAAAGTGCCCTGCCCACCTCATCGGCAAGGAAATCGGCAAGAAGAACCCCTATATCATGACTCAAGAAAAGTGGGAATCCCTCACCGAGTCCGCAAGATTTGCCCTGCTTTCTGACATCGTTACTTTCTATAAAGTCGAAGATAAAGACACAGGAAAGAAAGACGACGAAGGCAACCCCATCATGGAAAAGCGTTTCACCCTCCGCTACTACAAAGTTATATGGGAAGGCTACACCACGCTGTATAAACCAGTCGAACCAGTCAACACCGAGCCGAGAATCGCATCCTGTGACGCTCTTATGAAGTATTACAGTGACCGTGAAGGTGTACGGTACATCGAAGAAGACGGCTCCGAGGCTTTCTATAGACCGGCTACCGATGAAATCCACCTGCCGAGCGCTTCCCGATTCAAGTATATGGAAGAGTTTTACTCTACTGCCTTCCATGAGACAACACATTCTACCGGAAATAAAAAGCGACTCGACCGCGATATGTCCGGAGGTTTTGGTTCCAAGTCCTATGCAAGAGAAGAACTGGTCGCTGAAATCGGTGCTTCCTTCCTTACAAATCACTTTGGAATCCGTACCAATGAGGTTGAAGAGAACAACATCGCTTATGTACAGGGATGGATTCAGAGACTTCAGAAAGACCCCGACCTCATCATCAAGGCGGCTCAGAAAGCACAGAAGGCAGTCGACTTCATCCTCGATGGATTTGAAGAACCTAAAGAAGAACCTAAGAAAGAAGAGAAGAAGAGAGGAGAAAAGAAAATGAAGAAAGAAAAGCCCAAGATGACGAAAGATGAACTCATCACCAAGATGGGCAACATCGTCAAGCGGTACGTCAAGCACTACAAAACAGACTTCACAGACTTCGACGTCAAGAAAATCGACAATATCATCAAGGCAAAAGCCTATGGTGAGTACCTGTGGTCTGTAAGAGAATGCGGTACATGGCTGATTAAGGCGGACAGCCTCGAATGGAAGAACGCCATTGAGAATCAGTACGGTGATAACCATAGATGGTACACACTCACCTACACCGCCGACGGATGGACATTTAAGAGGGGCGCTCGATAAGGGTGCCCTTTTTGAAAGGAGGATTATATGAAACTCTCCCCTAAAAAAGGCAATTTCGGCTTGAGAGAACAGTATTTGATGATTCACGAACTCAAGAAACGTGGGATGACCGACAACGACTATTACAAAAACCTGCTTTTCCTCGTCAGATGTTTCAACAACCACAAGCAGGAAATCAAATACACCTACTTTAACAGTAACGTTGACGGCTACATCGAAAAAATCACATTCCCTGCCGATTGGACACCAAGCAAAGCGAGACAATTCTTCGCCCTTCGCGATTACATTCCACACCCGAAACCGTCCATGTATGACTGCACTGGAAGGCAGTGGACAAGACGCTTTCGCACAACGACGCTTCACGGACAGGTGGTTATTTATCACTATGTCGATATTGACTTATAAGGAGGAAATTATGAACACAAAACAGTCACAGAATCTCACAGAAGAAACAATGAACTACCTGCTCAATTGTGGCGATGTCATTGACGTCTATCACGAACCGGAGGAAATCATCCATGAAACCGCCGAAATCATGGCGTGCTTCGTCAACAATCACTTCGACCCCATCATCCATCGGATTTGGGAGGTCATGCCCGAAGACAAGAACCGGAAATCCTACGGTCATCTGTATACAGACTGGGAATACCTGCAGGCGCTGCTTACTAAGGTTGAGCACTTCAAAATGGCTCACCTGCGCCGATGGCATGGCGAAGACGAGTACTTTTAACCACACCATAAGAAAGGAGGTTCAATGAAGAAACTTCGTGAAACGGTGGAGTTGTGTTTATACATGGCTCCACTTTTCTTCTACATGTTCTACATGATTTTCAAAATGTTCTTCGGATAAGGAGGTAAATATGCCGAAACTCACAGACAATCAGATTCGAGACCTTGGTTACATGTTTCAAAAGGCGTGGATGGCAGACGATACAGAACGCCTTAATGGATTCACGATGGCACTTGATGCGCTCGGCATTACATGGCGCTTAGTACCGGACAAGCACACATTCTCGGCGGTAGAAATCGCTGACAAGACATTCAAGTTATAAGGAGGACGATATGGAAGACAGCATGATTAAAGACTGGACTAACACAAAGACAGAAACAGACGAGTACCTCGAACGGCTTGAAGAAGAGTTGAACGAGAAACTCAACGGAATCACAGACTGCCCACTCACCGCGATGGAAATAATTCAGCACGCTCTCATGCTCACTCAGTATCAGCGCAGGGATGCGAGCGTTTATGAGGTCAACTACGACGACTTCACGAAATATGTGATTGACGAAGTGATGGAAGAACCGACAGTTGAGCAGGTGAACCAGTACCTTGAGGCGTCTTGTTATTATGACGACATGTTTTACGAAAACACACCGGATTCTCTGAACGAAATTCTGATGGGTTCTGAACCGTGGACTATATGCGACCTTGTCCACTTCGGAGACTGGAACCCTTCTGCTCCATACTTCAGTTTTGATGGGTATGGAAATCTGAAAGCATGGGAAGAAAACGAAATTATCTCCATGTATTCAAGCGGAACTAAGCGCTACCTGTTCGAGACTTCTCAGTATGACGGAGACGTTGAGAATGTTGACTACTGCTCAGATGTAATTATTGAATACTGCAATCGCATGTTGAGGGATGGCTTTTAGAAAGGAGGACAGGCTGTCCCTTTTATCATCCGCACCACCACGAAATAACACCATAGAAAGAAAAGAGGAGAAGAAAATTATGAAATTCAATTATGATGACGTTTATGACTATGTAGTAGAGCACCTTTCCATGATTGGCGATGAAAACATCATTGAAATCAGCAACGAAGAACTCGGCAATAGCCATGTCGGTAGTATTGACGACGAATTTGACGACTATGTAAGCAACGACGGATTCATCGAGACCTATCAGATGCTTTCCCCGACGTTCAGCGTTATGGACGACTGGTTCTGCTATTGCGAAGGTGAATATGCGTCTTCCGACCGCTTGGATGATTTTGTGGACATGGACGAAGTTGCTCAGTGGGTAACAGAATTTATCACAACAAGCGACGATGATGACCTTGATGATTGCTGTAGTTATGGCATTTACCCTCTTTGGGAAGCCATCAAGAAGGAACTGACCCCGAAGGAAGTGAAACATACCGAAGACGAAATCAGAACGAGACTGCACGAAATGGTTATGGATTTGCCCGACAGCATGGTGATTCACATGGCGTCCTACAAGATGGACAAGTTCGAGATTCCGTTCTATGAAATGTCTCGGTTTGCTGAGATTTGCGACAGCAAGAACTACGGCATCCCTAAGGTGATTGGTATGCTCGCCAACTCAATGGGATGGCTTGAATTTAAAGACCCCTACTTCATTATTAACGATGACAACCAGTTCCAGTCCTACTCCATCTGCAGTCTCAAAAATGAGATTTGGCAGGGGCTTTGCGACAATGAATATGAAGAAGAGTGGCTGAACGATAAAGGCTACGGCGACTTCGCCAAGGTTCGGAACGGCTACTGGGAAGAATAACAACAGGCTGAGGGGTGTCTTAACCGATGCCCCTCTTCTTATAAATAAAGGAGGAGAATATGGACGAACTTGAAAGAATTGAGAAGTACCTTAATGACCACGATGTGTATCCGGAGTACGTAGATTCAGACATCCTTGATGCTAAAAAGATTATGGTGCAGATTAACCACGGTGACTGGAAACATGAGCATCTGTATTGCAATGTCTTGATGGACAGACTCGGATACATAAACTGTGGCGAATCAACCACCGAGGAAGATGGGAGTGACTGTTACAGTGCACTGCATTATTATGAAAGAAAAGGAGGACGCACCAATGGACGAGAGACTACAGAAAACAATCGAGTACGCCGAGGAGGAACTAAATGACATCAAAAAACTATTCAGTGAAGGCAAGTTGACCGACAAGGGAGTGTTTGTGAGGCTCTTCCAACTCGGCAAGGTCATGACCGGATGGGATGATGAAGTTCCCCCACATGAAGCGATGGAAGCATTTCTACAAGCGAACAACTCAGTCATGGAACTGCTAAACAGAGCAAGGCAGGTCACGGCATCATGAGTGAAAAAGACACGCCTCGGTGGAAGGCGAACAAGAACAAGTACAACGTCAAATATAACCGAGAACACTCCACCAAAATCACAGTTCAATTCTATGAGTCAGACGAAAGATATGTAAAAATTTGGAGGTCAATACCAAAGAAGGTTGATTGGCTGAGAGAACAGTTAGATAAATACGCAAAGGAGAATAGCCTCGATTAAGTTCGGGGCTTTTTCTTTGACAAAACACGCCACTTCACGTAACTTTTTAGTTACTTTTGTTACCTCACGTGTTATAATGAATGAGGATATAGAAAGGAGGACACATGAAAATCGACAACGACAAGACTGCAAGCCTTCTAAAGGCACTCCGAATCAGTGCAGGAGAAACGGTGTTTGAACTCGCAAAAGCGCTTGGCGTAAGCCATTCATCCATCGTTTTCTATGAACAGGGGCTGAGACGACCGCGTGACGAAATCAAAATCAAATACGCAGAGCATTATGGCAAATCCATCGAGTTTTTATTTTACGGAGGTAAGTAACAACATGTCAGTTCTAACTTATACAACAAGTGAATTATGTAACGAACTCCACACTTCACGAGATACCCTCCGGATGCTCAGAGAGGAAGGCGCCCTACCTGCTTATGACGTCGGAGGCTCCACCGGATTCACCTACTACGAGAAGGACGTCAGAGAGTTCCTAGAGCGGTTCAGAGGCAAGAAATTCACCAGTCGTGAGGTTGTGCGGAGGGAGATGCAGAGATGAGCAAGAAGATGGACGACACAGCAGGAAAGCCAACCCTGTTTGAACAGCCTGCAATTCAAGAGAGAGAAGACAGAGAAAAAGAGGAGAAGAGAAAGAACATGAACACCTATCAGAAATTGAATGACCTTCGGGCAGAGATTCTTAAAGCCCCACTGAAGAAGTCCGGTCGTAACGAGTTTCAGAA
>ODAI014504129.1_pt1 | contig 19406 bp, 13 predicted proteins | sample 1539321 | NCBI WGS metagenome assembly ODAI01 (sample SAMN02144231, study PRJEB22623) | gut metagenome | biome: sheep rumen | host: Ovis aries | place: New Zealand
CTTTTATCTTTTCTATTGCTTGAGAAGTATTGTACTCATCTGAGATTAAAAGCTTAAAAGCTTCATTAGTAGCAGTTCTAATTTCTTGAGAGACTCCTCTTCTTTTCATTGCAATAACATTCAATCCGCGCGGAACAGGAGGTCTGCCCTCTCCTTTTGAATACGGAAGTATATCCTGACGTGAAGCAGAGAAACCGCTAATAATTGCCATGTCACCGATTCTTATATTTTGATGGAATACACTCATACCACCTACAAAAGCACCGAAGCCTACATGGACATGACCGCCCAGAGTTACTAAATTTGCTAAAATTACTTGATCTGCCAAAACACAGTTGTGTGCAACATGAGAACCGACCATTAATAAGCACTTATTGCCGATTCTGGTTGTGTAATCACCACAAGCAGCACCTCTGTGTATAGTTACATTCTCTTTTATAATTGTGTCATCACCGATAACTACCTTTGTCGGCTCTCCTTTATATCCTAAGTCCTGAGGTTCTGAACCGATAGTGGAAAAAGGAGAGATTGTACATCTTTCACCTATTTCAGCAAATTCAATATATGCATTTGCAATAATTCTCGTATCTTTTCCTATTTTTACACCTTCACCGATTACAACATTTGGTCCAATAGTTACACCCTCAGCAATCTGAGCAGATGAATGTATAACAGCAGAAGGATGAATATTTGTTTTTTCTAATAAAGTATTTGTCATTCTCTTTCTCCAAATATTAATTACTCACAAAATAAGTATAGTATAAATTTTTTAAATTTCTTAAAATATTTATATAACCTTAATATTGGATATAGAATAACACTACATTTTAATTTTTTCCGACTAAAGCTCTGTCAAATGCATTTTTATAATAATCCATGTTGATATTCAGATTTTCACCGATTTCAAAAAGCATGGTTAACAGTTCCCTATCAGCTTGACATGTTATATTTTGTATTTGTTCTTCTAAATTTGTTACTATTTTAGAGAAGAAATAGCTTTGAGCTTCGGCAATATCCACCTTTATTTCTAACTTAGATATACAATCAAGAAGCTCTAACGTTGCATCTACCTGCTGAATATCAAGAGCATATGAAAGCCTGTTTATATTCTGAGCAATTTTTTTACTGAAAATTTTAGCCGTTGGCTGTTTATCAATTTCAACACCTATCTTCTTAGCTTCAAAATTAATATCGGAAGCTTGTTGAATTACATCAGAATTAATAAAGCCTTTTGCACCTTTAAACAATTCATTAAACTGTTTCGTAAGTACATACTGTGCAGAAATTTTAAATTCCTCAGGGATAGCAAGACCCAAGCCCTGCATCTGGTATATAGAGCCTTTCCCTTCATTATACATTGACTCGTATGTATTGGAGAATATTTGCAGCTTACCTTTCAACATTGTTTGGAGTATTTTACGACGTTCTTCTATAAATATATCTTTGAGCGTAAAGTACTCTCTTCCAAAGTAGCTGTCAATTTTTCTGATTATCTCTGTTAAAGGTGATACTAAGAACGTTCTTATAAGTTCTTTTTTTACATCTACAAAATTATCAGAAAATTCTTTGATTGCACAATGGAAGTCACCACCTGAGAATTGAAGCAATGTAAACATCATGTCAGATTTTTCCATAGTAACCATTGACTCTACTTCTATATGACCGATTATTAACTTTGAATCACCTTTCTTAATCTCTTTATAAGATTTCTTTCTGATTTTATAGCAATAAACATTTTCTTCTTCTTCAACATCTCTATACAGAGAAGATATTGCCCATAGACACACAATTTGTTTAGATGTTACAACGGATGGCTTAACGAATTTTTCATAAACATCCTTCCCGGTGCCGAATTCCGGAATATTACTTTTTGCTTCTTTTAATATATCCAAAAAAGCAGGCTCTAAGTCTTTTTTTATGAAGGATTTAGCAAGCTGCATGACTCTTGCTGCATACTTCATAATTTGAACGGTTTCTATACCTGAGATTTCAGAGAAAAACCATCCGCAGCTTGTATACATCAACATGGCCTCTCTTTGGATTTCTAAGAGTTCCATTGCTCTAACTTTTTGTTCGTCACTTAAATCCGTCAAAAAGTATTCATCTTGAAATGCTTTAACTGAAACAGAACTTCTGTCCAATATAACATTTATGTAATTATTTCTTGCTTCTTCTGGGTTATGAAAATATTTTTTTGCGTGCTTATTATAAACAGACACCATCTCATCACGAAGAAAATCAAGAGCTTGTCTTAAAGGTTTACGCCATTTTTGGTTCCACCCCGGATGACCTCCTGTAGAACAGCCGCAATCATCACACCATCTTCCGACACCATGGAAACAACTCCAAGATGAAACCGGTTTAATTTCAACTTCCCAGTCACTTCTGTATTTTTCAAGATATTCAGCATAATTTGTTATAATAAATCCTGAATCCTTAACTTTTAACTTCACAGCGTATGATAATGCCATATCACCAAATTTTGTATGATGACCGTAACTTTCTCCATCAGTGGCAATATTTACTAGCTGCGGATAATTTCTGTCCTTTGATACACCATCCTTAAGTCTGTTAACAAACTTATTGCCGTCTTTTAATAATTCATCAAACGCAACGGAGCGTGATATAGCGCCATCATAGAAGAATAGGTCAATATACTTCCCTGGCGCGGATTTAATATTATATCTGTATGATCTTGCAGGATCAATATTTCCCCAACTAACATCCTGCCAAGAATTTTCTCCTTGTTTTTTTATACTTTGAGCCTGATATGGCGAAAGTATAGTAAATTTTATATCATTTTCTACTAAAACTCTTAAAGTATCATCATCAACAGCCGTTTCTGCAAGCCAAATTCCTTCTGGTTTTCTACCAAAACGATATTCGAAATCTTTAATACCCCATTTTACCTGAGTTTGTTTATCTCTTTCTGATGCTAAAGGCATTATCATATGATTATAAACTTGCGCAATAGCATTCCCATGACCGTTATGCATTTTCCTTGAATTAATATCAGCTTTTATAACCCGTTCATAAGCGAGCGGAGCAAACTCCTCCATCCAAGATAAGAGAGTTGGTCCGAAATTATAACTCATATATTCATAGTTATTAACAACATTTAAAATTTTATTATCAGAGGTAACAATTTTTGAAACAGAATTAGGATTATAACATTCAGCATTAATACGTTCATTCCAGTCATGAAAAGGATGAGCACTGTCCTGTTCTTCAATCGCTTCAAGCCATGGATTTTCTCTGGGCGGTTGATAAAAGTGACCATGAATCGTTAAAAATACTTTGTCCTTATCATTATTCATTAATTCCGTCATAATTGTTTCCTTTATTTTTTGTCATTTATTTTTTCTCTTCAGGAGCTTTTTTTGTTATTTTTAATTCACTTACGTCAACCCATGCATCCCCTAGAGCATTTGAAAAAACGGTTCCTTTTATTTGAATTTCGTCATCTGTTTTTAAGTCAATAAATTTTTCTGCAACATCTCTTTTTAAAAACAACTTCATCTCGGAGAGCGGAATGCTGAAACTTGTATCATCTCTTTTTATAAGAAATGATATATAATTTTCTGAAGATCTCATTGCTGATTTGTAATCCAATCCTAGGGTTGAAAACTTATCAAACTTTGCATCCATGATAATAACTTTATTGAGATACGTATCAGGTGAGTTTACTACCGTTAAAGGTTTAACAAAAAGACCTTGTGATGTTTGCACTTGTTGAGCTACTGGTTTATTCGGAACCGTAGTTTGTGCGTAACCTTCATACATTACACAAGAAAAAATCCCTGTTACGGCTGTGAATAACAATATCTTTTTAAACAAACTAATATATTTCATTTATAATACCCTCTTCTATATGTAATTATTTTAACATGTATTTTTATCTTAGACAATTTAATTTATTATTTTAATCATCTTGCAATTATAGGCTGTTTTCAGTAATATTATATTATATGAAAGATATAAAAGCTATAAACAAGGAGAGGGAAGGCAGGGCTAATCTTTCTCAATATAAAGAATTAATAGAAACCGTATCAAAAGTAGAGTTTAAGAAGTTTTCTACACTTGGACTAATTGAGCTGAGTGAAGTTATTGCTTTATCAAATTATACTGTATACTATCTTACAACCAACAATTCTAAGAATTCAGAAATATTCACACCTGCATATCTTACAAAAGCTATTAAATGGGCTATTAGAAATGAGATGCGCAGAAGATACAAATGGTATGTGATGAAAAATGAAAAGCCAGTGGAAAAAGATGATATTAAGGATGCAGTATATAAAACAATACTATCCATAGATGAATTAGAAGAAGCCGAGAACCCGACTCAGATTAGAGATTACCACAGAACTCCGGATGAAAAAGCGGAAATTATCGAACTAAAGAGGCGCATTTGTGAAGTTATGAAGAATCTATCTCAAAGAGAGCAAGATTTAATCGAAGCAAAGTATTTATATGATAAAAAATTAAAAGAAATATCTATAGAATTTAATATCTCACAATCAAGAATTTCAAGAATAATACAAAATGCATTAGATAAAATAAAAAAAGAATTATTAAAACAGGAAAGACTGGATGAAAACAATATTTCAAAAAACTAATGGTGCTGATGGTATTTGTGTTGGAGAAAGTAAATTAGGAGATTTTATACCGGACAAGCTTGTCAGAAAAGGTAATATCGGATTACCTCAGCTGAGTGAGTTGGAAGTCATGCGCCACTACAAAGAATTGAGTGACAGAAATTTTTGCATTGAAAAAGGGTTTTATCCTCTTGGCTCATGTACAATGAAATACAATCCAAAAGTAAACGAGTATCTTGCCTCTTTAGAAAATTTTACAAACCTTCATCCAATGCAAAATGATAATGACTCGCAAGGTGCATTAAAACTAATGTATGAACTTCAGGAAATGTTAAAAGCTCTCACAGGAATGGATGCAGTAACGTTACAACCTGCTGCCGGAGCGCACGGAGAACTCACCGGCATGATGATAATAAAAAAATATTTTGAGGTTAAAGGCGAAAATAGGACAAAAGTTATTGTTCCGGATTCTGCACATGGTACGAATCCTGCCAGTGCGAAAATGTGCGGGTTCGATATTGTTCAAGTAAAATCTAATGATAGGGGACAAGTTGATATTGAATCATTAAAAGAATTAATTGATGAAAATGTTGCAGCTATTATGATGACAAACCCAAATACATTAGGAATTTTTGAAGAAGAAGTATTAAAGATTTCTGAACTTATGCATAAAAATGGTTCGCTTCTATATTATGACGGTGCAAATTTTAATGCAATTATGGGATGGACCAATCCTCGTTTAATGGGTTTTGATGTTGTGCACTTAAATTTACATAAAACATTTTCGACTCCTCATGGCGGAGGCGGCCCCGGTGCCGGACCTGTATGCGTTACGGAAAAACTAAAAGAATTCTTGCCGACACCTGTTATTACTCTTAATGACGGGAAGTATAAGAGAGAATATAATTTAGAGCATTCAATAGGTAAAGTCAGAAGCTTCTTTGGTAACTTTGGAGTTCTCATAAGAGCATACGCATATATACTTATGATGGGGAAAAACTTAAAACTGGCAAGCGCAGATGCGGTTTTAAACGCAAATTATCTTAAGGAAAATCTAAAGCAGTACTATGACTTACCATATAATGAACCTTGTATGCACGAATTTGTATTGTCCGGTGAAAAACAACATAGACAAGGCGTCAATACATTAGGAATCGCCAAAAGACTTATGGATTCAAATTATCACCCGCCTACGGTGTACTTTCCTTTAATTGTTCACGAAGCAATTATGATAGAACCTACCGAATCCGAATCTAAAGAAGTTTTAGACAAATTTATAGATACGATGAAAAGAATTGCTAAAGAGATTGAAGAATTTCCTTCAGAAGTTTTAAAATCTCCTATGAATACACCGATAAAGAAGGTTGATGAAACATTGGCGGCAAGAAAGCCTGATTTGTCTTTTAAAGAATAGTACAAAAGAAAAGCCGAACAATAGTCCGGCAGAATAATTTTAAGATGTAAGATGGGGTTATAAGATGGTTATTTTATACTTTAATGACATTGCATTAAAGTATATATTTTATTTACTGTTAATTAATTCTTCGATTTTTGTTTTTTTCATCTCATATAGCTGTTTTACGCTTTTATTTTGTATTGGGTCATCTCCATTTTCGCCAAAGTAAGCGCTTTTTAAAGCCTGAGCGCTTTGTTTATTAGGGAAAGACATAAAATTGCTATAAGCAGTTTTAAATGAAGATATTCGTCTTGTTTGAGCTTCAACATTTTCGGCAGTTATTTCAGAAGCACCGGACATACTGCCATTTACAAAAAAGTTATTATTATTTGCAAATTTAGCTTCTTCAACAGTAGTAACACCTGATGCTAAATATGCACCTACGTCATGTTTTTGACCGTTTCCATCAGAATTAACTTTGGGATTTTGCACAGATTGATTTACAAAAAAAGGATTATGCGTTTTTGTCTGTTCATTTGCATATTTATTATTGAATAATTGACTGTTTAAAGTATCAAACATCTTGCACTCTCTGTTAATCTTATGTATATATAAAGTCTTAAAATTTATATAAATTTCAATGGTAAAAAATTTTGTAACATTATTTAACATATTAATCTGATACCTTAAGAACAAATAATTAATTTTTCATTAATATTTGTTTAGAAGTTTAGATTTTATAGTATAAATAATAATGTTAGATGTTAATTAAAGAGTTAAATAAGGAGGATTTATTATGGCATTAAAACCACTTCAAGACAGAATTGTTATTAAGGTAATTGAAGATACAGAACAAACAGCAGGCGGTATATTCATTCCTGATAGTGCAAAAGAAAAACCTCAAAAAGGTGAAGTTGTTGCTGTAGGAGAAGGTAAGACTAACGACAAAGGCGAAAAAGAGCCAATGGGAGTAAACGTTGGTGATGTTGTTTTATATGCAAAATATGCAGGCACAGAAGTTAAAATTGACGGAGTTGAATACAAAATTTTATCTATAAAAGATGCTTTAGCAATTGTTGAATAAGCTACGATATGGCAATGTGGCAATATGGTCTCAATATAAAATTGCCTAATGTCTCAATGCCTAAATAACTTTATGTATTCAGTTAAAAGGAGAAAATAAAAATGGCAAAAAAAATAGTTTTTGAAGAAGAGGCAAGAAAATCTCTTCTTAAGGGTATAGATGCAGTAGCAGATGCCGTAAAGGTTACTTTAGGGCCTAAAGGCAGAAATGTTATATTACAAAAGAAGTTTGGTGCACCACAAATAGTTAACGATGGTGTTACTATAGCAAAAGAAATAGAATTACAAGACGGTTTAGAAAATGCAGGAGCTCAACTCCTAAAAGAAGTATCATCTAAAACAAATGATGTTGCAGGTGACGGTACTACAACAGCTTCAGTACTTGCTCAAGCTATTGTAAGAGAAGGACTTAAGAATTTAACTGCCGGTGCAAATCCAATGTCTATGAAACGTGGTATTGATAAGGCTGTTGAAATATCAATAAATAAAATTAAAGACTTATCAAAATCTGTTTCAACAAAAGAAGAGATTGCACAAGTTGCAGGAATTTCAGCAGGTAACAATTCTGAAATCGGTGAACTTATTGCAGAAGCAATGGAAAAAGTCGGACATGACGGTGTAATTACAGTTGAAGAAAGCAAATCATTCGGTACAAATTTGAAAGTTGTTGAAGGTATGCAATTTGATAAAGGTTACATTTCACCATACTTTGTAACTGATGCAGAAAGAATGGAAGCTGTATTGGAAGATGCTTATGTTCTTTGTGTAAACAAGAAAATTAATTTAATTGCTGATTTAGTACCGGTTCTTGAACAAGTAGCTCGTGACGGTCGTTCACTTCTTCTTATCGCTGAAGATGTAGAAGGTGAAGCTTTAGCAACTTTAGTTGTAAATACTATGAGAAAAGTTTTAAGAGCAGTTGCTGTAAAAGCTCCCGGATTCGGTGACAGAAGAAAAGCTATGTTAGAAGATATTGCTATTCTGACAGGCGGTCAAATGTTCACAGAAGAACTCGGAATGAAACTTGAAAATATTACTACAGATATGATGGGTACCGCAAAACGTGTTACTGTTTCTAAAGATGAAACAACTATTGTTGTAGGTAATGAAACAAAAGCCGCTGTTGCGGAAAGAGTAGCATTAATTAAGCGTCAAATTGAAGCTTCTGATAGTGAATACGATAAGGAAAAACTCCAAGAACGTATGGCAAAATTATCAGGCGGTGTTGCTGTAATTGAAGTTGGTGCAGCTACTGAAATTGAACTAAAAGAAAGAAAATTGAGAATAGAAGATGCATTAAATGCAACAAGAGCTGCAAATGAAGAAGGTATCGTTCCGGGTGGCGGTGTTGCATTAATCAGAGTTCAACAAGCTCTTGAATCAAAATTAAATTCATTAACATTTGATTCTGATGATGAAAAGAGCGGATACAAGATTCTTACAGCTGCTCTTGATGTTCCTTTGAGAGCAATTGCCGATAATGCCGGCGCTAAAGGCGACATCGTTGTAGATAACGTAAGAAGTGAAAAAGAAGCGTATGGCTATGACGCATTATTAAACAGATACACTGATATGTTCTCAGCAGGTATTGTCGATCCTGCGAAAGTTACAAGAAGTGCATTAGAAAATGCTGCATCAGTTGCTTCTATGCTATTAACAACTGAAGCTGCAGTTGTTGATATTCCGGAAGAATCTAAAGCACCGGATATGTCAGCAATGGCAGGCATGGGTGGCATGGGCGGTATGATGTAATCAAGCCTGAATTTTATCATATAAAGAAGGATGTCTAAAATGACATCCTTTTTTGTATACAAATTATCAAGATTTATGATAATAACATTTTTATTAATACACTTAGCAAAATATTTTTTTTTGCTTTTTATTAATAATAAAAGGAGCAGAAAAATGAATTTAACAGTAAACTTAGACAATAACACAAATTTTAATGCGAAAAGAATTAAGTACACAAAAAATCAAATGACGGAAATATTAAAACCAATGGTAGATGTCGAATTTTCGGTAAAAGAAATGATGAAACATTCAGGGCTATCAAGGAGAAATATTGAAAATTGGGTTCTTGAAACATATGATCAATCAATCCCCAAATTATACAAAAATAAACATGACACTAAATTAAGGGAAGAATTAGAGTTATACAAATCAGTCGGATTAACAGATGAAGAAATTGGAACTATATATAATAGTAGTGCTAAATGGATTAATACACAACTAAACAGACTTGGTATAATAGCACCAATAAAAAGGAAAATTAGACTTTTAGATGAAAAAGGTCCAGACATGGTGCATAGCGGTTATCCGATTCCCAGAATAGCAGAAGAACTTCAACTGTCACAAAGTAAAATCGCCAGCTGGGTTAAAAATAGATATAGTAAAACAATTCTACAGGTAAGAAAAGAAAACAGCATTAAAATAAACAAGTCTTTAAGTAACGAAAAATTAAATTTATTACAGAAAGTATATGACTGTATCATTATTAAAGGATATGGAATATTAGAAACTGCAAAAGAATTAAATATTCGTAAACAAAAAGTTTATAATTTTATGAAAATAATGAATTTAACATCTCATAAACAAGATGCAAAAAAACTTATGGAGCAAAAAGTTCCGGAAATGATAAAAGAAGGAAAGACACTTCAGGAAATGTCAAAAGAAATAGGTCTTAGCGGTACTACAATAGGCCGGTACATCAGGAAAATAACGGGAAAAAGATATTTTGAAATTAAACAGACAAAAATGCTATAAATTTTCATAAATGTCATTATATTGTTGTAATAAATCAAAGTTCCATGAATAGTTATTATTTATCGCATTTTTTACTATTGAATTCCAACTTGACGAAGTTTTGGTATAAAATTCAATAGCTTTTAAAATCGCCTGTTCAAATTCATCATTTGTTTGTTCGCTAATACCTGCCTTTTTAAAACCTATTCCAAGAGTCATATCATCAAATATATCAGTTACTATATTTCCGCATACTCCACGATTTTCGACAACAGGTATACACCCGTAGTTAAGCGCCATATATATCAAATCTTCAAGCCCTATCGAATAACCGTTTGTTAAAAGAATTATATCTGTTGATGCTAATATCTGTGATAAATTAATGTTTCCTTCAAGCATTAACCACTTTCCTGAAAGAATTTGCTGTGATTCAATAAACTCTTTAAATGAGTTTAAATAATTGCTTTCTACATCACTTCCGACATTAATAATAATTTGTATATTTTTTCTGGCTTTAAAAACATTCAATACTGAGCTTAAAACTAATTTTATATCTCCTTCTTTCATAAATCTGTTAACAGGTATAAATATTAAAACTCCTTTATAAAAAGAATCTATATATCCTGATATTTTTACATCTGTGTCCAGAAATAACCTTGTATCGGTAAATCCCGTTTCAATACTACGTTCGGAGAATTCTTTAATAATAAATTCTTTATTTTTACTGCGAAATTTTCTGAAATTTTCCTTATCAAATTGAACATGTATTTTATCTTTAAAATTGACCATACATTTTCGAGTTAGATAATGGTACTTATCTTTATCAATATTTTCAGAGTCACTGAATTCTAAATAAGTATTAGTACCCCATGCATTTGCTAATTTTACAGATGAAGTTATCGGATTGTATAGGTGAGATTTACCACATATTAAATTCGGAAATAGTTCGACTGTTCTCTGATTAAGCCTTGATAATAGTATATTTTCATTAGATTCTGCATTTTCTGAAAATACATTCCTATAACTTTCAAAATTTTTATATAAATAGTCTATGCAGTCATATATTTTTGAAAAAGGTTTAAATGATTTTAGACCAAATAAAGCTGCTAAATTCTTTTTTATGATTTTATCATGAATTAGTCTATCAAAACTTTTTTTATCTGCTATATTTATAACTGCCCAAAATGGTTCAATATCAGAATAAATATTCATGTCATGAAATACCTGAAATAACTTTGGTTTTTGGTAGGAAATATTATATATTTTGTTTAATTCAAATCCTAAACAATATGGAACATTTTCTACATGCAAAATTTCCGGTTTAATTTTTTTTACGAAAATTCTACAGCATTTTACAAAAGCTTGCATATACTCAATTTTATATATACTTGTACGATTCTTGAGTAATGAAAATTCATCCGAATACACACTATAAATTTCAATATTATCATCTACTGATAAATGTTTATAACAATACGCAACATGTTTTTTATTTCGTGAAAAATATTCAAAACTAAAAATCTCTTTTGCATGTTTGGGCGTATCACCGAAATGCGGCACCAATACTTTAAATATTTTATCCGGATATTGCTTTCTGATAGCAATTATATACTCATTAGGCAATTTATCAGGTGTTATATATAAAATATTATAAAAGTTTTTATTTAAAATCTGTTTTATATATCTGGATATATTTTTTCTTATAATTCTGTAATAAACTTTGAATTCGCGCATAAAATCAGATGAGCAATAATTCTCATCAATTTTACGTTCAAGTGCATAAGTATCTTCGGACACAACATCTCCCATAGGAATTAAAATAGCATGCTTTAATACTTAAATCAAGCTTATGAAGAAAAATACAATTCACGAATTATGTAATCTTCCAAAGATTTTTTGTCTGATGCAACAGAAGAAGGATCATTAATAATTATACTAAATACGTAATTTTCTCCGTTCTTTGTTTTTAAATATCCTGCAATCGAACTGATATCTGACAGAGTACCTGTTTTAGCCTTTAAATTGTTTTTTAGAGGTAACATTCTGACTGAAAGTGTTCCCTGACCGGGAACGGGTAAATAATTCATCACAGGATTATCCTTATTCTTAAACAAAAAATCAGTAATAAAATCGGTACTCATCAAATTGTTTTTAGAAACACCGCTTGAATCGGTAATTCTTATCTTTGAATAATCTAATCCAATTTTGTCACAATAATCATAGAAGTTTCTAATACCGAGCAAATCAGTACCTTGTGTATTATATTTTTTATTTGAAGCAATTTTGGCAAGTGTTTCTATCGACATATTATTACTGTTAATCAATATATCATGTATTGCGGATTTTAAGTCATGATTCACTTCTGCTTTTTTTATATCTTTTGGTTCAAGTTTTGAATTGCGATATGCACTTTTTAAGTATATATGCCTGTCTTCAAGGGCACCTGTCAGTTTATATTCAAAGTTTCTTTTTAAATTATTACTTGGTATAAATTTTGTAACCGGAGTATTTACAGTTCCGTTTAAAGTTATCATATTTGGCGCTGTGATATTATTTCTGGATATCTCTATATTATTTTTATCTGAAGATTTTATATTATTAATAAAAGCAACCGGAGCTTTGTCACAATTTATAATTTTAGCCTGATGATTTAATTCTGTTGGCATAATAGTAATTTTATATGTATTATTATCTATATTGTACGTATTAAATCTGGGCATTGACGAATTCAAATCATCATCCCACTGCCAGCCTTCTCCCCAGTCTTTTTTTTCTATTATACTATCATCTATATAAATTTGATTTACGGCAGATGAATTTATTTTGCTTATTAATTCTCTTAATTCGGAACTATTCAAGTATGGATCAGCTCCCAATTTAATAACATAAGCGTTTTTTCCTCTGGAATATAGCTCAGTTTTTAATTGATAATCATCTCCCAGAGTCTCATATATAGGGACAATTGTCAGAGCTTTTTGAACGGAAGCAGGGTGCATTAACATATTTTCATTTAATTTATATACAGAACGACCGTTATCAGCATTTCTAACAGAAATCGAAATTGAACTTTTAGGAATTCCTGAGTCACTAATAATTTTATTTAATGCTTTTTCAATACTTTTAGCATCCGCTGATACCGTTAATAATAATAAAAATATAATTATATAAATAAGTCTTTTCATTTTTCAAAAACCTCATAAGATTCTTTTATATCGCTTAGTATAGTGCATCTTGACCTAAAATCATACATTTTATTTAAATCTATTTCAGTATAAATTCCTCCTTCAAGTTCCTCAATTTGAGTTAAAATTTTACCCTCATAGTCAATTATCATTGAGTGCCCAAGGTTTTCTTTTCCATCAGGAAGCAATCCTGTTTGAGTTAATGCAACCATATATGTTTGATTCTCTATTGCTCTTGAGGTTGTCATTGTATCCCATGGGATTTTTTTTGTTTTACCCCACGCAGCCATATTGACCAAAATATCAGCTCCGGCTTTTCTATACGCTCTGTATATTTCAGGGAATCGTATATCATAACAGATTGTTAAACCGATTTTTATACCGTCAAGATTTACCATCACAGGATTAGAACCTTTTGTTATAATATTCCCCTCATTATCACCATAATATGAAAAAAGATGATTTTTATCATAAGTCGCAACTATAACTCCATCTCTGTTAATTACGGGGCATGTATTATATAATTTATCATTCAGACTTCTTATGAAACTGCCGCCCATAATATTTGTTTTATATTTTTTCGCAATTTCGCAAAGCATATTTACTGCTCTTGAATTTTCAATAGTTTCGGCGCTATCTTTAAAAGCAGGTGTATACCAACCTACAGTCCAAACTTCAGGTAAAAATACAAAATCCACACTACCGTATTTTTCTAAGTTTGAAATCAGCAAATTCTTAACAGTTTCAATATTTAAGTCAACGTCGCCAATTATGGATTCCATTTGAATTGCGAGGAGTTTGACCTTTTCTTTTTCCACAATCCCCATTGATAAACCTCATTATATGCTTCAGGAATTCTTTTCTCCAAATCATCTAAACTTTCTTGAAGCTCTATTCTTTTAGTTTCTATATCATCTTCTTCAGAAACGTATATCGGTTTTCCGTATAAATTTACTAAATTTGTATTAAATATAGGCATTCTAAGCCCATCCCAGGACGGAAATTTAACCCAAGTAAAATTAGCAGAATACCAAGAAACAGGCACTATCGGAACTCCTGCCATTTTTGCAATTTTTATAATCCCGTCTTTAACTACTTCAGGCGGGCCTTTTGGACCGTCAACCATCATTGCGCAATCTTCACCGTCTTTTAGAGTAGATATCATTTGCATAGATGCTTCCACAGCTCCTTGTTTTCCTTTGGAACCTCTTATGGTCTTAAACCCCATGTGCTCTATTACATCTGCAATCATCTCCCCATCTTTGGAACGACTTACTAGTACATGAAGTTTCCCAATATCAGGATGACCATACACAGACATTTGATTTCTGTGCCACATAGCATATATACATGGCTTTATGTCAGGAAAATCAACTCTTTGTATATGTGTAAAAAGCTCTTGCATATGGAAAATTGCATATATAACCTTTGCAACCTTCTTAGCTTCTATATCTTTAAACAACCTAACCATATTGTAATTATACTATAAATATAATGCAGTAAATATAAATTAATTATCAAATTATTTTATTATAGATAATCTTTTTCCGTTCTCACAGTCATTATTCTGTATAATCTCATGATAAGGATTTGAAACAATATTGTATTGCTTATTAAAAGATATTTTTTGTGTAGTTTGACGTCCTCTAAACGCCTTTCTTAATGTCATCACACCATATTTTGCTGTTTTTCCGTCTAATACAATTTTTCCGCCGCCTTTTTTAACAATACCTATTTTATCGCCTATTTTTTCTACTACATACTGTGCTTTGTCTTTAAGTTCAGTATTATAGAAAATTGTTCCAAGCGGAATTGTAACTCCTGCTCCCATTAATACCGCATCTAATTCCGTTTTTTCCTGTAATGGAATATACGGATTGTTAGGATTTAATGATTCTATATTATTATCCTTCAGGAATTGCTCTTGTTCAGCTTTTGTATATTTTTTAAACTTTTCAAAATAATTGACTCTGTTTTCGTGAGAAATTCCACCGGCATTGAATATTGAAATTGCCATATCTCCATCGGAACCCTGAATCATAAATGCTGTTTTTGCCACTTCGTTCTGAAGTCTTTGATATTCTTCTTGTAAATAAGCTTTTAATGCTGGTTCTTGAACGATTTTTAATTTTTCTCCAATCTCAGCAATTTTCGCTTTTAAATCATCCCTGTTCATACCATCTACCTGAACATCCATTGTATATGGAGTACCGTCTTTAATAGGTTTTATGTTAGTTTTTGCTCTCATAGCATTTAAAGTATAATCTTTGTAGATTCTTTGAATTGCACCAAACTTGCTATCAGCATTTTTTATTTCTGAGAACCTTGCCGCTAATCTGTTTTGCAGATGAATATTTTTTGTTTTGTCTTCGTAACCCGTCAGACCGTATTCATCACCTGCATATAATGTTGAGATTCCGCAGAATGAACTTAAGAATGCAAGAATCATGGCATGTTTATGGATTGCAGGCTCTGTTACAGATTTATATACAGCATTAATAATATCATCTTTATTATTAATTTTTCTTCCTGATTTAAATTCAGCCTGCTCTATAGCTAGTTCCATTGCTGTTCTAAAATCTTTTGCAGCATATCCGTTTTTCTTTCTTGCAATTATAGGATCTTCAAACATTTTAAAAGCATTCATGTTCTCGCTTATTGCATGTCTGTTGTATTTTTTAACAAAATCAGTTAATGCCGAATTAATTACACTTGAATTCTTTGTTCCCTCTGCAGCCTTTTTAATCATTCTTGCTATTTGAACAGTATAAAGACTATATTCCATCGGATTATCAAAAGAGCCTACAATATCTTTCAAATGTTGAATATTGCTATCTCCGACTTGCTTAGGATCAGTCCAATCAAAATCACCATGAACTAAATAATCATCAAAATTTAAACTATTAACATCATCAATTAAGCTCTGTATTTCTGCCTCTGAAAAATCAGCACCGTATTTTTTTGCAAAATTAGCAACTTCATTTACCGCATTTTCAACACTCGATATCTCTTTGATATTGATTCTCGTCATTTTTTCAGTTGTTTTATTGTCTTTATAATTTCCGTTCGTCAAATCTATCAAAGCATTTTTAATTAATTCAATATCTTCTTTTGAAGCAATACCTTTTAAATCTTCATCAACCGAACCCATTAACAATTTTGTTTGAGCTGCAGCTCTGGCACTAACAGTTCTAAAGTAATTAAGATTATCAACATTCAGCCTTAATTCAAGCGGAATATCTTTTTCATTATTACCTGTTACACCTGAAAGTACTTTTATTACATCTAATCTTTGACTATGATTTTTCCAAAATTCAGCTCCGCCATATACCAGAGTTGAATGGAAGAGTCCCATATCAACAGCAAGACCATGAACAGTTCTGGTCTTATCATGGTTACCCATGAATGTATATAAATTCCTCAGATAATCCGCACTTCTTGTATTTATTAATAAATCGTACTTGTGTTTATAAGCATCATGAGTATCACATTTACCATCTCCTCTCTCAAATTCATAAGAAAAAGATGTTAATAATTCAGTAAAAAAGTATGAATAAGCAGCTTCGGATGTTATACCTGTTTCATTAAAGAATTTTGTCATTGCATCAGGTTCGCCGTTGTATTTTACACCGTTAACATCTGTCCAACCATTATAAGGACAAGAATCTGCTCCTCCGTTAGATATTCGCATAACATCAGGTATATCAGTCATTTCCGCAACTATAAAAGCATGAGGATTTACAGATTTTACACCGTTTACATATCTTCCCCAAAGGTTAATTAAACTTGTCCAAGTATCATCAAAATCAGAATCCCTGTTTTTTACAGAGTCTATATCAACCATGTCTTTTGCTGCATCTAAACGGAATGATAAACCTAAACCTGAACGTTCTACAAGTGCTTCAGCAAGTCTGAAAGTTGCGGTATCGGTTCCGTTAATAATTTTTGATATTGATTCTGCAACTTTAGAAATATCATTTTCAGACAATTCTCTAACCCCCTTTAACATTTTTCGTTGCAGAAGTTCTGCCTCTTCAGCAGGATTGCTTGCATTTATACCCAGAGATTTCAGCGTGGTTTCTTTCCTGATTTTATTATAATCATATGTCAGTTTTCCGTTAGGTAATATTTTTGCATTAAAGCTATTGCCCGCTAAAGCTTTAAGCAAAGCATACTTAGCTATATCAGCACCCAGATACTCTATTACATATTCACCATATTCTGTATAATTTCCTTCTTTATCAATAAGCGGAGTATTTGAATTTTCATTAACCTTCTTAATTACAGCTTGAGCAAAATCGTTCAATTCACCTGTAAACATATTATTTACACGATTATACACTTTTGAATATGTATCAATCAAATGAGGATTATTTTGTTTCATCAGGTCGAATCTGGAAACACCGATAGTTTCATCTGTTGTAGCTCTGTTTGAAAAATATGACGTTGCAAGAACCCCTACAGTATTATCACCGAATTCAAGCGAATCAAGAGGCAGCTGCATTAATGCTTTTACTGTAGCATCATCCTTATTTAAAACACCCTTCGGAGCTAAATTATATTCTCCGTTTAATATATTATCCACAATATTTTGCGTAACTTTGACTTCTTCCGGTAATTTTCCTTCTTTCATCAAAGCATTTATTCTATCGGCTGATTTTGCGTTACCTAAAGTCTGCAATGTATATATCATATGCGCATTTTTAGTTCGATTTGCCCAGTATACACCTGACTGAACATCCATATCAATAACTTCCTTAGATGCTCTTACTCTTAATTCTTGCTCATATTGTCTTTGCGACTTATCAACGATTGCCTGTAATTCTTTTTCATCGTATGCAGAAATTCCATGGTTCATTTTAATCATGTCCGGATTATCATCCCACGCAACATACCCTTCATTCACCCTAGATATATGAAAATTAGGCATACCTGTAGCAATTAAGGTTCCTTCAGGAGTATCAAGCTTAATATTTTTTCCGTCTTTTTTATTTAATAAATTGATTTTATCAATATTTTTACTGTACTCTTTCGGATTAATTTCAAATATATAATTCATAACCGTATCGTCAAATGTATTAATTTTAAGCTCTTTTCCTGCATTCAACTCTTGATACATTGCAATCGGTTCATCATTCTTTACTTGTTCATCAGTTACTTGAGATGCATCATAAATTTGCATGTATGTTTCTTTATTAGCATTGTATTTGTTGTTTACAACAGCCTTATAAGTTCCGTCATTTTGAAGTTTATAATTATATGGTGCATTTATCAATTTATGTCTTAAATTTTTATTATTATTCGGAATTACACCAAAACCGATACCGTTATCTTTTAAACCGTTTAGTCGAAACCATCTGTAGGATTGCGCATCTTCTCCCCATCTCAATGCGTATTTTAAACGCACTCCTTCTATTCCCTCTGAAGTAAGTGTTGCATCAAAAACATGTACTATACCGTTTTTAAACTCTTTACTCATTAAAGAATCATAATTTTCTGTTGTTCCCATATTAGGAGCAATTTGCATATTGTTCTTGTTCCAATAGCCATGCGAAGTTCTGTCATCGCCATTAGCAATTGGGGTAGTAAACATCATTTTAAAGCCATTCTCTTTTAAGTATGGGATTAGAGCTTCCAAACCGGCCATGCTTCCGCCATACATATTAGAAAAGGTTTTTACCATTTTTTCTATTTTTGTCTGATAAGCTTCATCATAATATATTTCTCCGGTTTTATCATCATCAAAGCCTCTATACTTCATACCGGGCATATAAGTATCAGGCATCGCTAAATATCCTGCACCTTGAACCATAGGAGTGGTACCGTTTTGCTTTACAAGTGTAAAATCATATGCTCCGATTGGCTGTCCCTTAAACTCATTTGTAGAATTATATCCTGTTTCCCTTAAAATAGGATTACCATTTTCATCAACTCTTGGATTACCTTGTGCATCTACATCAGTAAATGTATGTTTATTCCATTCTTCATCGAGATGTACTCTGAATTTATGAATTCCATCTTTATCAGGATGCATCTTTACACCTGTATCTGCACCTTGCCATATAACAGCTTTTGTATCTTTATTTTTTCTTATTATCTTATATGCGAAAGCTTCATCTTTTCCTAAATTAGTTTCTCTTTGCAGATTTACTTGTTTGCCGTTTGGTGTCAGTTCAATGGTCTTTATTTTTTCTGTAACTTTATAGTTAAATTTTTCGTCCGGTTTTACTCTATAAATCTCCACTTCACAAATTTCATTATTACTATCATACGGATAGTTAAAATTCATAATTGTTTCACCAACATCATTTTTTATATGTTGATATCCTTTGAACCCCAAATTTGACGACACACAACTAATTTTATTTATATACACCTGCAGGCACTCCTTTTATATATTAAAAA
>ODAI011587752.1_pt1 | contig 19400 bp, 17 predicted proteins | sample 1539321 | NCBI WGS metagenome assembly ODAI01 (sample SAMN02144231, study PRJEB22623) | gut metagenome | biome: sheep rumen | host: Ovis aries | place: New Zealand
ATCGTTCCCAACAGCACCGGCGCTGCTAAGGCTATCGGCCTTGTTATCCCCGAGCTGAACGGCAAGCTTATCGGTTCTGCACAGAGAGTTCCTGTTCCTACAGGTTCTACAACAATCCTCACAGCAGTTGTTAAGGGTGCTAACGTAACTAAGGAAGGCATCAACGCTGCTATGAAGGCTGCTGCTTCTGAGTCATTTGGCTACAACGAGGATCAGATCGTTTCTTCTGACGTTATCGGTATGAGATTTGGTTCACTCTTCGATGCAACTCAGACAATGGTTGCTGAGATCGGTGACGGCCTCTACGAGGTTCAGGTAGTTTCTTGGTACGACAACGAGAATTCTTACACATCACAGATGGTAAGAACTATCAAGTACTTCGCAGAGCTCGGCTAATTTCATTAGACGAACAAACATCAAGGACGTTCCTCCGGGAACGTCCTTTTTATTTGCAGCTTCTGAAAAATTGACTTTTCTTCCGCTCCGTGGTATAATTGATTGAATAAAACAAAAAATGAGGTCATAGAATGAACGACTCGATAACTCCGCAGGAGCTGAATAAACTCGCTCCCGAAACATATACCATCATTGATATCCGTGACGCAGCCGCCTTCGGCTACGGTCACATCAAGGGCGCAGTCAATATCCCTGCCGATGAGCTTAAAGAAGCTCCGCTGCCCACGGACAAGCTCCTCGTCATATGCTGCAAGAGCGGTATCATCAGTGCAGACATAACCGACGAGCTCCGCGAAAAGGGACTCAACGCCGTAAACCTCGCCGGCGGCTACATAGACTGGCTCCGCATAAAAATGGAAAACCGCCAGATAACCGATGACGTCGAGCTGAGTATCCGCAAGAAATTCAAAAAGTCCATATGGTGCAAGTTCACCAAGGCAATAAACGAGTACAAGCTGGTCAATCCCGGCGACCGCATCGCTGTATGCATCTCGGGCGGCAAGGACTCTATGCTGATGGCAAAGCTGTTTCAGGAGCTCAAGCGCCACGACAAATTCCCGTTCGAGGTGAAATTCATCGTGATGGATCCGGGTTACAGTCCCGAAAACCGCCGGCTTATCGAGAAAAATGCCGAGTCTATGTCGATACCGATAGAGATATTCGAGTCGGATATCTTTGACTCTGTTTTCAACATCGAAAAGAACCCCTGCTACATCTGCGCGCGTATGCGCAGGGGCTACCTTTACAGCCGCGCAAAGGCTCTCGGCTGCAACAAGATCGCTCTCGGTCACCACTTCGATGATGTCATAGAGACCATACTTATGGGGATGCTCTACGGCGGTCAGGTGCAGACTATGATGCCCAAGCTCCACAGCACCAACTTCGAGGGTATGGAGCTGATACGTCCGCTCTACCTCGTCAGAGAGGACGAGATAAAGCACTGGCGCGACTACAATGACCTCCACTTTATACAGTGTGCCTGCAAGTTCACGGATAACTGCTCCTCCTGCGACAAAGACGGTCAGACCGACTCCAAACGCCTTGAGGTCAAGCACCTCATCGCTCAGCTCAAAAAGGTTAATCCTCAGGTCGAAAAGAACATCTTCCGCAGTGTCGAAAACGTCAACCTCAGTACCATTATCGCCTACAAGCAGCACGGAGAGGTACATAATTTCCTTGATACCTACGATCGCTGATTTTCAATTTTTTCCTTTAATAATCTTTTTTGATGAAGTCATAATACTATCACGGCATCAAAATCTTTTCTAAGGAGAACAATAAAATGGCAAATAATAATGGCAACAGCAACAGCGGTACTATGACTCAGAAGGGCAGAGAGGCTCTCGAGAGATTTAAGATGGAATCTGCTTCCGAGCTCGGCGTAAACCTCAAGCAGGGCTACAACGGCGACCTCACTTCACGCGAGGCTGGCTCGATCGGCGGACGTATGGTCCAGAAGATGATCAATTCCTATAAGATGCAGTAACAGACCTGCACAAAAAACGGGACGCTCACACGAGCGTCCCTTATGCTATTATGTTGATTGAAGCGCCGTCCGCCTACATTTTCACAAGACGTCGCAGTCGTCGTCCCCATCAACACGGGACGTCGAGGACGCCGTCCCCTACTTATTCTTTCTTCTGACAAGAACAGCAACGATGTCCGGACCAATATTCGCAGAAACTACCGCGCCTATGTTAGCGTACATCTCAGCCTTTCTGCCGGTGCGCTTGATGAGCTCCTTCTCGATCTCCTTTGCAAGGGTATTGTCCCTGCCGTGGACCATAATGTATGGAGTCTGCGGAGTCATATTCTTCTCGGCTATCTCTACCAGCTTCGGAACTATGTTCTTCTCTCCCCTTATCTTATCAACAGTCTCTGTCGTACCGTCAGCGAAGAGGATAACGGGCTTGAGTCCGAGGAGCTCTCCTGCAAAAGCCTTTGCTGCGGAAATACGTCCGGATTTCTTCGCATATTTGAGATTGTAGGGAACTGCATAAATGCCGCAGACATTGAACCAATCCTCGAGATATGCAACTATCTCCTCAGCCGTCGCACCCTTTTTGATACGCTTCATAGCTTCCATTATCGGATAGCCGTAGAATATGGTGTAGCACTTGGAGTCGAGGTTGAAAATACGCATCTTGTCCTTGGCTTCGGGAGTTGACTCGTAGAAGTCCTCCTTGCCGATTATGGAGTTATTGTAGGTACCTGAGCCGTTTGAATTTATCGAAACGCTGATAACGTCAGTGTAGCCCTGCTCGAAAAGCTCCTTGTAAGCCTCCTCGAACCTTACCGGCGAGATCTGTGAATGTTTCGGTATCTCATCGGTATTTGCCATAAGCTCATAGACGTCCTGCGCTGATTTATCGAATGTCTCGCGGAAGGTCTCTCCGTTGAGCGTCAGCTCAAAAGGCAGCACCTTTATTCCGAGCTCGTCGATGATCTCCTTGGGAAGATCACAGCCGCTGTCAGTAAGTATCATTATCTTGGACATAATTCATTCTCCTTTACCATTCGTATTTTGTAAGTTTTCCCTCGCGGGAAAGATCCGGGTAATCCCACTGCCTGAGTATCTCATACGCTGCTATGGCAACGGAATTTGAAAGATTGAGGCTTCGCAGCTCGTTCCTCATTGGTATGCGGACGCAGCTTTCAGGGTTATCGTGCAGGAGCTCCTCCGGCAGTCCCTTGTCCTCGCGCCCGAAAACAATATATGCGTTGTCTGGGTACTCCACCTCGCTGTGGACCTTGCGTCCCTTTGTTGTGAAATAGAAAAAATTCCCGTTTTTGTTCCTGCTGAAAAAGTCATCGAGGCTGTCATAATATGTCAGGTCGAGCTTGTCCCAGTAATCGAGACCGGCACGTTTCAGATGCTTGTCGGTCACCTCGAAGCCGAGCGGTCTGACGAGATGCAGCCTTGCTCCGGTAACAGCGCAGGTACGCGAGATATTCCCGGTATTCTGCGGTATCTGCGGTTCAACAAGAACGATGTTAAGATTATACATAGTTCTCCTTCAGATCAGTTATTTTGCAAAAAGCGCCTTTATACAGCAATTCCCGGGCTCAAAATCAATATTCAGGAATTGCTTGATGCCGCTGTCCGTGAGATCTTTCCAGTCATCGACCTGTCCGTCAGTGCAGCTGATACGCACATATGACTGACCACTTTCAGCCTTTGTAACGTAATCTGTCGCACCGTAATCAATAGTTTCTCCTTCAACAGGAGCTCCCTTTGAATAGGTGATGACCACTGCAAAGTCGTTCACATCGACCGGAGTATCAAGGTCAACTGTATGATAGCCATGACAACCGAGTACAGCGTCCTGAGAATACAGCAGGTCATTGAAGCCGCTGTCGTAGATCTCGATCTTTATATCCTGCTTGTCGAAATCATTGTAAGTTCCGACTGCTGCAAGTTTTCCCGACTTATGGAATACATTTGCAGTCTTTGTACTGTCGCCGGTCTTTATGTACCTGTCCTGTTCATTTCCGGCATCATAGCTGAGCACCTCATAATACTTGTCAGTTGCCTTATGGCTGATAGCATACTGCATATCCGTGCAGTATGAAATGTAGTACAGGGTACCGGAGTCCAGCGCACTGTTGTAGACTATCCACGCACCGTCCTCAGAAGCCGGCTCATAAAAATAATCCTTCGGGAAATGATCGTCATAGCCGATGATAGTTACATCGTGATCAAAATCCTCGCTTGTCGTATCATTCATAGTATAATACTCGCCAAATCTGCCCTTTTTACTCTCATCTGTATCGTGAGTTCCTATCGCAACTGCACCGCGTTCACGGAGATTTGCCTTTATAGCTTCACGATCAGTCTGGTCAAGTATCACAGAGCTGTCTATCGTCAGGTCGCCGAAGCCGCTCGTGAGCTTCTCGGTCACCATCCACTGCCAGCCGCCGATCTCTTTTTCGTTTTCGCCTTCTTTGACAAAAAAGCCCTCTTCCTTATCATCGCCGTAGATATTGTCAAGCAGTTCCATAGGTACGACCGGATAATTTTTGCCAGTCTCCTTGAAAGCTGCCGTTCTCATACTTGCGGAGGCTGCATACAGCCAGCAAGTGCCGTATTCCTGAATTTCGAGCTTAAAGTCAGGCATTTCGTCAAGTATGCAGTAATAGCCTTCAGTGCCGTGAACGTAGTCATACTTTTTAGCAGAAGATGCTTCCGTTGTTTCAGGAACCGCCGATGTATCAGCCGTTTCCGAAGCTGCGGCAGTTTCCGCTGTAACGCTCTCAGATGAACTGCCGGCAGAAGAACAGCCGGAAAGCGTGACAGCCGCCGCAAGCAGCAGAGTGGTTATATGAATTTTTTTCATTTTCAGTTCCTCATGAATATTCTTATAGCGATCGTATAAAATATTATCGGCGAGCCGTCCGCCTTTAAGACGGCAAAATTCTAACACGGAGCGACCTTTATGGATATGAGATCAATCGCAAAGAGCGCGGCTGCCGGAGCAGCTGTCGGCTTTGCATACTACGCTTTTTCAGCCGCCGGTCCTGTCAAGAAGCTCAGCATAAAACGTGACGCAAGCAAGACTCTCAAGGCGGCAGGTCACCTTATAAGCGACCTTAAATCAGTCGTTATGTAGCGGATATACCGGAATTTCTCCTGTATCCGAGATAGCTCTCGAGGATTATAGTTGCTGCAACGGCGTCAACAACGGCTTTGCGTTTCTTTCCCCTTGTGTTTGTCACATTCAGGAAGTTATGTGCCGAGACCGTCGTGCAGCGCTCGTCCCAGAGCTTTACGGGGCAGTCGATGAGCTTACCGAGCTCTTCAGCGAAAAGCTGACACTTCTCAGCTCTTTCGCCGACTGTTCCGTTCATATTTTTCGGGTAGCCAACAACTACCTCCTCTGCGCGCTGTTCCTTTGCAAGGGCAGCGGTCTTTTTTATACATTCGTTAAAGTCTTTTTCGTTGATGACTGTCACCGGCGAAGCGATCATCTCGCTCTTTCCGCAAACGGCAATGCCGGTGCGTGAGTCGCCGAAGTCAACGGACATTATTATCATATTTTCCTCCGGAACTATATCTTTTTGCAGAGGTTCGCTATCCTCTCAGCGATGACCTGCTCGAATTCCTCATCGGTATATTTCGGATCACGGGTAGTTCTCCAGATCGCGCAGGGTATCTCGGAACACTCGATACAGCTTGAAAATCCGTGCTTTGTCACACAGCAGTTATATATGGCACATTCCTGCCCCTCAGGACAGTGAAAGACCTTTCCCCTGACCGCATTGCAGCCCGGACAGAATTTCAGCTCAAAGCAGTCACAGACAGAGCAGTCCAGACCGCATATGCTCATATTTTCCATATTCGCTTACCAAGGCTTTACAGTGCCGATTATGTCGCGGACGGAAGCGATGCCCTTGCTGTCGAGGAATTCGTTCATCTCCTCAGCAATGCGCACCGGTGCATACGGATCGGTGAAGATAGCAGCTCCCACCTGAACTGCGCTCGCACCTGCCATCATAAGCTCGATAGCGTCGCGTCCGGAAGAAACTCCGCCCATACCGATGACCGGTATATTGACAGCATTTGCGACCTGCCATACCATACGGACAGCTATCGGGAATACTGCCGGACCACTCATACCGCCGACATTGTTGCGGAGTATCGGACGTCCGGTGTTTATGTCTATCCTCATTCCGAGGAGAGTATTTATCAGCGAAACTGCGTCAGCACCGGCAGCCTCAACGGACTTTGCGATGTCAGCGATGCTTGTAACATTCGGCGAGAGCTTTACCACGAGAGGCTTAGTTGTGACCTTGCGAACCTGACGTGTGACCTCGGCAGCCATTTCGCAGCTTGTTCCGAAAGCAGCTCCGCCCTGCTTGACGTTCGGGCAGGAGATGTTCAGCTCGATCATATGAACGTCGGTCGCTTCGAGCTTTTCGGCTACCTGCGCACATTCCTCCGGAGTCGAGCCGGCGATATTCGCAAGAACTACGAGATCCTTAGTGAGCAGATACGGCAGCTCAGTCTCGATGAAGTGGTCGATACCGGGGTTCTGGAGTCCGACCGAGTTGAGCATGCCTGAGGGAGTTTCAGCGATACGCGGAGCGAGATTGCCGGTACGCCTATGGAGAGTTGTTCCCTTTGTGGCAATGCCGCCGAGCTTATCAAGTGGGAAAAGCTCCTCGTATTCGCGTCCGTAGCCGAACACTCCGGAAGCCGGTATTATGGGGTTCTTGAAGTCCACACCGCAGACTTTTACAGAAAGATCAGCCATCAGAAAAGCACCTCCTCAGCCTTGAATACGGGGCCGTCCTTGCAGACGTGCGCGAAGTATTCCTCGTCGTTTCTAACAGTGCGGCAGGCACAGCCGAGACACGCACCGATACCGCAAGCCATTCTCTCTTCAAGTGAAATTTCGCAGTATATGCCGTTTCCCTTGCATATCGCCGCGATGTTTTTCAGCATGGGCATAGGACCGCAGGCGTAAACAGCGTCGATGCCGCCCTTTGCAGCAAGCTCCTTCAGCGGCTCGGTGACGAAGCCGTGTATACCGGCAGAACCGTCGTCCGTACAGAGTATAGTCTCCGCGCCGGTCTTTTTGAGGTCCTCCTGCAATATCATAGCGGAGGCATTGCGGAAGCCGCTTATCACCGTCGCCCTTCCGCCGTAATACTCGGCAAGCGGGAGCATAGGCGGAGTTCCTATACCGCCGCCGATGAGAACGACCTTTTTTGCCTCGGGCATCAGCGTGAAGCCGTGACCGAGAGGCGCGAGCATATCTATAAGGTCGCCCTCGTTGAGCTTGGCTATCTCGGCAGTACCCTCGCCGCGTATCTCGAATACGATGCGGAGAGTGCCCTTTTCTTTGTCGATACCGCAGATAGATATAGGTCTGCGGAGCGTGAAGCCGTTTGCCCTTATGTGTACGAACTGTCCCGGCTGTGCTGCCTCAGCGACCTCCGGACATTGTATCGTAAAGCTGTATATCTCTTTTGCTATGGCAGTTTTCCGGGTTATTATGTATTTTCCCTGAGTATATTTCATAGCTACCTCCTGTACGCAGATATTTCCTGTTGATTAATGTCTGCTCAACAACTAAAAATTGGCTTTATACAGTTTTTTAAGCCAATTTTTAGTTGTCAAAGTGCAAGAAAAAATAATAAGTATTTACGTTTTTTCTTGCACTTTGTTTTGCCCTTCAGGGCAAAATGAGCATTACATAAAGAAATGTGTTGCGCAAATTCTTTTATGTGTAAGAGAATTCGCGCTCCCCGAACAAAGTTCGGGGCAATAACCGCCGTCAGACGGTTATTGAGAACACATTTATTATACCACATCTTTGAAAAAATAGCAATATCTGGAGTGAAAAAAGCCTTGTTATCAGATGTTGGCAAAATACTCCTCTTGACAAAACCGAATGTATGTGCTATAATATCATCAGAACATTTATTCGAAACTAATGTTTGAAATGAGGTGAGCTTTATGAAACGCAGTATACTCCACGTTGACTGCAACAACTTCTTCGCGTCGGTCGAGAGCATCTACGATCCGTCGCTCAGGAAAGTCCCCTGCGCCGTATCCGGCAGCAAGCAGGACCGCCACGGTATCGTTCTTGCCAAAAACGAGCTTGCGAAGAAGTTCGGTGTCAAAACCGGCGATACCATATGGCAGGCTATGGAGAAATGTCCCGGTCTGAGGACGGTCGAGCCGCATTTCGACCGCTATAACAAGTTCTCGAAGCTGTTCAAGGGGATATGCTTCGAGTACACCGATCTGCTCGAGAGCTTCGGCATTGACGAGTGCTGGCTCGACGTCACCGGCAACCGCAAGGACGCTCTCACTATTGCCGAGGAGATACGCTGCCGCGTGAAAAGCGCCTACGGTCTGACTGTCTCGGTGGGAGTCAGCTTCAACAAGATATTTGCCAAGCTCGGCTCGGATATGAAAAAACCGGACGCCGTCACCGTGATAACCGAGGACGATTTCCGGGAAAAGGTCTGGGGACTGCCGGCCGAGGATATGCTCGGAGTCGGCAGGGCTACCCTGAAATGCCTGCGCGGCCACGGAGTTTATACGATCGGCGAGATAGCCTGCACCGGCGCTGAAACCCTGCGCTCGTGGCTCGGAAAGTCAGGTGAGGAGCTGTGGAAATACGCCGCCGGACTCGACAATTCCCGCGTTATGCGCTTCGATGAAAAAACGCCGCCGAAGTCCGTCAGCAGCGGCTACACCCCCTACCGCGACCTCGAAAACGAGAACGACGTCCGGATACTCATTTACGCCCTCAGTGAGAATGTTGCCGCACAGCTCCGCCGTCACGGACTCTGCTGCCGGACGGTCTCCATAAACGTCAGGGACAAGGAGCTCAACCACATCTGCCGGCAGGGACATTTCTCCTGCACTATCTCCGACAGCTCGCGCATAGCTGAAAAGGCGCTGGAGCTTTTCAGGAGCAGCTGCGGCATTTCAGCACCTGCCCGCAGTCTTACCGTGTGCGCGTCCGACCTTGTGCCGTACACCGAGGAAGTCCAGCTCGACCTCTGGGGCGAAACTCAGCGTGAGGAACGCCGGGACAATATCAACCGCGCCGTGGACTCAATACGAAAACGCTACGGCTACGGAGCAGTCTGCCACGCCGTGATAATGCAGGACAAACGCCTCGGAATGTTCGATCCCAAGCTGATAGGAGATGCTCATCCGGTCGGCATAAGGCGCTGAAGCTACCTCCGAGAACGCAGATACTGCCTCAGCGCCAGCAAAGCGGTCAGCAGGAAGAGCAGTCCGCCGGAAACAGCAAGCGGCACAGGCAGCTTCACAGGGGCATTCTCCGAGCTTGCCGGATTGAACGCCGCAGCCGCTTCCGGAACATCATCAAACTCAATAGCATTGGCTGAGGCGTACTCCTCAGCCGCAGAGCCGCTGCAGCCTAATATGGTCAGCGGCGACTTTTTTTCACCCTGCTCATAGCCGAAAGCCTCTCCGCCGATAAGCGTCACAGACGGCGGTATATAGATATTTTTCATAGCTCCGCACATATAGAATGCGCCAACACCGACCGTTCTGAGTCTGCCGCTGAGTGAAACATAATTCAGGGAGGTGCAGCCGCAGAAACAGAATTTCTCGATCACAGTCACGCTCTGAGGTATGACGGCAGTTCCGAGCGAAGTACAGCCGCGGAAGCAGGAGTCCGGCAGAACGCTCAGCGAGTCCGGCAGCGAGACCTCTTTGAGTGAAGTACACTCCTCAAAGCAGCCCATTCCAACGTTCTCCAAGCCCTTCGGCAGAACCGCATTTTCCAGCGAAGTGCAGCCGAAAAAAGCGTGATGACCTATATTTTTCACAGTCGCGGGGAGAGTCACGCTTTTAAGGGAAGTGCAGCGGTAAAAGGCGTTGTCGCGCACTCCGACAACGGGACATTTCTCGATATATTCAGGGATAGCAACGCTCTCGGGTTCGCCGCTGAAACCGGTTATCGTGACCTTGCCGCCGATAACGGAATAGGTGAAGCCGTTCATATTACTGCTGTGCGCGGACACCGGCAGCGCCAGCAGAAGAAGAACGATAAGCGGCAGAACAGCAAGTTTTTTCATATGCACCTCCCAAACAGACTATATACTGATTTTATGCCTGTTCGGGAGCATCACACAAGTGAAATATTTCTGCGCTTTCCGTGCAGCTGCGACATTTTCCGGGCTGAAGCGAGCGTAAGTCCGCCGGAGCTGCAAAAGATCCTGCCGAAAAATGAAAAAAAGCCTCAGGATTTGCTTGCCGATAATGTCGTTTTAAGGCTTTTTCCCTCCGGCTATTGCTATTTTTTATGTTTTGTGTTATAATGTATAGGATTATTGCTCTATGAACTGAATTCTTCAATCTAACTACACCGTCAGGAGGTCCGCTATGAAACCAGCTCTTCTCGTCATTGATATGCAGAACGACTACCTTTACGAAAAAAGAAAGCCGAAGTTCTCTTACGACACTCCGGTTCTTGTCGCTGCCGTAAACAAGCTCATTCACCAGTACCACGATGACGGCTGCGACGTGATATACATACGCCATATAATTCAAAATCTCCCGACAAACCGCCTGCTGTTCGGTTTTTCAATAGCCGGCACGGAGGGCGCTGAGCTCTACGGCGGACTCGATATCGTCTCCGACTACTGCTTCGACAAGCTGCTCGGCGATGCGCTCACCAACAAGGAGCTCCTCGCTATGATGCAGCAGAAGGGCTACGAAGCTCTGCACATCTGCGGTCTCGACGAATGCGGCTGCGTGACCGCAACTGCCCTCGGAGCTGCGAAGAGAGGCTTCCGCGCCGAGATAATCCGAAACGGAACTGTTTCGGTATTCCCGGAAAGCAAGATCGAAAAAGCTCACAAAAAGCTCGAAAAAGCCGGCGTTACGTTCATCAGCGTCCCATAAAGATTAACCCTAAAGGAAGATAATATGCTTGCAAGCCTTACGAACATTAACAAATTCTATAACGGAAATCAGGTGCTCAGCAACGTTTCCCTGACGATCGACGAAAGCGACAAGATAGGTCTCGTCGGAAACAACGGCTGCGGCAAGTCCACCCTGCTGAAAATACTCACAGGCTCGGTCGAGCCGGACCGCTTCACCGAAAAGGACGGCATCATTTCCATCGCTCAGAAAACCACTATCGGCTACCTTGAGCAGATGGGGGGGCTCGACTCCGAGAGCACCGTCATCGAGGAGATGCGCAAGGTCTTTGAGCCTGTACACCGTGCTATCGACCGCCTGCGCGAGATAGAGATCGAGATAGAAATGGGCGACAATTCCGCTGCCGACGAGTACCAGCAGCTCTCCTCGTGGATAGAAGCCAATGACGGCTACAACACTGATGTGAAGATACGCACTATCCTCAACGGTATGGGCTTCACCGAGGAAGAGCTCAACCGCACGGTATCCGGTTTCAGCGGCGGCGAAAAGACTCGTCTCTGCATATCAAAGCTGCTCCTCGAAGAACCCAACCTCCTCATTCTCGATGAGCCTACAAATCACCTCGATTTCAAGACGATAATGTGGCTCGAGGACTACCTCCGCACCTACCGCGGCGCAGTTCTCATCGTTTCACATGACAGATACTTCCTCGACCGCCTCTGCACCTCAATTTGCGAGATCGAACGCGGTACTCTCACGCGCTACCGCGGCAACTACTCCGCCTTTGTGAGACTCCGCGAGGAAAACGATGCCCGCCGCGAAAAGGAATACGAGATGCAGCAGAAGCAGATCGCTAAAATGGAGGACTATGTTGCAAGGAACCTCGTCCGCGCTTCGACGACGAAAATGGCTCAGAGCCGCCGCCGTCAGCTCGAAAAGATAGAGCGTATCGAGAAGCCCTTCCACGATACGAAGTCTGCAAAGATACACTTCACCTATGCTGCCGAACCGCCGATAGACGTCCTCAAGGTCAACAACATTGACATATCCGTCGGCGAGGGCACAAAGCGCAAGACCTTGCTCGACGGCGTCAGCTTCGAAGTCCGCCGCGGCGAAAAGGTCGGTATCATCGGTGACAACGGCATTGGCAAATCCACGCTCCTGCGCATTATCCAGGAACAGCTCCCCCACTCCGGAACTGTCCGCTGGAATTCCAATATCAAGATCTCCTATTTTGAACAGGAGAGCACTCAGCTCAACCGCGAGCTCACCGTTATGGAGGAGCTCCACAGCCGCTACCCGTCCCTCTCAGACCTCGAGGTCCGCAATCTGCTCGCACAGGTCAGACTCGTCGGCGAGAACGTTTTCAAGGAGACCGGCGTTATCAGCGGCGGTGAACGCGCAAAGCTCTGCTTCGCCATAATGATGCAGGAACACGGCAACGTCCTCATTCTCGACGAGCCCACAAACCACCTCGACCTCTCTTCAAAGGAGGCTATCGAGGAAGCCCTCGAGGAATACACCGGAACGGTCATCTTCGTCTCCCACGACCGCTATCTGCTCAGCAAGATAGCCGACCGTCTCATCGAACTAACCGCAGACGGCTACCGCTGCCATAACTACGGCTTCAGCAAGTACCTCGACGTGCTCCGTGAGGAACAGGCTGAGGAGAAACGTGCCGCTGACGCTGAAAAGCAGCAGAAAGCGTACGCAGCTGCTAAGGATAAAGCAGGAAAGGCTTACCGCAGCAAGCAGCAGAGAAGTGCCGATGCTGCGCGCAAAAACGAGATGCGACGTATCGAAAAGGAGATAGACGAGCTTCAGGCTCAGATCGACGCTCTTACCGAGGAGATCTCCAAGGAGGAGGTTTACAGCGACTATGAGCTGATGAACCAGAAGTGCTCTGAAATAGACCAGCTTAAACAAAAGATCGACGAGGATCTTGAACTCCTCATCGAACTCGAAGGCTGAAAAAAGCTCCGGTATTATACCGGAGCCTTTTTGTTTTATCGTGCCATAAACACAATTCTCTTTATGAGGATAACATCGAAAACATTCACAATGCCGTCGCCTGTTACATCGCAGGAGTCGTTATATGCCCCCCTTCCGAGGACTACTCTTACGCAGCTGATAACATCTGCGATGCTTACTTCGCCGTCGTGATTAACGTCGCCTTCATAATATACAGGCTCGGTCGTTTCGGGTTCAGTAGTTGTGCTCTCAGTTGTAGTGGTCTCGGACTCTGTAGTCGTGAGCTCTGGTGTTGTAGTCTCGGACTCTGTCGTTGTGAGCTCAGTTGTAGTAGTCTCAGGCTCGGTCGTTGTGAGCTCAGTTGTAGTAGTCTCAGGCTCGGTCGTCGTGGACTCTGTTGTTGTCTCGGACTCAGTGGTCGTAGTGGTTGTCTCTGTGGTAGTTGTAGTGGTTTCAGAGGTCGTTGTAGATGTTGTAGTTGTTGTCTCTTCGGTCGTGGTTGTGGTAGAAGTGGTAGTTGTTGTAGTTTCAGAAGTTGTTGTTGATGTTGTAGTAGTCGTAGTGGTTGTCTCTTCGGTAGTAGTTGTGGTCGAGGTGGTAGTTGTTGTAGTGGTGGTAGTCTCGGTTTCGGTAGTTGTTACATAATATGAATCAGGATCAAAATCGTCCTCAGAAAGCTCAGGATATGTCAGATAGGTTATACCATAGTCATTATCGGGATAGTGTCCCTTATTGTTATTTGAACCCTTGAGGAAGTATTTGTAGTATACTTCTTTGCCGTTTGAACCGTCCTGATCATCCCATGTAACGTCAACGCTGTACCACTTGCCGTCCTCCATCTGAACGTAGTTCCACATATGACCAGCATTTGAATCTTTGTCATAGTTTCCGAAAACGCATACGCACGGAATATCAAGACGGTCGCAGAGGAGCTTGAAGCCCTCTGAATAGCCCTCGCAGACTACCGGAGGAGCAACCAGTGCACCGATAGGTGATGACATAAACTCATAGCTCAGAGAATTGTCATACTCTGTATAGTAAGAAATGGCATCGTGTATCTGCTTTATCTTTTCGTAGCGATTACCGGATTTCGGCAGGAAGCTGTCAACAGCCTGCTCGAGCTGCTCACGGTAGTAGTTGATGCTCTCAAGAGCCGCATTTGTGTCAGACTGAAGCGAGCCGAATACATCGTAGCAATCAAAAGTGAGAGTAACTCGGTCGACATTGAGGCTGTACTTCTTATGTCCCTGACTCTGTTTAAATATGTTATTCTGGCTGATACCTGCACCTTTTATTCCGAGAGATATCTGTCCGGGATCTATCCAGAAAAGCTCAGGTATATCAAGGAATGCCGAGTCCATACCGGGCTTGCACTCAGCCCAGAGCTTGTCCCACAGTTCATTCTCTTCGTCAGTGGAAATGTCGCTCTTGTCGTTGATCTCGACACTTACAGTAGTATCAAGGGCAAAAGTTAAAGTACCTGCAGCGCCGTCACTGTACGCGGTAGGAGCGATGAGGTCTGAAAACTTGTCGTACACCTTCTTGTTTGTACCGGTCAGGAAGTCGCCGTAGCGGTAAGCGCCGCTGTTGTTATTGATAAGCACATTCGGTGTCTTAGGAACAGAAGATGTGAGCCAGTTTATATCATCGTAGCTCATTTCGAGCCCATCGATATCAGCGGTTTCCCCATCGCCGTTGATTATGTCCGAAATGAAGCTGTCCAGCAAGCCGCTGTTTGAAACGGGAGTTTCTTCCGAAGCAGCCGCTGTAACGGCAAACTCGCCCGCACCAAGAGCCGCCGTAAACACACAAGATAAAAATAATGAGAATACTTTTTTCATAACGATTCCTCCGTTTTCAAAATAATATTCCCTATCCCCTGATATATATCTATATTCGGTATTCATATACCTTTTTTAACTGCTTTGTAATATACATATATTATAACAAGTTACACTGTATTTGTCAAGATGTCTTGATAACTTTTGTTAAACATCGCTAATGGGCAGTAGCTTTTGTAGGTGCTTTTGACAAGAGCACCCCCGCTATATTGGCTCATAATGCCGAAAACGCCAAAAAATCGGCTTTTCCCAAACTAATATTTGTTATATTGTCACTTGCAAAACTTCTGCCGCTATGATATACTTTTATTTGGCAAAAAATTGTCATACCATTGAAATATTTTGAATGTTTGAAAGGTGAGGTACCTAAATGAATTTGTCTCAGATGAATAAGGAACAGCTCATCGGCTTCAAGAACGAAACCGAAGCTCTCTACAACGATTTTAAGGCGCAAGGTCTCTGTCTTAATATGTCAAGAGGTAATCCCTGCAAGGAACAGCTCGATCTCAGCGTCGATATGCTCAAGGTTTTCGACGACGGCGAGTTTGTGACCGGCAGCGGCATAGACGTCCGCAATTACGGTACTCTTGACGGTATCCCCGAGGCTAAGACCTTCTTCTCTGAGATGGTAGGCGTGAACGAGGACGAGATCATCGTTTTCGGCAACTCAAGCCTCAATGCTATGTATTTCTCCATTCAGGTCGCATATAATAAGGGTATCGGCGGCTGCAAGCCGTGGTCCTCATACGATAAGGTCAAGTTCCTCTGTCCCGTTCCCGGCTACGACAGACACTTCAAGGTCACCGAATACTTCGGCGTTGAAATGATAAACGTTCCTATGACTCCAGACGGTCCGGATATGGATATGGTCGAGAAGCTCGTTTCCGAGGACGAAGCTATAAAGGGTATCTGGTGCGTTCCGCAGTATTCAAACCCCGAGGGCATTTGTTACAGCGACGAGACCGTAAAGCGCTTTGCAGCTCTCAAACCGGCTGCCAAGGACTTCCGCATCTTCTGGGACAACGCTTACTGTATCCACCACCTCACCGACTCACCCAAGTTAATTCTCAATATTCTCGATGAAGCCAAGAAGAACGGCAATGAGGACATCGTATACATCTTCGGTTCTACCTCAAAGGTAACATTCCCCGGTGCAGGCGTTGCGGTAATGGGTTCAAGCAAAAAGAACATCGACGAGCTCAGAAAATCTCTCGGCATCAGCATCATCGGCTACGATAAGATGAACCAGCTCCGTCACATCAAATTCTTTGGTACATTCAAAAATATGTGCGAACATATGAAAAAGCATATGGCAATAATCGCTCCTAAATTCCAGATCGTGTGCGAGTCACTCGAAAAAGAGATCGCTCCTCTCGGCATCGGAAGCTGGACTGAACCCAAGGGCGGCTACTTCATTTCGTTCAATTCTCTTCCCGGCTGTGCAAAGAGAATAGTACAGCTCTGTGCAGATGCCGGTGTTACGCTCACAGGCGCAGGTGCAACATTCCCCTACGGCATTGATCCCGAGGATAAGAATATCCGTCTCGCACCTACATTCCCGCCCGTTGAGGACCTCAAAAAGGCTGCTTACCTCTTCACGATCTGCGTAAAGCTCGCAAGCGCTGAAAAGCTCCTTTCCGAGATGTAATATACTTATGAATATAAGAGGACGTCCGCGTCCTCTTTCTTTATATATGCCCCGCGCGGCAGTCTGACACTTTCTTTCACAAAGCTGTCATATATGTGAAAAAACTTACACAGAACGTTTCACAAAACTTTACATTCATTGCAAATTTATTTCACATAGCACGGGTATACTATAACCATAGTCTGAAGGACAGCTTCAGAAAAAATACTACGAAAAGGAAAGTGAATATTATGATGAACGGTTACACACCCAATGATTTCAATAACGAGAATGAGACAAACGTAAGAGAGTTCACAACTGACTCCAATACAAATAATAAAAAAAGCAAGAAGCGTATCGCAGCCCTGATGGCAGCAAACCTTATGGCTATGGCTCTTGTATCAGCCGGAACAGTCTGCATCTACCACAACGTTGAAAAGAAGGACTCAGATACAAAGGTCGTTACAGAATACGTTGACAAGACATCATCTACCCTCAGCGCTTCACCTATGGGACTCATAGATCAGGCTGCTGAAGCAGAGGGCGGCTACACTACCGAGGCAGTTGTTCAGAAGCTCCTCCCCTCAGTAGTCGGCATCAAGTAAGGTTATGAAGTAACATCAAGACAGCAGAGCTACGAGGACTTCTTCGGCTTCGGATACGGCGGACAGCAGAACAGCACACCCTCTACTCAGAAGTCCTACGCATTAGGTACAGGCGTTATCATCTCCGAGGACGGCTACATCGTAACAAACGCTCACGTTATCTACGACAGTGAAAACGGCTTAGGTCTCTCCAAGGACATAACAGTAAGTGTCAACGACGACCAGACATACGAGGCAAAGGTCATCGGCTATGATACAAGCAGTGACCTCGCAGTCCTCAAGATTGAGGCAGAAGACCTCACAGCCGCTGAATTCGGTGACAGCGACGCTCTCCAGCTCGGTGAGTCAGTTATCGCTATCGGCAACCCCCTCGGCTTTGACCTCAAGAATACAGTAACCACCGGCGTTGTTTCCGGCAAGGACAGAAATATCTCCGTAAACGATGAGTCACTCAGCCTTCTCCAGACTGATGCCGCTATCAACTCAGGAAACTCCGGCGGTCCTCTCATAAACAAGTACGGCAAGGTTATCGGTATCAACTCCTCAAAGATGTCATCTTCATACTCTGAGGCTTCGATCGATAATATCGGTTTCGCTATCCCCTCAAACGACGTGGCAAGAATTGTCAAGGATCTCATCGACAACGGTCATATCACAAGCAAGTGCAAGCTTGGTATCAGCTGCCGTGACGTTGACGAGTCTATGGCTTCCGCTTACGGTCTGCCGGTCGGCGTATATGTGATCAAGGTAGCTGACGGCAGTGCTGCTGAAGAAGCAGGTCTCTGCTACGGCGACATCATCACAGCCGTTGACGGCGTTCAGGTAAAGAGCGTTGCTCAGCTCAACAACCAGAAGAACAAGCACGAACCCGGTGACACTATCGAGCTCACCATCTCAAGAAGCGGCAAGGAAGAAACTGTCAAGCTCGTTCTCGATGAAGCTGACGAGGAAGAAGCCTCCACTGAGGAAGCTGAGACCACTGAGGCTGAAACAGAAACTGAAACTTCTGAAAAGCACGGCAAAAACTTCGGCGGCTTCCCCTTCAACTAAGACAACTCCCCCTCCTTTAAATTACGGTCATTCTCTCCCTGATCGTATGTGACTATAATTGTTAATTCCCACTGTATGAAAATGAGTAATCTTTCCTTTCTTCTCCACGGCAGCCCTGCGGCTGCCGCTTTTTTTGCCACAGCTCTTTACAAAACCGCACAAATGTTGTATAATGTTAAAAGTAAGACAATCTTACTCAATCTATTTCTGGAGGAAAATATTTATGTATATCACCTGTCTCGACCTTGAAGGCGTACTCGTACCCGAAATCTGGATCGCTTTTGCTGAAGCAAGCGGTATCCCCGAGCTCAAGAAAACTACACGCGACGAACCCGATTATGATAAGCTGATGAAGTGGCGTCTCGGTATCCTCAAGGAGCACGCTCTCGGTCTCAAAGAGATACAGGACACTATCGCTAAGATAGATCCTATGCCCGGTGCAAAGGAGTTTCTTGACGAGCTCCGTTCTCTCTGTCAGGTGATAATCATCAGTGATACATTCTCTGAATTCGCAGCTCCCCTTATGAAGAAGCTCGGCTGGCCGACTATCTTCTGCAACTCCCTCGAGGTAGCTCCCGACGGCGAGATAACAGGCTTCAAGATGCGCTGCGAGCAGTCCAAGCTCACAACCGTTAAGGCTCTCCAGTCTATCGGCTTTGAGACTATCGCAAGCGGTGACAGCTACAACGACCTCGCTATGATAAAGGCAAGCAAGGCTGGCTTCCTCTTCAAGAGCACCGACAAGATCAAGGCTGACAACCCCGAGCTCCCTGCCTTTGAGACATACGGCGAGCTTATGGCTGCAATAAAGAAGGCTATGGACTGATAAGCAGTCCTTACAATGATAAAGGAATTGGATATATGAAGATCATAAGAACTGCCGTACTGCTTTCAGCTCTCGTCCTCACCTGCTCGGCTGTATCCTGCGAAGAGTACGTTGAGTCATCAGAGAGCAGAAAGAGTAAAGGCATACTCCCGTCTATTACCACGACCGAAGCGGTCTCCGAAACCGAGTCCGAGTCTGAAAGCACCTCCGAGACCGAAAGCAATACCGAGGAGAGCTCCGAACCGGCTTCCGTGAGCTCATTCATAAACGATACTACTCCGGAACCGGCTATGTGGAAGGTCACTGATCCTGCTACCGGAAACTCGATAAACCTCATCGGCACTCTTCACATACTCGACCTCAACGAGATAACTCTCCCCGACTATATCCTCGAAGCATATGACGAATGTGAGGGAGTTGCGGTCGAATACGATATGTCCGATGTAATGTCTGATACGACGAAGATGCAGGAGCTCGCTTCATACCTGATATACACGGACGGTTCAAAGGTCACTGACCATATCTCCAAAGAGGCTTACGAAAACGGCAAAAAGCTCCTCGAGGACGCTAACGCCTATAATCCGATATATGACAGCTATAAGGCAGGTGCGTGGCTTGATCTGATACAGTCCGCTGCAAGCTCAAA
>ODAI012125612.1_pt1 | contig 19399 bp, 16 predicted proteins | sample 1539321 | NCBI WGS metagenome assembly ODAI01 (sample SAMN02144231, study PRJEB22623) | gut metagenome | biome: sheep rumen | host: Ovis aries | place: New Zealand
ATATAATAACGATAATTATTCACAAAATTCATAATCGCTTTTTCATTCATAGAAAAACATTAAATTAATTTTGTTCTTTTCTCTGATACATAATTTCTGGATTGAGATTTACAGAATATGATTTAGCATCAAATATTGATTTAAAATCAGATTTTTCATTTTTTGATGTATCTATAGCTTGGATTGCTGCATTTCATAGGATATTCTGCAAATGAGAAAATCCATTAATCAATAATGGAGCAGAAACCAATCCGAGCTGCTTAATTACCCAAAGCAAGAAAGATAAATCATCGAGAGCCTCCTGCTGAGTAGCTTCTTCTTTATACTTTTTCCATGGTTCAGCCCTTGAAATATATTCGTTAGCAGCCTGCACTAAACGATACCAATCCTCCACAAAAGCTTTAGTATTTGCATTTTCTAGATAAGCATTTTCAATTTCTTCATTATTTCGCTCCCCTTCTATGATAGAAAGTAAAGAAAAATCTAAAAGTCCTTGTTTGAAATCATTCCATCTATTTTGGTCAAATTTTCACTCAGTTATTCAATATTTCTTTCAAAGATTAGAAACTCTATTTACGAGATTTCCCCATCATCCAATCAGCATTTTTTCCCATGTTCAATTGAATCTCTCCCAAGAAAAATCTCAATCTGAACCTAATGGCACATCATTTAATAGATAGAATACCAAAGCATCTCTATCATAATCACGAGAAACTTGAATTGGATCTACCACATTTCCGAGCGATTTACTCATTTTCTGACCATCAACTGTCAGATATCATGTCACAAATTCTTTGTCTGGTAAACGGTTATCAGTCGCTTCTAACATTGCTGGCCAGTATGTTGCATGGAATTTTACGATATCTTTTCATAGAATATGGAGAATATATGTATCATTATCCCAGAATTTTCCATTTTCCCCGTTTCTGTAACAAACAGTAATATAATTGAACAATGCATCAAACCACACATAAGTAACCTGTTCTGGATCCCAAGGTAATGGAATTCCGATTCAATTATGCTTATTTTCTCTAGAAATTGAAAAATTCTCCAAACCTGATTTTACGAAAGCTTTCACCTCGTTGAATCTGGTTTCAGGTTCTACGAATGTTGGATTTTCAGCCCACAATTTTGCAAATATATATGAATATTTTTTGAGATTAAAAAATAAGTTGGTCTCTGATACTTTTTCCGGTTTAGTTAGATGATCAGGACAAAGTCAGTCTTCATTCAAATCTCTTTCATTTTTAAAAGCTTCACATCATGTACAGTATAGTCATTCATATGATCATACATAAATATCTTTCTTAGATTCATCTAATACAGATTCAGATTGATCGTGAACTATATTCAGCATTTTTTGAACGAATTCTTTATGATCCTCTGATGTAGTTCTAATAAAGTCTGTATAAGAAATCTGTAATTCTTTCCAAATTTCAACTGATCATGCAGCAATTTCATCCAAGAATGTTTTTACATCTTTTCATTCAGATTCTGCTTTTTCTACCATTTTTTGACCATTCTCATCTACTCATGTAGAAAATTTTACTTCATATCACATAAGTCTATATCGTCTAGCATATAAGTCTGCGATGAAAGAACTATTTGCATGTCCGATATGAGGTAAACCGTTTGCATAGTAAATTGGCGTAGTTACATAGAATTTCTTTTTTTGCATTAGTCTGAATGTAAGAATAAAATGTTGATTATAAAATAATGTTTACACACAGAAATTCAAGGAAAGCTTACTTGCAATTTATTATGGAAAAAATATTCTAAAATCAGATTTTAAATATCTTGCGAATGAATGAAAAAAGAATCTTGATTTTCATCCAAGAAAGTATCAGAATTAAAGATTAAAAATAAGAAAAAATCTGAAAAAGTTGTTCAATCTAAGAAGAATAATGATTTTTTTGGTAATCAAGAAATCAAGCAAGATTTACAATCATTCTACAATATTGAAGCTAAAAAATATGCAGAGACTCGCAAGAAATTTTGGCATGAAGAGAAAGCCATTCTGGATGCAATTACTCCCCTATTCAATTCATTGTCATCCTGAACGGAGTGATGGATCTTAGGTAATACTCGAGATCCTTTGTCTAAAGCCTTAGAATGACAAAACATTTCCCCTCTTTTTAAAGATGGTGGCTGAAAGCCAGGAGATTTTTCATATTCTTGAAATAAAAATCCTCACCCCGATAAATCGGGGAGCTCCTTTAAAAAGGAGCAAAATAAAAAAATCAGAGTTTTGGAATTTGGATGTGGAAGTGGGAGATTTGCAACATTATTAAATCAACAGTTTCCTGGTAAGTTTGATTATGTATGAATAGATTTATCTGATGAATTACTATCCTACGCAAGCAAAGAGAATCCAAATCTGACTTTTTTTCAATGAGATATCACTAAATTAGTTAAAAGTTTTGAACAAGAATCTTTTGATTTGATAGTTTGAACATCAAGTTTTCAACACATTCCTACGGCTAAGGAACGTTCTTATTTGATGAAGAACTTCTATCGTTTATTAGATTATGATGGAATACTATTAATGACTAACCGATCTTTATCCGATTGGTTTATCAAAAAGCATTGGAAAATCGTGATGAAAGCTAGGATATTATCATGGTTTAAGATGAATAAATGGAGTGCGCGTGATTTATTAGTACCACGAACTGACGAAAATTGAATAGTTTATGAAAGATTTTATCACTTTTTTTCGTTAGAAGAGTTAAAAAATTTGGCCACTTTTTCTGGACTAACTTTGAAAAAAAATATATTCATTGATAAAGATTGACATTTTACAGATAATGAAAAAATATCTCGTTCTTCATTCTTTGTGTCCACAAAGAATCCAATTATAAACCAATAATATACCATATTAACGTTGCAAATAATTTTCTAATTCAACATGCGATTTTAATTTTATATCAGATAGTTGTAAGATTTTTTTATCTTTTCATATTCAAATATTAAATTTTCTGTGTTTTTTATAATAAAATAATGGTAAATCATTTTCTCAATTTCAATAGACAAAGATCCTACTATATTTCTTCAAAGTCCCTAGTATTCTAGATTTATTAATTCATTTCTTAGTCAAAATTAAGTCATGATTTCAAAATATTCAAGAAACATTTTGAAATTTATAATGGAATTTATCACAAAAAACCACATAAAACATTGAAATAACTTTTAAATTCTTGTAAATAAGGGTTTTCAAATTTAAGAAAGTATTGTCATAAACCCTATTTTCATCTTCATCGTCAATTTTTTTTGATGAGAAGGTATAAAGTTTTTCATTGATCCGAAAATCAAAGTACTCTATTTTATTTAAATTTTTTTCGAAAAATGAAACAATTTCTTGAATTTTCTCTCTACTAAAATTATATATTTACTTATTATGTTTGGAGCCATTTTCTGTTATAAAATTGACATTATTTAACAAATAATGATTATTTTTTATTGCTTTTTTTAAGCTTTTAAATCATCTTCATGTTACAATATATATCTTATCTTTTTTGGTTAATTTTAATAAATTATTAATCATTTTGTTGCTTAATATTCATAGTTCTTCACATAAAGTTCAGCCTAAATCAAAAATATGTATATTCATATTTTTACAAAACAAATTCTAAATTATCTTTTCAGATTATTAAATCCTTATATTTTTTTTGTAAATCTTTATATTTTCAAGCTATATGAGAAATGTGTACTACAACCATTTTTTTACAATTTAAACTATTTTTTATTTCGTTTAATTCTTGTATCGTTGTATGAAACCAAATGTTTTCCAAATCTTTCATTGTTTTTTCCTCACCTATTTGTTTATATAGTCATAATACTTGTTCTAAATTTTCAGAGAATCAATCAATAAAAATATAATCACAATTTTTATAATTTTCTAAAATTTTCTGATCTAATTTTAAATTTGTATCACTCATAATTCATATTTTTAACTTTCACAAATATATTATGAATCAACTCGTTGGAAATCAATGATTTAAAGGAAGAGGCAAAATTTTGATATTTTCTTCTAATTTTATAAATTCAAAATTTTCAAAACTATTTTTTTCTATAACATCCTCCCACTCCAAATAATTAAAATAATTCATATTTCTATTATTTATCTCATCGTTTGGATAAAATAACTTTATTTTCTTTCTGAAGCTCAATTCTCAGAGTCAATTAATATGATCTGTATGTGTATGGGTGATAAAGATATAATCTATATTTCTATAATCTAAATTATTCCTCAGGAACTGTCGCTTTAAATCTGGATTTGTATCTATCAAAATATTTTTTCATTTATAACTCAAATATACTCAAAATCTTGTTCTTTTCTCAGTTTTACAAACTTCACAATTACATCAAACAACAGGAGTTCAAAGAGTATCTCAACTTCAAAGTAATATTATTTTATTATGATTCAGAATCTTTTTATTGCATCTTTCCCAATTTTGTAAAGAGTTTGATTCTGAGATTTTAAAGGATTTTTTCATGTCTATATATTCATTATTTGTAAAAACTTTTTCAAATCATTCTCTTATTTCATTTATTGAGTTGGGATTTATTCAAATTACCCCTGGACTCTTTTTTAGTAACTCATAACTTTAGATATTCTTAGATAATAATAACTTTTTGTTATAATTGTTTTTATTCGACAAACTTACAATAAAAGGTAGGAAATACTTTACCATTTATATAAATAATATTGATATGATTAAAAATGTCAATATGGGATATTGCGCTTTTCAGGGTAATTAAAAGATTTTCTGATTATTAAGAATTTAATTAAAAATTAAGGTAATTTTCAAGAACATAACGATTACAAAAACATATTAATATGTTCAAGATTTCAATAATAATATTACACTTTGACTTTTTAATTCTTTTTAGCCACAAAAAATCCAATTATAAACTGATAGAAATTTTATGGTCAAAAATTTGACAAATTTATTTTTTTATATATAATTAGTTTTGTGAATTATTTTATTTTTTACAAAACAAAAGATGAAAAAGATTTTCAGCATTCTATGAGGAGTTGCTATTATGACATTAACTGCTATTTCCTGCACATTTGCGTTTACTCAAGAACAACAAGAAGCTTATAACTGGGCATATAAATACTGACTTACTACGCAACCTTCTATTGAAGCTGCTAGAATGAATTCACCCTTGACTAGGCAAGCTTTCGCAAAAATGGTGGTAAGTTATATAGAAAATGTAATTTGAGTAAGACAATCTGCATCTAATTCGTGTTTTTTCCCTGATGAAGAAAAAATCACTAAAGATCTAGTACCATATGTAAGGAAAACTTGTGGTTATCAAATTTTGTGAACAAATGGGAAGAACTTTAGTCCTACACAATTTGTAGATAGAGCTCAGCTTTGAACTGTTTTGTCAAGAATTCTATGGTGAGATAAGCACGATGTCGAAGGTAAATGATATTATATTTATCATGTGAATGCACTTCAGAATGCAGGCATCATGAATGATATCAAAAATGTAAAAGGTGTAACTGCCAAAAGGTGAGATGTCTTGGTTATGTTTAAGAGAATGTATGAAAAATATGGTTCAAATGTTTATCTAAATAATTCAAATAATTGAGGTCAGACTTCTTCCAAAAATGTGATTAGAACTGGTTCTGTAGCAAAAACGGGAAGTACAGTAAAGACTTGAGTAAACGATCAATTGTCAGGAAATCGTGAAGATTTAGATAATGAATATATTTCAACGGTTTATAGTAATTCAAATGTAATATATACGTGAAAAAATGGTACTAAATATTATTATGATAATAAATTCCTAGGATTGCTAAAAAATGCTGCTGTAAAGAAATGAGAATCTGATTTAGCTGATTATTTGAAAATTGAAGCTGCATATTTCAAGAGCTGATTGGATCAATTATCAAATTTAGATGATGAAGATTTACTTAAATCCATGTGAATTGATACTGATAATATCGATCCAGAAAATATGACAAAGCAAGAAAAACAAGAATTAATCAATAAATTTAGATCAGCTTTCTGAAAAATTATAGATGAGAATAAAGATAGAAATAATAAATTAGTAAAAGATTTGGGGAATGTGGTAAAAAATATTAATAAGGATGAATTTTGATTAAAAGAAAAATATGAGAAAACTAAGAAATTCATGGAAAACAGTAATACTTTCTTGGATACTTATTCCGAAAGTATATTCAATCTAATGGAAATCGCATTAAACAAAGATGAAAATGATGAGAATTCTGATGAATGAGTAGCTCAGGCTTTCTGACTCATGTGAGCTGCTTTAGCTTATGAATGAGCTGCTCAAGAGTACCAAACATATGTGGAGCAATGGGCTGTGGATACTTTGGATGCATTAGGAATAAAGTAATTTAAACATTTAAATAGTTAAGGAGCGATTTTTATACCAGAATCGCTCTTTTAATATTAAATACATTTGAAATAAAAAATTGATTTTCAATATATTCAGATTTTAACAAATTTTTATACTAGGATATTTGACAAATTTAAAATTATATATATAATACATATGTTTTAATTTTTTATTATTTTACTAATAGTAACATGAAAAAAATTTTTATTGTTTTGTGATGAATCAGTATTTCAGTTTTATCACTATTTTCCTTCACTTTTGCTTATACGCAGGAGCAACTTGAAGCCTATCAATGGGCTTATAAGTACGGAATTACAACGCAACCAACAATTGAAGCAGCAAATTTAGAATGAAGTACAACTAGGGAAGCTTTCGCAAAAATGGTAGTAAACTACCTAGAAAATGTAGTTTGAATAAAACAAGCAAATCTTGATAGTTGTTCTTTTCCTGATGAAAGCAAAATCACTGATGACTTAAAAGCTTATACAAAAAAATCTTGTGCCTATGAAATCATGGGATCTAACTGAAAAAACTTCAATCCTACTCAACCTATCGATAGAGCTCAGCTTTGAACTGTTTTTTCTAGAATTTTATGGGGAGATAGACACAATGTTGATGGGAAATGATACTATGTTTACCATGTAAATGCATTGAAAGATGCAGGTATTATGGATAATATCAGTAATATTGTAGAGAATCCTGCAAAAAGATGAGATGTCTTGATTATGTTCAAAAGAATGTATGAAAAGTTTGGATGAAATATCTATTTAAATGGATGAAATCCAATATCTACAAACAAAGAAACCAGTTCAGATTCCGATATCATTGATTATAATGATTCATTAGTCGATATTTTTGATGAATGTGATGGAGCTATGGAAGGTTTCATTATAACATTTAACGATGAAAATTCTTCTGTTGATTCAATTTCCAAATCGCTTAAAAGCACAATTAGCACTTGTGAAACAGCAAAAGATAAAGCTTCTAAAGTTTGAAATATTGATGGGGATAATGTATTAAAAGATGCTGTCGTCGCAGTTATAAGTGCTAATATCAATTATCTAAAGACATTTGAGACTACGAAACCTTATTGGAAAGTTGATAAAATTTCTGAAGATAATGAAGAATATAAAAAAATAACGGAAATTCTGGAGAAAAAAAGCTATATAGTTGAAAAATCTACAGAATATTTAATGGATATCCAAGAAGATTTTGCAAAAAAGCACTGATTTAAGTTGGATAATCAAGATTATAATACGAGTTCCAGCATAAGTGATGATATCTACGTTCCAAGTAATAATACTGATGTCAAAACAAATTGAAATGTAGTTTATTCAGAAGAAGATGAAACATTATATGGTTCTGGTAAAGAATTTCTCGAGCTTCTAAAAGATACAGCTGAAAAAAAATGAGAAACTGATTTGGTAAAATATTTGGAAGTGGAGATTAAATATTATGAATTAGATTTGGACAAAGAATTTGAATTTGATCCTGATGAATTTTTTGAAGAGATATGAATTGATAGAGACAACATTGATCCTGATAGTTTAACTAAAAAAGAGAAAGAAGAGATTATAAAAAACTTTTGAATTTGGGTTGATGGCGTTATAGGAAAAGCTAAAGGAATATATAACAATTATAGTAAAGATTTAAAAGATGTGGTTAAAAATATTAAGAATGATAAATTTTGATTGAGTGAAAAGTATAACAAAACACAAGAATATATCGAATATACAAATTCATACTTAGATAATTATTGAGAAAATATATCTAGTCTTCTGAAAAATGTTTTACTAAAAGGAGATGATGAAAATTCTCAAGAGAGTATGTTTACAACCTTATCTATACTAACATTAGCTCTTGATTTTAAATCAAAATCTGATGAATACAACAAATTTATCGACTGATGGACTAAAGATACAATTGATTTACTTTGATGAAAATTGACTAAGTAAATTCATAGTCTCAAGTAGAAATCTGATTATATTAGTTTATAGTCAGATTTTTTATTATTTCTTGCAGTTAAATAAAATAAATGTACACTAAATGTATAGTTTTATACATAACAAAAAGGTAATGCTGATAACTATTGGATGAAAAGCCTGAAGTGGGAAATGAACAGCTTCCAAGCTTTTAGCGAAAGAATTAGGATATGAAATAGTTTCAATTGGTGATATGAAAAGAAAACTGGCAGCCGAAATGTGAATCAATATCATTGAGTTTAATAAAATGTGAGATGATCCTGAAAAATCAGCTGAATTTGATTTGAAATATGAAGAATATCAAAAAAGCTTAAAATTGAGCGATAATATAATATTGGATTCCCGCCTTGGATTTTATGCCCAGCCTAAAGCTTTCAAAATTTTATTAGATGTGGATGAGGAAGTAGCAGGAGAAAGGATTTTTAAAGCTGAAAGAGATACTGATAAACATGCGACCAAAAAGCATGCGATAAATGAAGTAAAAGAAAGAAATTTAAGCGATGAAGCTCGTTATAAAAAATTATATAATATAGATTTATGGAATCCAAAAAATTACAATTTGGTGATAGATACGAGTGAACGTACTCCTGAAGAAGTTTTGGATATTATATTAAATGAGTTTAAGGCTTATAAGTGGAAGAAGGGAATTGCTGAAACTCCTGAAGAAAAAAAAGCTCTCAGAAAATCGAAAGCAAAGACTAAATTACTCAGAGATATAGCCCTTTTGTTGGCTTTGATTTTGATAACTTGTTGGTGGTTATTTACTATCATGAATGAGAAGAAAAAAGCCGAAATAAGAGAAAATAATGAAGTCGTAGAAAATACTGATATAGAAGAAGTTATTGAAGATTTGGAGTAAAATTAGGCTATACTATGTCTCGAGTTTCAGGTGGCAATTGGTTTAACATATTGTCTGCTTTAACTTGTTCTGCTTTTGATATCTCATCGCGTTTTATTTGTTCTTCTTTTTCTTTAGGTTTATCGTGTAATTCTCTATACAAATCATTTACTATCATGTGTAATGGAGTTCCATAATTTCATTCATTACCTTCTCTGCTTTTATCGGTAGGATTTTTATTGAAATCAATAAACATATCGAAGATAAGTCATAATCTCTGGTCTTGTTTCTCTAACTTTTCATTTTCATCTACTGTTGATGTTTCATTCTGTTTTGTATCTATTCATTCTTTTTCTGGACTTGTATCTAGCCATTTATCATTTTCCAAATATTTTGAAATACTTTCTGAATAAAGTTCACTACTTTTTTCATTGCTTTTATAGTTATCTGTAATCCTTTCAATCTCATTTATACTCCAATCCAACTTATTTTTCTCTTCTGGGGTAGAATTTTCGATATTATAATTAAGAATTTTCATAAAATCAAACATTTTGCGTTCAGTACCATCATTTCTATTAATCACTTTTGTAAAGTCTATACTAGGTTTTATATGCTGAATTAGTCATAATGAACCATCTACTATTTTTTCTCATTTCACTTCATTCTGCATATAATCTTTAGCTACCTTTGCATCTTTATCAAATACATCATCCATTTTTCATACAATTCATTCTTGCATGTTATCTATATAGTCTTCTACACTATTAAATCTTTCTCCAGAAAAATTTGTAGATGCTACGAAATCTGAGACCATTCCAAAGATACTTTCTTGACTAGGCAACTTAAACGGTGAATCCTTGAATTTTTGCTTTCAATTAACTCAAAATTCAAGTGTATTTCCATCTGCAGATTCAATTAACTTTGAAGATGTTTGTAGAGGAGCTCGTGCTTCATTAAAATTATGACGCACTGAAAAATCAACTCCATCAATATGTCCATCAAGCACCATAGCTCAAGTTTCATCATATTTAATATCATTTGCTTTATTCAAGCCGAAGCCTTCTTGTCAGATACATTTTGCCATTGAGTTTACTTGTGTGATTAGACACATTTCTTCTATCATATTTTTAGTTCTATCTTCTACATCATTTTTGATTGATTCCAAATCTAAAATCATATTTTTATAATTATTGAATAATGGATTATCTTTAAATAAATCATCTGCTCAAGGAGTATTTTTCATATTATTTATTTCATTTCTGGTATTAGGATTTGTCAGATATTGAGTAAAAAACAGTTTTGAATCTCAAGAGATATCTGATGAATTCATAAATAAATTTCAATAATTTTTGATAAGCTCTTCCTCACTTATTTCATGGAAGACTTCACTATAATCACGGTTGTCTTTATTATTATTTCTAGCTTCGATTAAGCTTTGATTTCAAATACCTTCAGCGAACAAATCAGTCCTAGTCTGTCAGATATTTTCTTTAGAGAAGCTACTCAATCGTGTATCTGGGATATTACAAGCATTATTCAAGTTTTTTACTGCTCTTTCAAATAATGAAATATCATTTTTATCATAATTAGCACGATTTGAGCCTAATTCCTGTAATGTTGCTTGATATGAAATATACTTTTCTACAAAATTACTATCATTTATGTCCTTACCTACCTCCTCTAGTTGTTTTATTACTCCTTTATTTTTTAACTCTCCTTCTACATTTTTATATAAATCTGAATTTTTATCTGTTTTTTCTCCTAATTCTGGGTATCTACTTAACAATCTTTTATGTTGCTCTTCAACAATTTTATTTGTTATAATCTTTTCTGCAGTCTCTCGTAGATTTTTACTATTTTCTTTATTTTGTTTTTCATTATCTTCTGCTACTTCCGTTGTCACTTTTTTTTTGGCCTCAGTTTCTTCTGCTGCTGCCGCTGTCGCATTTTCTTTGGCCACAGTTTCTTCTGCTGCTGCCGCTGTCGCATTTTCTTTGGCCACAGTTTCTTCTGCTGCTGCCGCTGTCGCATTTTCTTGGTCTGTTTTATTTATGTGTTCATCCATTGTAGCTCCAACTTTAACTCATTGATAATTCTCAACAAATTTTCTTACATCTTCTTCTGTTTCACATTTCTTTAAATCTTCATTCGCATTGCGGATGAGTGATTTTTTTTTTGTATATTTTAGAAAATTATAAAATCATTCTTTTAAATTTGGATTATTATCACAAAATTTGTTTAATAAATTTTTCTTTGTTTCATCTATTCATTCTAGAAGCATATGCCAATTCCCTTCTTCAGTTTTTCTTTCTTTATCTTCAGTTTTTCCTTCTTTATCTTCAGTTTGGCTATTTGTTGGCTTCTCTTGATAATAGTTTTCTAAACTCATAAAAATTTGATATAAATATAAACTACATAACGATTATACTCATATTTTCAAAAAAAAGCAAATTTTTCACTTGATTTTTTTATTTTTTTTATAATATTTGATTTGTATATGTTTTATTTGTTTACTAATATTATTATGGACAGCATAAACACTACTAATAGGATTTTCCATTCCACTACAAAGTCAAACAAGTTGAAAAATTTATGATTAGGTGTTATGTTGTTTTCATTAATAAATTTTAGCTCCGCTGCTGAAGCTCAAAATATTTCCAAAAATAGTAATACAAATAATATAGAATCTCCAATAGATGTATGAAATAATAAAGAAAAAATATGAACTTATAATATTCCTGATATCTATAAGGATAAGATTTATTCTTTCCTTAAAAATGATTTTCCTATAATGGGTAGCGGAGAATTAAGTACTTGGATGTTTACTATAGATTTTGCATTAAAGGAAATGGAATCTGACCGATGAATTAGTAAAGATAATCAATGGCTATTTGTTTGGCATGCAATTTATGGTGACTTTATTGATGAAGATTTATATGATATAGATGATGGAGATTCAAAAAGGCTCAAAGAATTTGATAGTACTTTTAAAAAGATAGAAGAATGTTGAAAAAGATATAAAGAATGATTTACTTCTCTTCTAGATAAGATATCCGCTGAAGCTAGAGAAAGAACTGCTAGAGCTAATGAACAAGCTGCTGAAGCTAGAGAAAGAACTGCTAGAGCTAATGAACAAGCTGCTGAAGCTAGAGAAAGAACTGCTAGAGCTAATGAACAATCCGCTGAATATGATAGAAGAACTGCTAGAGCTAATGAACAATCCGCTATAGCTATAAAAGAAGCTATGAGTGCTGATACTCTATGAATAAAGGAAATGGTATGATATTATAAGGTTCATGAACAAAATCCAAAAACTACTGATAAAGATAGGTTGAAAGAAGTGGTACGTCTTTCAAAAATAATTGTAGATGACTGTAAAAAACGTGATATTAACTATAGAGATATTATTCAAAAGGAGGTAGAAAAAGTATATCCTGAGCTAAAAGGTACTGAAATTAGGTGGAAAGTGGATAGTATAATAAATTTTTATGAAGGTGGTTATGATGCTGTATACTAAGTTTATGCTATAAGATATCTAATATAACTATTGTATAAATTAGCACTTGATTTATGATGAAACATATGTACTTTTCATTTGGGAATTACCTATGATGGTTTTTCAGATTTTAAGTTATTTTAAATTATGGATATGAAACTTTTTGTTTACAATACTCTCACACGTGAGAAAGAAGAATTTAAACCTATTGATGAAAGTAACGTAAGGATGTACAGCTGTGGACCTACAGTTTATAGCATGCCTCATCTATGAAATATGAGGTCTATGTTTACTGCATGATTGATTAGAGATATATTGAGACATATTTTGAAATACCATGTAACTGCAGTTAGCAATTTTACTGATGTATGACATATGGTCTGAGATAGCGATTCATGAGAAGATAAGATGGAAAAATGAGCAAAAAAAGAATGACTAAATGCATGGCAACTAGCTGAAAAGTATGAAAATATATTCATAGAATATTTTGATGGAATGCGTATCCCTCTATTTGATATTATGCCAAAAGCCACAGAACATATCAAAGAACAGATTGAAATGGTTCAAATATTAGTAGATAAGTGATTTACCTACACTATTGAGTGAGATGGTATCTATATGGATACATCACTAATCGATGATTACTGAAAACTATTGTGAAAAAATTATAAGGACCACTTGAAATGATTGAACGCATGAGAAAGAGTCGATTTTGGATGAAAACGCAATACGACAGACTTTGCATTGTGGAAATTTTCACCAACAGACCAAAAAAGACAGATGGAGTGGGATAGTCCTTGGGGAATTGGATTCCCTGGATGGCATATAGAATGTAGTGCTATGTCTAGAAAATATTTGTGAAAACATTTTGATATCCATCATTGATGAATGGATTTGATTCCTGTGCATCATAGCAATGAAATTGCTCAATCTGAATGCTGTGATGGAGAGAAACCATGGGTTAACTACTGGATTCATCATCAGTTCGTAAATATGTATGGAAAGAAAATGTCAAAATCTGATGGAAATTACATTTCACCTGAAGAATTATTGGAAAAATGATATACACTGCTAGATATAAAATATCGATTTTTCTCTACTCATTACCGTAATTTCTTGGACTTTACTCGAGAAAATATCAATGCTGCAAAATCAGCAAGAACAGGTTTGAGAAAGACATTATCTCAGTATGAATTGAAATATGATTTTGATACAGTTGAAAAATCTGGACTTTACCAAGAGTTTTGTGAAGCTTTTTGTGATGATTTCAATACTTCGAAAGTGCTCTCTATATTATTCAAAGCTGTTAAAGAGCTAGATGATGAGAAATTACAGGTTATCTCATATTTGGAAGAAAATGTATTAAGATTCTGATTATTCGAGAAAGAAGAAGCTGTGGAGATTCCTACAGAAATCACTCAGTTGGCAAATCAACGTTTACAAGCTAAACAAGAAAAAAATTATGCTTTAGCTGATGAATTAAGAGCAAAAATTCAGGCTGAATGATTTAATATCAAAGATATTCCTGGATGATTTGAAATTGAAAAGATTTAGGATGTCAGCTATAATCTATAGTTCATAATATAATCATAAATAGTATGGATATTTCTATTTTAAACCTTAGTGATATTCCCGCAAAGATTTCTGACCAAGAACATGAATCTGGCATTATAGAATTAAAAGAAATGTGATATAATATCCATGATTATCTATCTAGTAATGAAAGTGCTGATAAAAATATATCCACTTTTAGTACTATTTTGTCGAATGATGAGGATTCTTGCATTCTGTTTTCATCATGATGAACTTCGGCTATCAACTATATAAATAAAATTAATACAGATAATATTAAGTGAACTAATATGCTGCTAGGATTTAGTGATATTTTACATATTCTTTCTAGGTTTGATAAGATTGAAAATGTTTTTTGTTTGTATGGTCTTACATTAAGAAATATATGAGATTTATCTCTAAATGAGAAAAAAAATCTGAATAGTTTTATTATGAATCAGCAATTGGAATTTGAGATTAATCAGATTGTCTGATGAGATGAAATTCACTGAAAAATATTTGGAGGACACGCATTAATTTTTTCTCAGATTTTTGAATATTTTGATTTTCAATTAGAAGGAAGTTTATTATTTTTGGAATTTCATGGGATGGAAGAATATTTGATTGAGTATATTTTGGATGTTCTGAATCTGAAATGAGTTTTCACAAAAATTAAATGAGTAATTTTGGATTCATGAGTAGATTCCCGAATTATAGAAAAACTAAGAGCTCTGGATGTAAATAATATTTATTCATTGAAAGATGTTTCATTAATTCCACTTTATAAAGATATCACAATATCTTGATGAAAACTTTTGATGGAAAAATTGTAATAAATTTTGAAATATAACTTTATCATGATAAAATGAATTGTTATGAACATAAAAAAATTAAATCAGAATGAAAAGCTTTGGCAAAAACTAATTGATTACGCAAATAATTGCGATTGGGAAGCTTGACCAATTTTAGCTCAAAAAATGGAAGAGAATAATTTTTTGGATTGGGAAAAAGTTTTTATAGCAATTGATGATGAAAAAATTGTATGATTCTGCACGTTCACCAAAGAAGATTGAATCCCAGATTGTGAATACTCCCCTTTTGTTTGATTTATATTTGTAGATGATAATTATCGCTGAAAAAGAGTAAGTGAAAAAATGATAAATACAGTTGAAGAATATGCAAAGACTTTAAATTTTAAAAAATTATACATTGTATCTGACCATCAAGGATTGTATGAAAAATATTGATTTGGAAAATGTGATGAAAAAGCTGATGAAATGTGACGTATTGAAAGTATATTTTGTAGATGTATTAAATAAAGATGTTAAAATCTGACGCAATAGAAAAATTCATTTCAGTAAATAAAAGATCTGAGAAAGTCCTTGAAAGAATTACAATTTTTGAAACAATTAGAGATTTTTTGTATCAAATAAATTGAGTAAACGATCTAAAAAAGCTTCTGGAAATAAAAGAATGATATTGTGCATCTAAACATAGGCTCTTACAAGCGATTTATAATAGGTTGTGATATAAAACTAAACTCTGTTTTATACCATTTTCATTTGATATGGTGTATTTGCCAGATTTTTTAAAAGATTGGTGATATGCAAATAAAAAATGATATCACGTATTTCTAAAAATGAATATTGATTGAGAATGGGTTGATATCGATGCTACATTTAATTCAGAATTAAAAGATTTTTATATAGTGAATGGAAATCGAGACTGATTTTCTTCACAAAAAATAATTTGTGAATATGATAAAGTATTTATTCCAAAATCACCTGAAGAAGAACTAGAAATAAAAAAATTGTTATCAGATTCAAATAAAATGACAGATAAAGATTATGAATGGATAAAAAAATTTAATGATTGGATAAGAACTATAAAATAATATTATTTCATCACAAATAAAACATATTTTCAATTTTCTAAATCCATTAAGTCTTCAAATTCAGCGATAGAAACGTTAAATTCTCACTTTTTATTGTCCGCTAAATTTACCTGATTTTCTTCTATTGAATTTAAAATCACGAAATGACTTCACTCCCCTTTCTTTATTGGGATGATACAATAATTATCTTTCAGATTTTCTTTTAAGTATTTAATATTAATTTCATGATTAGAATATTTTCATCACAATTTTTGAAATTCATTTAATCGATGTTTATACTCTTCTAATAATGGAAGTTCTTCATCTTTTAAATTTATGAAAATATCTTGATCCTCGTGTATTATTTTAATATCTTGAAAATGTTTTAATAGTGAGATTCAGATTTTTGGGAGTAATGATACTCAAGGGAAAACTTCAGAAAATATAAAATCTGATTGTTCAAATTTATGATTAATCTTTGATAATATCCAAGATATGCAAAAGTTTCCACAATCCATGATTTTAAAAACCATATAAAATACATTTTTTCACAGTAAACTAAAAATATAGATAAAATCAATAATAATTTGTAAAAATTCCTATTGAATTTAAAAAGGAGTTGTTTATTTTAGCACCACTAAATAAAAAAACGACATAATAGCTAACCAAAAAAATTTTAACAAAATGACGGAAAACAAAAAAATCCCGAATTGGATTATCAACTCATTTAACCCGGGCAAAGAAGATGAGGATTATTCATTCTTCGTTTCCACTCTTGCTGCTTTTTCCTTTTTAGGTGTTGTATGCCTTTTCAAGGTTATACCGTTTGAAACTACGTATATCTTAATTGGAATTGTTTTTATTCTGATATATTCTGCCTTTTCGGTATGGTTTTGTAAGTGGCTGGCACACAGAGTTGAATCTCTGAAGGCACTTAGAAAAGGGAAAAAACTTGAAGATGAGACTAAGACTAAGAAAGACGCTCAAAAACACTAAAAATCTATTCATCACTACCTAGGAGCTTTAACTAAATTTCCTAGGTTTTTAAAAAATCCTCCATTTCTGGAGGATTATTTTTTATTCCATTTTAACTGACAATTTTTGAAGCGGTTGTTTGATTGCTACCTTATTTTTAGCACGGACAAATAATGCTAATTTGATAATCTTACGAACTTGTGCAATTTCTTCCATCAAATCTGGTGAAATATACAATTCTGAAGCCATTGGTCGATATGTCAGATGGATTGAGTCGACTTTTTCAGGAGAGAAGTCTGCTAAATTCTGCCACAATTTCTCAGTAATAAATGGTATGAATGGAGCCAGCATTTGTAAATAAGTTTTGAGAACTGTATAGAGTGTAGAATATGCTGCATTTTTGTCTGCATCCATTCCATTAGCCCAGAATCTTCTTCTAGAACGGCGCAACCATCGATTAGTAAGCTTATCCAAGAAATCTAGTGTTGACTTGATAGCATCATCTAATGCATATTTTTGAAGAAGTTCATCCTCCTTAATCAATGTCTGATGTAATTCAGACAACAACCATGCATCCAAATCATTTGTAATTTGATATGTAACTAATGGAAGCACAACTCATTTTTCTAATGATTTATCTGCCTTTCATGAAATAGCATTCCATATTGATTTAATCTGCTCGTCAGTTGCAAGAATCAATACACGTTTAGCTTCAAATCATTTAACTAAGTTGAAATAATCTGATAAATCTGCTGACTTAATCTCGATATCTTTAGCTTTTGGTGTGTATTTAGTTATCAATCCTTTGATTGTTTCTCATTTAGCACTATCAGAAGTCAGAATTATATCTGGGTTTACACGTACTAACTGCTCTACTAATTCTTTGTAATCTGAGATTTCGCTGTCATCACGCATTGCAAAAATCTGATTTCAGTCTGATTTCCATTGATCAATTTTAGCATAAGTTTCAAAGAAATTATATACATTCTGGAGTGGAAGTATGTAATCCTTGAATGACTGCTCTACTCATTTTTCACTAAATCTCATTGGTTCTGCACGAACTACAGGAGCACTCAATACATAAATTCTATATGCATCTCATCACCACTGCTCTATCAATCCACGAGGATCTGGGAAATTTCTCAAACTCTTTGACATTTTCTTTCCATCTTCTGCGAGGACTAATCCATTTACCACAATATTATTCGCTGCATTATTTCATTTGATAGCATGATTTAGGATATGTAATGAACGGAACCATCATCTGGTTTGATCTAGTCATTCAGCAATAAATTCTGCAGTATAACTCTGATTTTCTTTCTCTTTTTGTCAGATATAATGATCCTGTCCAAATGGCATAGCTCATGATTCGAACCAGCAATCCATTACTTCTGGAATTCTCTTGTAAACCTTCCCATCCCTCATTCCCCAATAAGTATCAACATATGGTTTATGAAGATTAACCTCAGTTTTTGCATCATTATCTCGATAATGAATGTTTATTGCTCCATTCCTTGGATAATATTTTGCCTTATCTCTAGCATAAACCAAAGGTCTGAAAGCTGCTCTCATACACCAGATTGGATCTCAATGGGAAATAACTACTACTGTCTTTGTAGCGAATTTCTCTGCCAAATTATGAATCATAATGTCAGTTCTCTTGGTTAATTGGTCTATAGATTCATCTCATGGGAATAATGGTGTATCTGTAGGATGTTTGACATGTAGTCAAGCTTCTTCAGATTTTCACTGCAGAGAAATTTGTAAGAACTCACATGCACGAAAATCTCACCATACTCAATATCAAAGGTCGTATAATGTATTGTTTTCTGGATTCTGAAGATATTCTATAATTTCATTTTTATCCCAGATTTCTCTGAATTTAGCTTGAAAATCTTCATATTTAGTTCTGATTGCACTAACTTCATCAGCAGTAAACCAGTCATTCAATGTTGGTAACGCTGTTTCTCGAACTCTATCCATAGGAGATAGAATCATTATTTTGTCTGAATCTGACTTCAAATCATGTAACTGATCTCTTGTATTTTCTGCTTGTTTTATTCATTCTTCAATTAAGTGTGCCAATTCTCCACGTGAATCTTGCTTACGAGTTAAATTACAGTCACTTCTTCCATGACGAATGAATATAAATTTAGTCAGATTTTTAGATCATGAACGAGTGAGTTGGTACATTTCCTCGAGTGTAGAAAGTGAGAATGTATCCAAAGGATCATCCACATTTGCCCAAATTGGTAAAGGACTTCACCAATATCTATTTCTAGCAACATTTCGGTCTGGAGCTTGTTTTA
>ODAI012866442.1_pt1 | contig 19396 bp, 16 predicted proteins | sample 1539321 | NCBI WGS metagenome assembly ODAI01 (sample SAMN02144231, study PRJEB22623) | gut metagenome | biome: sheep rumen | host: Ovis aries | place: New Zealand
AGCGGCCTCACGACCGACTGTGCAGCCCAATACGGCGTTTCGGCCATACTGAGAGGCGTACGCACGATGGCCGACTACGAGTACGAACTTCAGATGGCTGATGTCAACAAATGCCTCACAGGCATCGACACCGTAGTACTTTTTGCCGACCCTTCGCTGGCTTATCTCTCGAGTTCCATCGTTCGGGAGCTGGCTCATTTCGGCAAAGACGTTACTCCTCTCCTGCCCACAGCTTATGCCCCCCGATTCAGCAACATAGGCACTTCGGCCGATGAGCTCAACCAAAATGGCAAAACGACTTAGGCGCATCGAAGAATTCTCTTAAGTGCATCGGCCAATTCTCTTAGGTGCATCAGCCAATTCTCTTAAGAGCATCAGCCAATTCTCTTAAGAGCATCAAACGGCACAACCTACTATGAGGTGTCTTGCGCCTTTCGCTCACGGGCAACGAACACACGATATTTGGCTGAAGAACCCTGTCTACAATTCGGCACAGGCCTGCGACACCTGCCGTGAGCAACAGCCTACCACAACAAATAAGTTTATACGACAATGAAAAAAACCTTCTCCGCTCTCACCATACTCCTATCACTGCTCATTTCTCCGCTCTCGCTCTCTGCCCAGCAGATGGACCCGCGCGAATTGGCTATCCGTAAGCTTTTGCAGTCGACCATCATGATCAATCAGATGTACGTGGACACGGTCAACATCGATCGCCAGGTGGAAGATGCCATCACGGGTATGCTCACCAAGCTCGACCCCCATTCGCAATACACCAATGCCGCCGACACCAAGAAGCTCAACGAACCGCTCAAGGGCAACTTCGAAGGCATAGGCGTGCAGTTTAACATGCTCGACGACACGCTCGTCGTAATTCAGACCATAGCCAAAGGGCCGTCGGAGAAAGCCGGCATCATAGCCGGTGACCGCATCGTGGCAGTCAACGACACAGCCATCGCCGGCGTGAAGATGAGCCGCGAAAACATCATGAGTCGCCTGCGAGGCCCAAAGGATTCGGAAGTGAACCTGGGCATCGTCAGACGTGGAATCAAGGACACGCTGACCTTCACCGTCAAGCGCGACAAAATTCCCGTGACTTCGCTTGATGCTGCATATATGGTGGAGCCTGGCATAGGACTCATCCGTTTCTCGAACTTTGCGGCCAACACCCACTCTGAAGTCGTTGAAGCCATCAAACGCCTACGGAAGAAAGGCATGCGCGACCTTATCATCGACCTGCAAGGAAACGGCGGAGGCTATCTTGGTGCTGCGGCCGACCTGGCCTCCGAGCTGCTCGACAAGGGCCTGATGGTCGTCTACACCCGAGGACGCGGCGGCGTCAATCTCGGGGAGTACCGGAGTCGTGGCGGCGGTTTGTTCACCAAAGGGCGCATAGTAGTGCTGGTGGACGAATACTCGGCCTCGGCGTCGGAGATTCTTGCAGGAGCAATCCAAGACCATGATCGCGGAACCATCGTGGGACGCCGCACTTTCGGAAAAGGCCTCGTACAACGCCCCATCGAGCTCGAGGACGGCAGCATGATACGTCTGACCACGGCTCGCTACTACACACCGTCGGGACGATGCATACAGAAACCTTACCAGAAAGGCGATGCCAAGACGTACGCCCGCGACGTCATCGACCGCTACAACCGAGGCGAGCTCACGAATGCCGACAGCATTCACTTTCCTGATTCCCTGAAATACCAGACCTTGCGACTCGGCCGCACCGTGTATGGCGGCGGAGGCATCATGCCCGACATCTTCGTGCCCTTAGACACTACGCGCTACACTAAACTTTACCGTGAGCTCAGCGCACGCTCGTATATCGTCAACGCCAACCTCCATTTCATGGATGCCAACCGCGAACAGCTGGCACGCAAGTACAAGAAATTCGACACCTTCCGCACAGATTTCCAGATACCAGAAGACGTCATCGACCAAATGCTTGACGAAGCTCTGCGAAAAGACAGCCTCAAAGCCAAGGACGACAAGGAGCTACAAAAAACGCGAGCCGACGTAGCACTCATCATGAAAGCGCTCGTGGCCCGCGATATATGGGATATGACTGAATATTTCCAGATTATCTATGCCAACGACCCTGTCGTCAAACAGGCATTGACTATTCTTCGCAAGAAAGAATCAGACTGACAAACGCAGCTCGCCCGACCCGTAGCAACGATGCTTGTCAAGGTCGTAGAGCACACCGAACTGACCTGGAGCCACGCCCTGCAAAGGGCGCTCGGTATGCACATCCAGGGAACCATCCTCAAGCCTTGTCACACGCGCCGGACAGAAGTCTGGCGTGTGGCGTATCTTCACCGTGACATTATTCTCAACCCCATCGCCTCCCTGCAGCAGAAGGCCGGCCTCAAACGGGTCTACGGTGAGCCAATGAGGCGCCACAATCTGGAAATGATCGGAATAGGACTCGATGGGGTCGTAACCGTTCACCACCCAAAGGATGTTTCGCTTCATGTCCTTCTCCACCACATACCAAGGGCCTCCACTGAAACCTAAGCCCTTGCGCTGGCCTATCGTATGGAACCACAGTCCCCGATGCAGGCCAAGGACACGCCCCGTCTTGCGATCAATCACCTGACCAGGCTGCTCGCCAAGGAACTTGCGTATGTAGTCGTTGTAATCTATCTTGCCAAGGAAACAAATGCCCTGACTGTCCTTGCGCCGAGCGGCTGCCAAATGCTCACGCTCTGCAACGGCGCGCACCTCCTCTTTACGTAGGTGACCGATAGGGAAACAAGCTTTCTGCAACTGCCACGGCTGTAGCTGAGCCAGGAAATCGGTCTGGTCCTTAACCGGATCAGGACTGGTACAAAGCCAAGTGCGACCTTCGCCGTCGCGCTCTGTGGTTGCATAGTGGCCCGTGACGATGACGTCATAATCCTTGCCCACACGGTCGTTGAAGACGCCAAACTTAATCAGCCGGTTGCACATGACATCAGGATTGGGTGTGAGACCCTGACGAACACGGTTCATTGTGTAGTCCACAACCTGCTCCCAATAGTCCTTGTGCAAATCCACCACCTGCAGGGAGAGCTGATACTTATAAGCCACGGCACGTGCCATCTCAAGGTCCTCCTCTATCGTACAGGTATATACTTCGGAGTCACGGTCTGGCCCTATCTGAATGTACCACAAGTCGGGACGTATGCCAGCCTCTACAAGTAGCGCTACGGCTACAGAGCTGTCGACGCCGCCCGAAAGCAGAGCCGCCACGCGCTTGCCTTTCAAAAGTTCTAAGTTCATAGGCTTCATTGCTTTAATTTGGCCACAAAAGTAATAATTAATAGGCTACTTTTCAACGTTAAAGTCCTATTTTTTTTGTAATTATACAAGATAAATGCTACCTTTGCAAACGCAATAGCATAAAACGACACTTATGGAAGTTAATCAAAATACAAATCCGACTAACAACACTGCTGAAGAGCCGATAGCCGTAGAGGCTACGGCCACCACACAGCCACGGCAACAGGAAATGCCCTCCAACAGGAGAGGAGCACTGCCCGTTTTCACCGATCGTGGCCTCTCGTTCCAAGGCTGCCCCAAGCAGAGTTGCCAGCTGAACGTCTACGACTACCTGGCCGACATACCAGGCAACGACGAGGCTACGGATCTGGTAGAAGTGCAGTTCAAGAACACACGCAAAGGCTTTTACCACAATTCCAACCACCTGCCTTTGGCTAAAGGCGACATCGTTGCCGTAGAAGCCTCGCCTGGTCACGACATAGGAACCGTGACACTGACCGGAAAGCTCGTGCTGTTGCAAATGAAACGGACGCCCCCTAAGAACATGGACGATATCAAACATGTCTATCGAAAGGCGCGACCCGTGGACATGGAGAAATACAACGAGGCCAAGTCTCGCGAGCATGCCACCATGATTCAGAGCCGACAAATAGCCAAAGACTTAGGGTTGGAGATGAAAATCGGCGACGTCGAGTATCAGGGCGACGGCAACAAAGCCATCTTCTACTATATCGCCGACGGCCGTGTAGACTTCCGACAGCTCATCAAGGTATTGGCCGATGTCTTCCACGTCCGTATAGAAATGAAACAGATTGGTGCGCGACAGGAAGCTGGACGCATAGGTGGCTTCGGTCCTTGCGGCCGTGAGCTATGCTGTACGACATGGATGAAAAACTTCGTCAGCGTAAGCACTACCGCCGCACGTTTCCAGGACCTCAGCCTCAATCCGCAGAAGCTGGCTGGGCAATGTGCCAAGCTCAAGTGCTGCATGAACTACGAGGCCGATCAATACGTCGAGGCATCAAGGCGTTTGCCCAGTCGCGAACTTACCCTTGAGACCATAGACAGCACTTACTACTTCTTTAAGGCCGACATCCTCAGCGGCCTTGTCACCTACTCCACCGACAAGCGCATAGCGGCTAACCTCACCACCATTACGGCTGCCAGAGCCCTCGAAATCATTGCGCTCAACAAGGAAGGAAAGAAACCCGAGGCCCTCAACGAAGAGCAGGCAAAGGTGGCACACAAGCCTCTCGACCTGGCTACTCAGGACGACCTCACACGTTTCGACCAGTCGAAACGCAAGAAGAAAAAGAAAAAACGTAAACCTGCTGGCGAACACAACGAGGCTGCAACCCAAGGCCAACAAGAGTGAAAAACCGTTCATACGCATGCGCGCACGCGTAATATATATATGTATAGTGCTCTGCACGTTGCTCGCCGCTACAGGTTGCAACGGGCGCTTAGGCATGCACAACATGCCTTATTATGAGTTTCGCCATGTCGATGCCGATGATTGGCGAAACACTGACACCTTGCGCTTCAAGCCCGACACCGCCCTGCTGGCTGCCGACAATGAGCTGAGCATCAGCGTACGCTTGGGCCAGCATTTCAACTACCGCGACTTATGGCTCGTCTGCGAACGACGCTCCAACCTCATGCAACATCCGCGTCGCGATACCTTGCACCTCATTTTGGCCAACCCACGAGGACGTTGGACTACGGCTGGCGTGGTCCTACACGAAACAGAACAGGCTGTAGGACAAATACATTTTGACAAAAAAGAATCCCCCGAATTCCTTGTTTACCATATCATGCGTGAACAAGGTATTCAGGGGATTTTTGATATCGGGTTACACTTAGAGCCGCTGCACTAAGTACTATTTCCAATCTGGCACGACCGTTCCTACAGGATAGACAGCTACCAAATTGATGCGGAAGCATGCTGCACTGTAAGCAGGAATAACGCCGTTGGCTTTTTCTCCATAGAAAAGTTGATAGGGAATGTAGACCAACCAATCGTCACCCTCTACCATATTCTCCAAAGCAGTAGCAAAACCTTCCGTAAACGACGAGATGCATGCTTTCTGCGGAGAAGCCGTCAATGGGTCGAAGCTCTGGTAATAGGTCTGACTGAAGATAGTCGTCAAGGGATTTCCCTGCTCATCAACAGTAGGCATCAACGAGCCGCGGAAATTGATACGCACGCTGTCGGTATAGGCTGGTCGTACGTCGCCCGTGCCGCGTTTCAGCACATGCACAAAGATGCTGTCGCCCAGCACCCCGCTTTGATACTTTGGACTTTTCAGCGTTGACTTGAACATCAGCCATTCGCTGCCGCCTCGATGAGCCGAGTCGGCTATCTGCTTGAACCAAGCCTCATTGCGAGATTTCCAATCATGATAGGGATCGAAGTCTACAGTATCATCGGAACAGGCCGCAGACAGCATTACACATAAGACACAGAACATAAGAGATAAGATATGAGGACGGAAGGAACGCCTCAGCAATACTGATATGCGATAACCCAAGCCTCTCTTTTGTTCATTACCCTTTTCCATATATTATGCTTATATTGTGTATCTTATATTATTATTCCAATCTCTTTTCTACAGAAGTTTCTTCAGCAAGCTGGTGATGCTCACCTTGTCCTCGATGATGCCACGGAGGTCTGCGATGGGCACACGCTTCTGCTCCATCGTGTCACGGTCACGGAGGGTGACGCAGTGATCCTCAAGCGTATCGTGGTCGATGGTAACGCAGTAGGGGCAACCGATGGCGTCCATGCGGCGGTAGCGCTTACCGATGGTGTCCTTCTCGTCATACTTGCAGTTGAAGTGGAAACGAAGGTCATTGACGATTTCCTGAGCCACCTCGGGCAGACCGTCCTTCTTCACCAACGGCAACACGGCGAGCTTCACGGGTGCCAAGGCAGCCGGCAGGCGCAACACGACACGCGTCTCGCCATTCTCCAACTGCTCTTCGCAGTAGCTGTGGCACATGACACTGAGGAACATACGGTCGACGCCGATAGAGGTTTCTATGACGAACGGCGTGTAACTCTCATTTGTCTCGGGGTCGAAGTATTCAATCTTCTTGCCACTGTACTTGGCGTGTTGCGTGAGGTCGAAGTTGGTACGTGAGTGAATACCCTCGACTTCTTTGAAACCGAAAGGCATGCGGAACTCGATGTCCGTAGCGGCGTTGGCGTAGTGAGCCAGCTTGTCGTGGTCGTGGAAGCGGTAGTTCTCGGCACCGAAACCGAGAGCTTGGTGCCAGGCCATACGCGTCTGCTTCCATTTGGCAAACCAATCGAGCTCAGTACCCGGCTTGACAAAGAACTGCATCTCCATCTGCTCGAACTCACGCATACGGAAGATGAACTGACGAGCTACAATCTCGTTGCGGAAAGCCTTTCCGATCTGTGCGATACCGAAGGGCAGCTTCATGCGGCCGGTCTTCTGCACGTTGAGGTAATTGACGAAGATGCCCTGTGCTGTTTCGGGGCGAAGGTAGATGGTGCTCGTGCCTTCGGCGGTGGAACCTACCTCAGTCTTGAACATAAGGTTAAACTGACGCACGTCGGTCCAGTTGCGCGTGCCGCTGATGGGGCATACGATTCCCTCATCGAGGATAATCTGTTTGAGCTCAACAAGGTCGTTGGCGTTCATGGCCTTCTGGAAGCGTTCGTGCAAGGCATCACGCTTGGCAGCATTCTCGAGTACGCGAGGATTGGTGGCACGGAACTGAGCCTCATCAAAACTCTCGCCGAAGCGCTTGCGTCCCTTAGCCACTTCCTTCTCGATCTTCTCGTCGTACTTGGCCATCTGGTCTTCGATGAGCACGTCGGCACGATAGCGTTTCTTCGAGTCACGGTTGTCGATGAGGGGATCGTTGAAAGCGTCGACGTGTCCGCTGGCCTTCCAGGTTGTGGGATGCATGAAGATGGCAGCGTCGATGCCGACGATATTCTGGTGCAGCAACACCATCGACTGCCACCAGTACTGCTTGATGTTGTTCTTCAGTTCTACACCGTTCTGTCCGTAGTCGTAGACGGCTCCGAGGCCATCGTAGATATCACTCGAGGGGAACACGAAACCGTACTCCTTGCAATGCGAAACAATCTTCTTGAAAACGTCTTCTTGTTGTGCCATGTGCTTGGCGCGGCTTTGCCGCAGTTTAATGTTTATTGTTTATAGATTTAGGATATGCTCCGTGCCGCGTAAAATGGTGTACCGAAGGAAATGCCACTATCAAATAGCTCCCCTACATTAATATATACACACGCGTGCGCGAACATATCGGCTGCAAAGTTAAACCTTTTCTTCGAGAAAACGTCCGAATTGATGAAACTTTTTAAGGAGCTTAAGATTAAATCGCCCAAATCACTAAAATTAGGTAACAAAGGAAGAAAAAAACAACTTTTTTCTTGCGCAAATCATCAGAAGTAAGTACCTTCGCACCGCCGAAAAGGTATTAGATACCATTCAGGCACCTCCACAAGAGACAAAAATCATTCAATCGTTAAATCTTTAAATCATTAAATTAGACTATGGCTTACGTAATTGGTGAAGACTGCGTTGCTTGCGGCACCTGCATCGACGAATGCCCCGTCGGAGCTATCTCTGAGGGCGATATCTACAGCATTAACCCTGACGAATGCACCGAATGCGGCACTTGCGCTGACGCTTGCCCCTCTGGCGCTATCAGCCTGCCCTAAACAAATCGACAGTCAACCGTCGACGAGCTATTAAGACATCGTTGACCACAGTAACAAACAAAGCAGCCCCGCTGAGCGAAAGCTTAGCGGGGCTGCTGTTTTTTACCTTGTGGACAATGTCCTTCAAAAGTGTTCGTCTTACTCCTGAGCAGCTGCGCGCTTCTCAGCAATGCGAGCCTTCTTACCAGTGAGGCCACGGAGGTAATAAAGCTTAGCACGACGCACCTTACCGACCTTGTTGACGGTGATGCTGTCGATGTTGGGGCTTGAGATGGGGAAGATACGCTCCACACCTACGGTGCCGCTCATCTTACGGACAGTGAAACGCTTCTGGTCCTGGTGTCCGCTAATCTTGATTACTACGCCGCGGTAGAGCTGGATACGCTCCTTGTTACCCTCGACAATTTTGTAAGCTACGGTTACGGTGTCGCCCGCCTTGAACTTAGGATAGGTCTTACCTGTAGCAAATGCTTCTTCAGCAATTTTGATTAAATCAGCCATTGTTGTGTGTAATGGGTTAAATTGTTGTTGTCGGTCGAGCACGGGCATAACAGGGAACTCTGCATCCTGACAGCGACCCGTGCCGAAAGCGGGCGCAAAGGTAAGCATAAATGTGATAAGTGAAAAATGAAAAGTGAAAAATCTCTCATTTCCACTACATTTTTTCTCTCCACCGACCTTTTTTGCCCTGTCAAGCATACGCGTCTGGGCCACGAGCCATGAAAAACGGAAGTGAAGCAAGTTGTCTTTCCTGTGATAAGCCAGCCTCATCGGGCTTTCAGCCTAAGATTTTTTGAGTATGATGCTGAATACGAGGGCCGACGGACGCGAATACACACCTCTTTTCCCGGATTTTACCGATTTCTTCTTACTGGATAGAGAAAAATGCGTATCTTTGCACATACAAAGTGTTATCATCAGCGATGTTGTTCAATTCCATTGCCTTTCTTCTTTTTTTCCCGGCTGTATGTGTGCTCTACTATGGCATTCCTACAGCCCACCAGCAATGGCGCAATCTGCTGCTGCTTGTTGCGAGCTACTATTTCTACATGAACTGGGAGCCCGTCTACGCTTTGTTATTGTTCTCCAGCACGCTCATCACTTACGCCTCAGCCATCGGCATCGACCGTTCCCCGACGGCGCTCGTCCGTAAGTGCTTTCTTGCAACCAGCATCGTGCTGAACCTCTCCATTCTTTCCCTCTTCAAATATTACAATTTCATCGCCGAGAGCCTCACCGCATTTCTCGACACATGCGGCTGGGCTGTCAGCATGCCTTCGTTCCGTTTCCTGCTCCCTGTAGGCATCTCGTTCTACACCTTTCAGGCTTTGGGCTATACGATCGACGTATATCGCAGGACGACGAAGGCCGAACACGACTTCGCCACGTATGCCCTGTTCGTGTCCTTCTTTCCGCAACTGGTAGCCGGTCCTATAGAACGGTCCAGCCATCTGTTGCCCCAGTTCCGCATGGAGCATCCGCTGCAGCAGGCAAAAGTAATGGAAGGGGTCCGTCTCATGGCGTGGGGCTACTTCCTCAAACTGGTGATGGCCGACCGCTGCGCCATCTATGTGGATGCCATCTTCAACAACCTTCCCATGCACAATGGCGGGTCCTACCTGCTCGCATCGCTGCTTTTCACTTTCCAGATATATGGCGACTTCGCGGGCTATTCGCTCATAGCCATAGGTGCTGCCCGCATACTGGGTTTCCAGCTGATGGACAACTTCCGGCGCCCCTACTTCGCCAGCACTGTCGGAGAGTTCTGGCATCGTTGGCACATTTCCCTTTCTACATGGTTTCAGGATTATGTCTACATTCCTCTGGGCGGCAACAGAGTAGGTCGATGGCGCTGCTATCTCAACGTGATGGTGACGTTCATCGTAAGCGGTTTGTGGCATGGTGCAGCGTGGACATTCGTATGGTGGGGCGCCCTGCATGGCGGTCTGCTGTGCATTGAGCGGGCTTCAGGCATAAGCCGCCGCAGCTACACGGGCCTCCGCAAGCTATTCCATGTAGCCGCCACCTTCACGCTTGTCAGTCTCGCCTGGATTCCTTTCCGTGCAAGCAGCTTGTCCGATGCCCGTCGGGTGCTGCAAGGTATTGTCTCCGACATGGGCTTCCCCTACGTCGAGGAGATTGGTTTTGGCGTATTGTCGGCTTGCATGGCCGCTGTGGGCATAGTCCTTGTCAAGGAGTTAGCCGAAGAACGTCATTGGCATTTCCCAGCCTCGCTTATGCGCCCGCTGTGGATACAATATATCTATGTAGCCATTATGGCAGCCATCATCACCTTGTTCGGTGTATTGGGCGGCGATCAGTTCATATATTTCCAATTCTAAACGCATGGAAACGAGACGTACACTATATTCACTGCTGTGCATCCTACTGCTCTGGTGGGGCTGCGACCGTGTGGGTGGATGGCTCATGTGGCAGCTGAGTTTGCGCTCTCACGACACCACGAGCCCCAAGCTCCACTGCATTGCCAAGGGAGTTCCCGAGGAGGTGGTGCTGATGGGGACATCTCGTTGCAACGGACACTATGTCCCGTCGATTCTCCGAGACAGCTTAGGCATGAGCGTCTTCAATGCCGGTGTGGACGGTTCGGACAACATCTATTCTCAATATATCGCCCTGCGATTGCTTCTGCGCCACCACACACCAAAGGTCGTATGTCTGGAGCTCGAGAGCAGTTTCTTAGAAAAGGAAGACGATGCTTTCAGCACTACCAGTTTCTTTGCCCCCTTCGTGGGCACCGATGCCCATGCCGACTCCATCTTCAGGCTTGCCGGAACACTCTGGCGCTACCGCCTCTCACACCTCTATCGCTTTAACGCCAAGGCATTACCCATCATCACTGGGCAGCTCCGCAACTATTGGCAAAATGAAGATCAAGGTTATATTCCCAATCCCGAGCCAGCCGTTTTCCCCCATTTGCAGCAGCTGAGCGAGGCCCCGCAGCCTGTTGATTCGTTGAAGCTGCAAGTGCTGGAACGATTTATCGGCGATTGCCGGGAGCGTGGCATCACGTTGGTATTCACCATCTCGCCGGCATTCTACACCGTGCAGCCTTCACACTATGCCGCACTGCGCTTGGTGGCTCGGCGCCACGCAGTTCCCCTATTCGACTACCACACCCAAGGGCTCTATCAGGAGCACCCCGAGCTGTTCCGCGACATCAACCACCTTTGGGACCGAGGTGCACGGTTGTACACGTCCCTCTTCGCGGGTGACCTCCGCCGGGTCCTCCGCCGTGAGCCGCCCGTCAGATAACGCATGCTTGCCATCGACAAAAGAGATGGTTTTGCGACGAACACGGTGTGGCCGCAAAAAGCTTTCTCCGCGACCGTTTTTTCGTTAATGCGCCTCATTATTCAACATTTACCACACACAATTCTTACTTTTTGAACACAAATCATCGCTCATAATCCATAAATGATTATCTTTGCCAAGCGCAATCAAAAAAGCACTGAAACAAGAACCTTCAATCAATCATCAACAATGAAAGGACTCAGACTATTTATTTTCGTAACAGGTTTTGTAGCACTGTGCGTAGGCTGCAAGAGCGGCCCTTATGCTTTAGAAAGTGTACAACCTCATCGTATAGAAGTGACGAAAGCCTTGGATGCCAACCCCTCAAAGGCAGCAGAAACATTCATCGCCAAATACCGGCCGGGAGTAGACAGCCTGAGGATGCCCTTCGTAGGCCAGAGCGCAATCTCCATGGCGGCTAATCGCCCCGAGAGCCCGCTCAGCAACTGGGTGGCCGACGTGCTGGCGGCCGCTGCACAGCGCATGGGCTATGCGCCCGATTTAGGAGTCTGCAACATCGGCGGGCTAAGGGCAGCCATGCCTGAAGGCACTGTCCGTATGGGCGACATCCTGGCCATCACACCTTTCGAGAACTTCTTCACCATCCTGCGCCTCAAGGGTTCCGACGTAGAAGCCCTGATGCACGACATCGCAGCCGTCCACGGCGAGGGCGTGAGCAGCAATGCCCGACTGAAGATCACCCCCGACGGCAAGTTGATCAGTGCCAGCCTTGGCGGACGACCTATCAAGGCTGACAGCATCTACACGATAGCTACCTTAGATTATCTGGCCGACGGGAATGACAAATTGTATGCCTTGAAACGCTCCATAGACCGCAAAGTGACCAAAGAACCTATAAGGGAAACGCTGATCAACCATTTCAAGCTATTGAATGAGCAAGGCAAGAAAGCCGAGGCCAAAGTGGAAGGCCGCATCACGGTAGTCGGCGACGACGCCAGCGACAACAGCAGCCTCACGGCATCAAGCAAGGCAGCCACCACCGACATGACAGACGAAGAACAGACCATCGTCGTCCGAGACGGCAAAGGCGGCAAGGCCGGCAAGAACCTCTTCATCGTGCACACCAACGACACCCACTCGTGCATCGAGCCCTTGAATCCCCTGCTTGCCGACACGGCCAATGCAAACAAAGGCGGCTATCTCCGGCGTGCTGTGCTCATCGACGAGTTGCGCCGGCAACATGGCAATGAGATGCTGCTGGTGGACGCCGGCGATTTCTCACAAGGTTCTACCTACTACAGCTTATACCATGGCGATGTTGAGATAGGCCTGATGAATCTTATGGGCTACGAAGCCGCAACCATAGGCAACCACGAATTCGACTGGGGCCTGGAGAACATGGCCCGCATCTTCCGCATGGCCAAGTTCCCCATCATCTGTTGCAACTACGATTTCTCGGGTACGCCCGTCGAAGGGCTCGTCAAGCCTTATACAATCATCAACCGCAACGGGTTGAAGATAGGTCTGCTCGGCGTTGCGCCACAGCTGGAAGGACTCGTTTCGGCCAAAACATGCAAAGGTGTGCGCTTCATCGACCCCATTGCTGCAGTGCAGCCAATAGCCGACTATCTGAAGAACACCGAAAAGTGCGATCTGATTGTCTGCATCTCGCACCTCGGGTGGCAAGTCGCAGGCCTCTCCGACGAGGAGCTGATCACATCCACACGCAATATAGACATCGTCATCGGCGGTCACTCTCACACCTATTTGAGCCACCCCGAAGTGCTGAACAACCTGGACGGACACCCGGTCATCGAAAACACGATGGGCAAGAATGCACGCTACGTAGGCACACTCAACCTAAGCTTTAAACGATAACCCGAGAGCAAATCCTCTCATCTACCCGTCCCTAAAAGCCCCGACACTTTTATGTTAGAGAAAATTTATTCCACAGATTCGCCCACAGGTTTCTCCTTTGAGGTGCTCCCCCCCTTGAAAGGAACGGGGACGACGTCGCTGTTCTCCACCATCGAGGCCTTGGTACCTTTCAATCCCAGACATATCAACATCACCACACACCGGGCGGAATATGTCTACAAGGAAATCGATGGCGGCCTCGTCCAACGCCAACGAGTGCGCCGCCGGCCAGGAACAATAGCCATCGCAGCAGCGATACAGCAGCGATGGGGCGTGCCTGTGATTCCGCACATCGTGTGTTCGGGCAGCACGAAGCAAGACATCGAATACGCCTTGCTCGACCTCCAGTTCCTGGGCATCTCGGATGTTTTCCTGCTTCGCGGGGACAAAGCACGCGAAGAGAGCATGTACCAGCCCACTCCAGGCGGCTACACCCATGCATTAGAACTGATAGATCAGGTGAATAGCTTTAACGATGGCTTCTTTGCCGACGGCACGCCGATGAAAGTGAAAGGGCATCCTTTTGAATTTGGCGTGGCCTGCTATCCCGAGAAGCACGAGGAAGCCCCCAACATCGAAAGCGACATCCGCATACTACTCGAGAAACAGCGTCGCGGAGCAAAGATAGCTATCACGCAGTTGTTCTACGACAACGAGAAGTTCTACTCGTTCGTAGCACGTGCACGTGCGGCTGGAGTGACGATTCCGATTATCCCGGGACTGAAACCCCTCTCGAAGCTCACGCAACTGCACATGGTTCCCAAGACTTTCAGGTGCGACCTACCGCTGCCGCTGTCCGAGGAGCTGCGTCGCTGCCACACCGACGAGGAAGTCAAGCGCGTTGGCATAGAATGGACCATCGAACAATGTCGTGACCTCATTGCCCACGGCATCCCCTCGCTGCATTTCTACACCTTGAGCGCCGTTGACAGCATACGGCAGATTGCCCAACAGATTTATTAAGGCATAATACATAAAAAGTGAAGGATGAAGAACCTCGCCGGGGTTCTTCATCCTTCACTTTTTTTATGCCTGTCCGCCAAGCACCAGCGCGGCCATTACAAGCCTCTGCGACACAAAAGCCCTATACAGCCGACTATCCACGGCAAGCCCCCTTGATTCGTTCTATCAACGTCCGCCTCACAGTCCGCAAGAAGTCGGGAATCACGAATACAGGCACATTGAGTCTTTTTATCCTCGCCCTTTCACAGCCTGCAGTGGGCCGGACAGTTCGATGCCGGACACATTAGTCCGTTTCTATTAACGGTTGCTTAAAAGACTTTCGGTTGTTATAGAAGCACTATTGGCTGAATGTCGTCGAGGAATAGCCCTGAGGGTCCTTTTCAAAAGGCCGATTCACCCGTCACACGCGGCACAATTGCAAAACTTGCCCAGATGATTTGATTATTCCATGACCTTGGAACAATCATTCCATGGTCACCGAATAATCATTCCAAGGTCATGGAATAATCATCGCAACCGTTTGCATCGCGCTCTTCAACCCGACGAAACGGCTTACGCAACCTTGCTTCATGGCCTCAACGAATGACGATGCGACCATTCTTTCGGCGAACAGCCGACCGAAAGCGTATGACATTAGCCGACCGAGAGCACATGACATTAGCCGCCTGCACGCAGCGGCAGGCAACCGAGCACTAACGTTGGGGATCGTCGTATTGTATCTGCAACTGTTCCAACCGCCGGTGTAAGGTCTTCGTAAGCTTTTCCGTGCCCGGCGTTCCATAGAGGTTATGCAACTCGTGCGGGTCGGTCTTCAGGTCAAACAACTCCCACTCGTTGACGTCGTGACCATAGAAGTGGATGAGTTTGTATCGGTCGGTGCGCATTCCGTAATGGCGGCGTACGTTGTGCTCGGCCGGATATTCGTAGTAGTGGTAATAGATGGCGTCGCGCCAATGCTTGATTCGTCGTTTGTCGTCCTTGGTTGCAGCCTTGCCCTTGAGCAAGGGAACGAGCGATTCGCCTTGGATGTCGGCCGGAATGGGCACGCCAGCAAGTTCGAGGAAGGTAGGCGCATAGTCGATGTTCTGTACCATTTCGTCGACGTCTCCCCGTCGTTCATAGCCCTTGGGCAGACCCATGACGAGGGGCGTAGACAGGCTCTCTTCGTACATAAAGCGTTTGTCGAACCATCCGTGCTCGCCCATGTAGAAGCCTTGGTCGGAGGTGTAAACCACCAGCGTATTGTCGAGCAGACCATTTTGGGCAAGGTAATCAAGCACACGTCCTACCTGCACGTCGAGCTCATGCACCACCTTGGCGTAATCGCGCATGTATCGTTGGTACTTCCATTCCAGGAGTTTTGCCTCGCGACTGCCCTCGATACTGCTCTGCTCCCGGCGTGGCAGGAAATTGAAGGCTGTGCCCCACTCCTGATAGAACTGGCGGCTCAAAGGAACGTAGAAATCGTCGTATCGTTTTCGTTCTTGAGGCGAAAGGCGCCCCACCATGCTCTGGTAGAGGGCAGAGAGGCGTGTCTGAGGAGTTTGTTCAGGGCTCACGAACATCTTGGTATCGTAGACAATGTCCATGTCCTTGCCGATCTCCATCTCTGTCTTGCCTGCAGCCTCACGGGAGGCATAGTCGTCGTGGAACTCAGGCGGCAGTTCGAAGGTGCGGTCCTCATAGAGTCGGAGGTCTTCGAGTGCCGGCAGCCACGCCCTATGACAGGCCTTGTGATGGATAAATAGGGCAAAAGGCTTTTGCGAGCCAGGTGATGTGGCATCCATGCTTGTGGCGGATGCAGTCTGGGCGCCGCCATATTGTGGTGCACTCCCCTTTCTCTCTTCCAGCCATGCCAGTGCCTTGTCGGTGATTATCCGTGTCACGTATCCGCTGTCGGGCGTCTGGGTGCCATCCATGTGTATGAAGTCGGGATTGTAGTAGTCGCCCTGTGCCGGCAATATCTCCCAATAGTCGAAACCTGTAGGCTTGGAAACCAAGTGCCATTTGCCAATGAGTGCCGTCACGTAGCCCGCCTTTTGCAGGAGCTTAGGCATTGTCTGTTGCGAGCCGTCGAAGATGCCATGCTCGTTGTTGGTAAAGCCATTCTTGTGGGAATGTTTGCCCGTGAGCATACATGCCCTGCTTGGACCGGAGAGCGAGTTAGCCACATAGCTGTGGGTGAAACGTACGCCATCGGCTGCAATGCGGTCGAGGTTGGGCGTTTCCACAAACCTCCGGTCGTAGCACGACATCATCTGTGCCGTGTGGTCGTCGGTCATGATATAGACAATATTCGGCCGCTGTGGTGCCACAAGGCCCGTAGCAGGCTCCACAGCCACAGCCATCTGCGCCAACAGGGGCGTTGCCGGCAGAGAGATAAGTATAACACGCTTACGCATAGGTCGTTGGTATTAGTCGGGGATTCCACAAAAAGTATATCGCTTGCAAATATATAAAATTATCATAAGCACAGGCCACGAAAGGCAAAAAAAGTTAATAACTCTTTGACATTTAAAATATTTATTGTACCTTTGTCGCCGATTTTAGGATTATACCGCCCTGAGACAGGGCCATCTTTACCAAAAAGAATATGTTCAAGAAAGCAATTATTCTGCTGTTCGGACTCAGTTCCGCAACCTTCGCAAATACACCCATCCGCCATCGTGTAGCAATGCCGAAGCCTGATTTGCTGGCTACGCCTGCCGCTATACAAGAGCGCGTGGCTCAAGTGTTAACACCCTCACAACCCACCTTGCAGACAGAGAGCGTCCTCTCGTCAGTGTCGCATTTTTCTGCCGCTATCGCCAACGACCTCATCGAAGCGGCCAAACGGCACTTAGGAGCACACTACAGCCGTGGCAGCATGGGGCCCAAGGCATTCGACTGCTCGGGCTTTACCAGCTATGTTTTCAAGTGCATGGGCATCACCCTGAAACGTTCGTCGCGCGAACAGGTGACCCAAGGCGAAGCCGTAACCTGCAAAAACGATCTTCAGCCTGGCGACCTCGTATTCTTCGGCCATGGAGGGCGCAACAGCAAAAGGGTCAGCCACGTGGGTATCGTCACGAACGTTGACGCTGAGACGGGACTCTTCAATTTCATCCACGCCAGCACTTCGCGCGGCGTACGCATTGACAGAAGCGACGACAGCTATTGGTCGTCCCGCTATGTTGCAGCCCGTCGACTGCTTGGAGTAGACTAAAACATTATTCGCCGTAGGGCGTTTACGCAAAAAGGGCTGGGCTCTCAGGATTTTCACATCGGTGGAAAAAACCTGAGAGCCCAGCCCTTTTTGGGTATGCAGCGGGGTGCGTTGAGCAGGAAGGTCAGAAGGAATCCTCGGTAAGGATGCGTTCGAGGTCCTCGGCAGAAATGCGCAGACTGAGATTGCCACGGAAAGCCACGGAGATGCCGCCCGTCTCTTCGCTCACGACGATAGCCAGGGCATCGGTCTCCTGCGAGATGCCCAGTGCTGCGCGATGGCGAAGGCCCAGTTCTTTGGGGATGTCGAGGTCGTGGCTCACGGGGAGTATGCATCCTGCCGCCTTTATGCGCTTCTTGGAGATGACCATCGCCCCGTCGTGCAGGGGGGAGTTCTTGAAGAAGATGTTCTCTATCAGCCGCTGGTTGATGTTGGCGTCTATCGTATCGCCGGTGGCCACGATATCGTCCAGCAGCGACTGCCGCTCAATCACGATGAGGGCTCCCACCTTGCCGCGACTCATATTCATCGATGCCATCACTACTGGCATGATGGCCTTCTTGACGTCACGCTTCTCCTTGTCGTTCTGCTTCGAGGAGAAGAGCTTCACCAGCGCCCTCACCCTCTGGTGGGCTCCGAGATTATATAGCACCTTGCGGATGTCCTCCTGGAATATCACGATGACGGCTATGACGCCCACGCTGACGAGCTTGTCCATGATGGAGCCCAGCAGACGCATCTCAAGCACCTGTGATGTCAGTAGCCATATCAGGACGAATGTCATGATACCATTGAACACGTTGACCGAACGTGAGTCGCGCATCAGACGGTAGATGTAGTAGAGAAGTATCGCTACCAGTATGATGTCAATGATATCCTTTATGCCAAACTCGAAGAACATACGATTAGACTTTAGATAGCCGGACTATGGGGAGATGGGAGAAGGGAAGTGAGGAGATTGCAACACTCGACGGCTGAACGGACATCGTGAACACGAAGGATGGAGGCTCCCTTCATCAGGGCAACGGTGTTCAGTACGGTCGTGCCGTTGAGAGAATCATTGGCCGTGATCTTCAACTTCTTGTAGATCATCGACTTGCGGGAGATGCCTACCAGGATGGGAAGACCCATCACCTGCAACTCCTCCAGCTGACTCATCACCTCGTAGTTCTGCTCCAGAGTCTTGCCGAAACCGAAACCGGGGTCGAGGATGATGTCCTTGGCTCCATAGTCGCGCAACTGCTGAACGGATGATGCGAAGTCAAGAAGTATCTCGCGCATCGTGGGCTTACCCGACATCAGGATATAGGGCACGCCCAGACGGGCCACCATACGATACATCGACTTGTCATCGCCTACGTCATTGATGATATCCACTCCGAACTCCTCAACGGCCATGCGGGCCACGTCGGGACGGAAGGTGTCTACCGAAATGACACTATAGGGCAACTCACTGCGCACGATGTCGAGCGCCATTCGCAGGCGGGCAGACTCCTCAGCCTCTGACACAGGCTCGGAACCGGGACGGGTGGAACAGGCTCCGATGTCGATTATCGATGCCCCGTCGCTCACGATCTGATTGCAGCGCACGGCTATCTCCCTCTCTGTCTGACTCCTGCTGCCGGCAAAGAAGGAATCGGGCGTCACATTAAGGATACCCATCACCTGCGGTTCACTGAAATCCATCAACCGCCCGTGTAAATTGAGCGTATAGTCCATTTCGACCGCAAAGTTACGAAAATAATTATGAATTAAATAATGAATTAAGAATTATTTCGTAACTTTGCACCAAAATTGGCAAATATATGGATATTAAGCAACTTTATAAACTCTATCAGCAGCACCCATGCATCACTACCGACAGCCGTGAGTGCCCAGAAGGAAGCATCTTCCTCGCACTGAAGGGAGAATCGTTCAATGGCAACAGGTTTGCAGTACAGGCACTCGAGAAAGGATGTGCCTATGCTATCGTCGACGAGACACCCGAAGACATCCCCAGCGCTCTAAGCGAGCGCATAATAAAAGTAGACAACTGTCTGCAGACCTTCAAA
>ODAI012289270.1_pt1 | contig 19395 bp, 13 predicted proteins | sample 1539321 | NCBI WGS metagenome assembly ODAI01 (sample SAMN02144231, study PRJEB22623) | gut metagenome | biome: sheep rumen | host: Ovis aries | place: New Zealand
CAAAACCTTCAGATTTTCTTCTTCTTTATAAGCAAGGAGCACCACACTTATAGCCATAACTATCCAATCCCTTCAAAAGCAGCTATATCCGCAAAAAACTCCAGATACGCATTTCAAGTGTAAATTATATCATACTTTAATGTAAAAGTCAATTCAGATTACATTGAAACGTTTCGTTTATTGACAACCTCTCCGATATAATGCTATAATACACATATAAAAACCTGCTCAGGATATGAGCAGGCGGTTGAAAGGACGTGTCTTTATGACCGACTCAGAAAGAGCATGGCAGCTCCTTGAAAATGCCCGTAAGCAGGGCAGTGTGCTCGGACTTTCAAGAGTCCGGGAGCTCCTGCACAGAATGGACGACCCACAGGAAAAGCTCCGGGTGATACATATTTCCGGTACAAACGGAAAGGGCAGCTTCGGTGCTATGCTGAGCTCTGTACTGTCTGCCGCCGGATATACTGCCGGCAGTTTCTCCTCCCCAGCCATAACCTCTATAACTGACAGCTTCCGTATCGACGGCAGGGAAGTCACGGAAAATGAACTCTCAGAGGTGATTTGCAGTATCTCTCCGATATGGGAAGATATGGAGGAAAAGCCTACAGAATTTGAAGTCCTTACCGCAGCTGCCTTTGAACTGTTCTCCCGGCGGAAGTGCAGTATAGTCCTTATGGAGTGCGGAATGGGCGGCGACCTCGACTCTACAAATGTCATCACCTCTCCACTGCTCTCTGTCATTACCAACGTCCAGCGTGACCATATGGGGTTTCTCGGTAATACTGCCGCTGAAATAGCCTCCCACAAGGCCGGTATCATCAAAAAGGGCAGGCCTGTGCTCTTCGGCGGAACTGACCCAGATGCTCTCAGAGTCATAAAAGATACCGCTGAGAAAATGTCCTCGGAGCTCACCGTCACTAACTGGACCGGTCTCTCTGACATCTCTGAGGGCCTTAACGGTTGCACATTCCGATTTGAGGAGCACGGAATGCTTTCTATCCCGCTTATCGGAGCCTATCAGCCTTATAATGCTGCAAATGTCCTTACTGCTGTGGATATTCTCCGCAGTGAGGGACTTGACATCCCGGAAAGTGCCGTCATCAGCGGACTTGCGACCGTCCGGTGGCATGGAAGATTTGAGGTGCTCCGCAGAGAGCCACTCGTTATATATGACGGCTCCCACAATCCTGACGGCATCCGCTGTGCGGCTGATACTATCGCTGCACTCTTCCCTGACTCACGGCCTCTGCTGCTGGTAGGTGTAATGGCTGACAAGGAGTACTCACTCTATGCTGATATGCTCGGTGGTCTGATATGTGGTGCTTACACCGTAATGCCGGACAATCCACGCTCTCTGGACAGCTCCGCCCTCGCTGAGTCCTTTTCTTCAAAGGGTATCCCGGCTAAGGCTTTTCCGGTGCTTGAGGACGGCGTAAAGGCCGCTTACAGCTATGCAAAGATCAACAAGGTCCCACTGATAGCTCTCGGCTCCCTTTATATGTACAGGGAATTCACCAGTGCTCTGGATAATATACAATAACAGCGGCGCACTTTACGTGCGCCGTTATTTTTATAATATAAAGCAGATGAGTCCTGAGCAGCCGTCATTTATGACTCTTTCAAGTGTCTCCTGGAGTTTCATCCTTGCATCAGCAGGCATCTTGTACAGCTTGCTGTGGAGTCCCTCGTTGACCAGCTCGTGAAGTGACTTGCCGAAGATGTTCGACTCCCATATCTTCTTCGGGTCATCATCAAAGCCGTCCAACAGGTACATCACAAGCTCCTCCGACTGCCGTTCAGTGCCTACTATAGGACTTACAGTGGTATTGATATTCGCCTTCATCAGATGTATCGACGGTGCAGACGCTTTCAGCTTTACTCCGTACTTTCCGCCCTGACGGATTATCTTCGGTTCCTCAAGAGTGAGCTCGTCAAGCTCCGGCATCACTATGCCATAGCCGGTGGCCTCTACCTCTGCAAGGGCAGGCTCTATGCGCTGATACTTCCGGCGGATGTCACTGAGCTCCATGAGCAGCGGCATGAGGTCGCTTTCGCTCTCTATCTCTATCCCCGTTGTCTCTCCAAGTATCTTATAGAAGAGCGAGCTGTCCAGCTCGGCATTTATAGTCACTGAGCCCTTTCCAAGGTCTATTGAGGATATCTCCGCTTTCAGTATGTAGGGACAGTCCCCCATTGCTGCTGCCGCTCCTGCCGCCTCACGGACTATACGTATATCCTTTGCTGCACTGCGGATGCAGTCCAGGATAGCGGTTTTCAGCCAGTGTCCCTTTTCAAGTGTATTTATCCACCGTGCTGTCCTGATGTTTATCTCTTTTATCGGGAAGGAGAACAGCATCTCCCGGATTATGTCACGGATGTCCTCCTCGTCAAGGTCAAGGCAGCTCACAGGGATGACCTTTGCATCGTAGCGGTCGGTGAGCTCGTCAGCAAGAGCCTTTGTCTCCGGAGAATCCGGAGTGGTAGTGTTGAGGATGACCACAAAGGGTTTGCCAAGTTCCTTCAGCTCACGGATGACCCTCTCCTCGCACTCCTCATACTCAGCTCTGGGGATGTCTGATATGGAGCCGTCTGTTGTGACCACAAGTCCTATGGTGGAATGGTCTGTGATGACCTTCTGGGTGCCTATCTCGGCTGCCATATTAAAGGGTATCTCCTCGTCGAACCATGAAGTCATGACCATTCTCGGCTGCTCATTCTCGATGTAGCCAAGAGAGCTGGGGACGATATATCCCACACAGTCAATGAGCCTTACGCTGAATACTGCTCCGTCTCCAAGGTCTACCTCTACAGCCTCCTCAGGGATGAATTTCGGCTCTGTCGTCATTATGGTCTTGCCTGCTGCTGACTGAGGCAGCTCGTCAAGTGCCCTCTCACGCTTGAACTCACTGGGGATGTTGGGTATCACCAGTGACTCCATGAACCTCTTTATGAATGTGGACTTGCCGGTCCGGACAGGTCCCACAACGCCTATGTATATATCGCCGCCGGTACGCTCTGCGATATTGCTGTAAATATCTCTTACCATTGATACTCTCCTTATGTATGTTTTCCGGGATGCCTCAGGTGACTATGGGGATGAGCAGCATACCTCCGCTTTCCAGCTTTTCACCGGGAAGTTCATTTTCCTCCATTACTGCCGCTGCACTGGTGCTGTAGCGCTTGGCTATGTCCCAGACATCCTCGTTCTCTACACCGAAATACAGCTTTATGGAATAATCTCCGTCACGCTCCTTCTTCACGGAATCGTCTACGGAAAGCTCCGTAAGCGCCCGGACTGTGCCGCTGCCTGTAACTGATATTCGTGCTCCGATGTCGGCTTTAGCGGTAAGTACTCCCTCCGGTGATATGTTGTAGGACACCTCCCTGACTGTTATGTCCGCAGATACACTGCTGCCTGAAAGGTCCTCCTCAAGGGGTATCAGTTCTTCAAAGGCCTCATCCTTGTCGGGCATTACTATCATGCCGGAGCTGTCCTTCGCTGCCATTGACCATGTGAGCATACCGGTTACTGTAAGCCCTGTGCCGTCCTCGGAGATACGGGTGTTTATGTTCTTTGGTGTACACCACATCGCATAGACAGTCTGTGGGACGGAGTCACCCTCTGCCATTTTCACTGAGCTCCGGAAGCTCTCATCGTATATCACAGGTATCTGCTCAGTGCGTATCTCAGAGGTCTCGGAAGTACAGGGGTATACCGTTGAATAGGCATCTGTGACCAGCATCACTGTTGAGGTCCTCACTCCCCGGCAGCGCAGCATAAGCTCAGTCTCGCATTTCAGCACCCTGTTCTCTCCGGTCTTTCCCGGCGCCGGGACTACCTCACAGCTTATGACCTCCGGGACTATACTGCACTCGAAGCCTTCGTCCATTTCGTCTATGTCGATTATCTGGCTGTAGGGAAGTGTGAAGCTCATGGGCTCCACTGCTCCCTCGCCGTCACGCTCGCAGGCATAGAGGAGCTCCACATCCACATCACCCTTGGCAAGGAGCTTTCCGGAGATGACTTTTTTCTCGCATTCTCCGGGAATGCAGCGTACTCCTATAACACTCAACACCGCCGGCTGAGCCTGTGAGAGCTCGGTCTCATCACTTATCTGTATGGTCTTATCCGCTGTGACCCTCCCGGCTGCGAAACGGACGGGAGTTTTTCTGAGCTGGATGTTCATTCCGAATGCGTCAGAGATGACCTCCTGCTCCTTTTCACCGGTGACCTTTATCTTCACCGACACGGCACCTCTCATGTCAAGCCTTCTCTTGTTCACTGCCCTGTAATTCACATGGTCCGTCTTGGGGATGAGCGTGAATTCCGGTGAACCGCAGAAGCTCCCCAGGTCAACGCTCCTTGAAAAGCTCTGACTCTGGCTGACACATCTTATCACTGAGTCCTCCTCGCCGCAGTAGAGTATCCTTACGTCACAGCGGAGCTCATAATTCAATTTGTCTCCGCTTACTGAACAGTCTGTTATCACCGGTGTGACCCTGCACCTTATCAGTCTGAAAATGTCGGGGTAGTAGTCTGGGAGAATGTAATCGAGCTCCACGGTCTGCTCCTGTATGCCCTCGTAGATGCACTCTGCTGCGGGGACAGTCTCACGGTTGATCTTAAAATCCATAGTGACCTCCTTGAAATATGCTTTGCTACATCATATTCAGAATGAGGTACAAGTATTCCGCAGGAAAAAATTTCCTGTGATTATATCCCTCCGCTCCGGCAATAATGTACATAAGAGTTACATCAGAAGGAGCGTACAGCTTATGGCATACAACAAAGTCGTCATTGCAGGGATAAATACCTCTGAGCTCACCGTCCTGAAGGAAGAGGAAAAGATAGCACTGCTCAAGGAGATAAGAGCCACCGGCAGCCGGGAGGCCCGTGACAAGCTCATCAAGGGCAACCTCAGACTGGTGCTCAGTGTGATACAGCGCTTCACCGGACGGGGCGAGGAGGTGGATGACCTCTTCCAGATAGGTGTTGTGGGCCTCATAAAGGCTATCAACAACTTCGACCTCTCAAAGGAGGTACGTTTCTCCACTTACTGCGTACCCATGATAAGCGGAGAGCTCAGACGTCACCTCCGGGACTATTCTCCTGTGAAGGTCAGCCGCTCTCTCAGGGACCTGGCATACAAAGCTATACAGTCCCGTGAACGTCTCACCGTGAAGCTCCAGCGTGAACCGGATATGGATGAGATAGCTGCTGATATAGGAGAGAAAAGAGCAGACGTGGTCATAGCTCTGGAGAGCATAAGTGACCCGGTATCTCTCTATGAACCCGTTTACTCCGACTCAGAGGACACTGTCTATATCATGGACCAGATAGGCGACAGGAACGACGTGGAGAGCAAAATGGACGAGCTCTCTATCCGGGACGCCATAAAGGACCTGGGAGAACGTGAGAAACGTATACTGTACCTCCGCTTCCTCAAAGGCCGCACCCAGACTGAGGTGGCCGGAGAGATAGGCATATCCCAGGCTCAGGTCTCCCGGCTTGAAAAGGGTGCTATAAACCGCATAAAGGACAGCATCTGACTCCTCTCCTGCCCATTGGCCATATTGTACAAAATACTGCCGTTTTCCGGCTTTTCACCTATTTTTCACTTGACATCCTGATGATTTTGGACTACAATAGTATAGTATTAATCTTTCAGGAGAGTGTTTGCATGAGTAAAATAAAAGGTTTTTTCGCAAATCTGAAAAAATCCACTAAGATAACCCTCGTTTCCTGCGGATGCTTCATCGCTATGACCGCAGTCATACTCGGCTTTTTCATAATGTTCCCCATTACCCCCTCTGATAAGGTCATTGCCAGCTTCGGCCGTGAGAGCGTGATAAAGAAGGATGCTTCCCAGTCACAGGCAGTCACTACTACCGTAACTGCTCTCGACTCTATAGAGGCCTCAAAGGGAACTACTTACATGACTACAGCAGTTACCACAATGAGGACTACAAGACGCAGAGAATTCTCTGTGGACATCACAACAGGTTCCGGTTTCTACTCCGGCGGAAATATCCTCACCGGTGTTTATGACCCAGACTACCAGTGGACTCCCACTACAACAACTGCTGTTGACCCCAACTACGGAAACGGCGGCGGTACCGAATACCCCGACCCCACTGAGCCTTACACAGGCTACTCCGAGTATCCAGACCCTACTGAACCATATTCTGGCTATACCGAAAACCCTGAGCCTATCACTCAGGAACCCGTTACTGTCCCAACTCCAGGTCCTATCGACGAACCCGCTACATCTGTTGACCCAGGTCCTGTAGTTGAACCCGGCCCAGTTGATACCGGCGCAGGTACTGAATAAAATAATAAAAGCTGTCCTTTCGGACAGCTTTTTCTTTTGTATTATCATCTTTCAAATCGTATTTCTAACAGTGCTGTTGAGCCGGGAAGTGAAACTGTCAGTTCACCGGTCTCCGGAAGTCCCTCCGGGAGCTCAGCTTTATAGCTGCGGAAATCATCAAAACTGTCCCTCGCCTTTGCCTCTATCGTCAGCTCTGTGCCGGCAGCTTTGACTGTGACCTTCTCGTCCTGCATTACTGATGATATGTCAAGTGTAAGAGTCTTTTTTCCGGCATAGACTACATCTCTGTAGACTGCCTTGCCGGTCCAGCCTGCGGCACGGACGTACTGTCTCCGGAGCCTGCGTGAGTACTGGATGCTCACCGAATCTGCGGTGTCAAAGTCCACAGCATCAAAAATGCTCTCACGGAGAGCAAGCCTTTCGCCGGATAGCTCCAGCTCAGTGCTGAGCCTTATGTCTGCTGATGATGACCCTGCCATTAACTCGTACCGGCCCTCCTCAAGTATCATCCTGCGTCTGCGGACGTCGTATATCTCAAGGATGTGATGTGGGATATTTATTGTCACCTGCTTTTTCTCCCCTGCCTTCAGGCTGACTCTTCCGAATCCACACAGCTTTTTCATAGGACGTTCTGCAGCAGAATTCTTCGCTGCAAAATATATCTGTACCACCTCATCGCCGTCTGTGCCGGAGGTGTTCTCCACGGTAAGCTCTGCTGTCAGTCCCTCACCGGACTCTCTTACAGTTAATCCGCTGTAGGCAAACTCCGAATAGGACAGGCCATAGCCAAAGGGATAAAGCGGTGTTCCGGTGAAATACATATATGTAGTACCTGCGGAGGCAATGTCATAGTCCATTATGTCAGGAAGGTCATTCTCTGACTTGTACCATGTCATTGACAGACGGCCGGAGGGATTGCTGCGGCCGATTAGTGTCTCTGCAACGGCAGTTCCAAGAAAAGCTCCTGCATGAGTGGTATAAACTATGGCCGGGAGCAGTTCATTTTCTCTGACTGCCGAGTACTGGTAGCTGGACACTATCACCATGACAGTGCGTGGATTCACGCTGTGTAGATGCTCTGCCATTCCCGGCTGGACGTTCAGTGCAAGAGTCTTTCTGTCGTAGCACTCCTTAGCCACCTGTACCGGATAATTTCCGGTACAGTATATGACTGTTCCGCAGCTTTCTGCTATCTTGTCCGCACGCTCACGACCGGAGCTGAGAGTGACTATCTCCCAGAGCTGGTCAGACTTAACTGCCCTTCGGTGGGAGAATCCAAGGCCGTCATTTTCGTCAAGGGTAAGCCGCTGATGTCCCAGAAACTCCTCTATCAGTGTGCCCTCATGTACACTGCGGAAATTGAAGGTCTCGTGGGTGAACCAATCGTAGATAGTACGGTTGTGGAGCATCAGCTTTCCGTCTGTGTTCCGGACATAGCGTCTGTACTTTACAGAGAAGAGGTTTATCCAGTTCTCCCCCCAGTCCTGGAGCTCAAACTTCTCTGACTCCCCTATCTCGTCAGCGTCAGCGGCAATGGTACCGTCCTCCTTTGCGGAAAGGTACTTTCCGTTAGGGCACTTAACAGCAACAACGTCCCAGAGAGTATCAAATAATACCTCATGATCAGGGAACTCCTTCTCTATGCCTGCCTTTACAGACACAGCGTCCCGGTATACTCCGGTATACCAGTCTTTCAGGCTCTCGTCAGCAGTGGGGCCGCAGACTGCGAGCTTCACTTTCACGTCTTTCAGCGGAAGGATACCGTCGTTTTTCAGCAGAACGACCTGCTCACGGGCTGCCCGGAGGTTCACCTTACGGGAGCTGTCACAATCTACTATATCCATTTTTATGCCGTCAAAGGGGCTTCCGCCCTCAAGATGTCCAAGCCTTGCTCTTGCATAGAGCACTCCCATGAGCGAGCGGTCTATGTCTGACTCGGTGATAAGTCCGGACTCCAGTGCTTTCTGCGCTGACCGTCTTACGAGCGAGTCAACGTCAGTCATTATGTCACAGCCAGCCTTAACTGCATCGGCATAGGTCTCGGAGTGCTTTTCACAGAACCGGTGAAAGGCTACGTTCTGTCCGAAATCTCCGCCGTCTGTCACTGCGAACCAGAGTCCCCACTGGTCTTTCAGAATGGTGTCCAGCTCTGGATTGCAGAGTCCGGGGATGCCGTTTATCTCGTTGTATGCAGTCATTACACTCCTTGCTCCACCGTATTTTACGGCATTCATGAAGGCGGCATAATAATACTCATATTTCAGTCTTGTGGGAAGGTATGCATTGCAGCTCCCACGGTGATGCTCGTTGTTGTTTGCACAGAAGTGCTTCAGTGTGGGGATCGTCTTATAGTATCCATCTTTCTCCCCTGCCATTGTACGGGTATAGGCTGCTGTCATCTGTCCTGCAAGGAAAACGTCCTCGCCATAGGCCTCCTCAGTTCTTCCCCAGCGTGGGTCACGCTCCATGTCGACGGTGGGTCCCCATACACAGAGTGCGCCCTTTTTATCCTTATTGTAATAGGCTCTGCACTCATTTCCGGCTATTTCACCTATCTCTTCCATGAGTTCTGTGTCAAAGGTACCTGCCAGTCCAACAGGCTGAGGGAATACTGTTGAGTACTGGTCCTCACCACGTCCTACGAATCCCCTTGCCACTTCGTGACCTATGAAGAATTCGTCAAGTCCGATGCTTTCTGTTCTGTGCTGGTGAGTAGAGAGAAGTCCCAGCTTTTCGTCAAGGGTGAGCTTTTTCAGCGCATCCTTTGCCAGGTCATAGAACCTGTCCTTTGGTAAATTCATATTATCAACTCCGTTTCGGCTGCCTATGCCGATAATTATTGAATAATAGTATTATACAAGCAAACAGGACAGAAGTCAATAATTATATAAAAAAAGACAAAAAAATAAGCAGCTCCAAAAGAGCTGCTTACTGTTTCGTTTTTTAATTACTCAGCATTAGGAGCAGAAACAGGACATACACCTGCACAAGCACCGCACTCAACGCAAGCGTCAGCGTCGATAACGTACTTTCCGTCGCCCTCTGAAATAGCGCCTACAGGACACTCACCAGCGCAAGCGCCGCAGCTGATGCAATCGTCAGAAATAATATATGCCATATACAAGCACCTCCATAAAATTATCAGGTCCGCTTTCTGCGGCCTTGTTATACTTATTGTATCATAATTTCAGAAAAAATCAATAGTTTTTTGTTAGTATATCCTTACATATACAGCATTATAAATAAAAGAAGGGCGGTATTATGCGCCCTTCTGTTCATAAAATTTTTTCAGTATAAAGGCAGTTCGCATCCCGGCAGCTTCACTGCTGAGCCTATCATGACGGCTGTCAGCCCAGCTGTCATCAATACAATCACCGCAATTACTGTAATATCTCGGCCTCGTTTTTCTTCATGTGCTTTCAGATCATGTCTGGCCTGAATAAATACTGCCAGCATTATGAGTATCATCCATAAAGCCGCCCACAGAGTCTTATATGGCCTGAATCTGAGTATTAAAGAAGATATCTGAAATATGACGAACAACACTGCCGCCGCAGCATAACCCGGATATTTTCTCACTTTTTGCCCTTCTTCCCGGAAGAGTTCTTCTTTTTTCCAACGGAGGGAGCTGACTTTGCAGCGGTCTTTTCCTCTGGTTTTTTGCTCTTTTCCGGTGCCTTGGCTTTGGGAGCGTCCTCAGTCTTACCCGACTTCTCTGCTGTCTTCTGTGACTTTCCGGACTTTGCCTTGCTGCCTGACTTTTTCGGAAGATGTATCTTCTCGATATTTGCACATGAGGCTCCTGCTGCTGCCCAGAACACCGGTGCAAAGCCTACGCTGCTGCAGCAGATGATGAATCCGAGTGCTCCTCCGAGAGCAACAAAGAACAGTGTTATGCTCTCGTCTGTACGGCGCTTTCTCATGCATCTGTATCCTATAACGACTGTCGAGCCCATTATCGCTATCAGTGCAAGCATGGAGATAACTCCTCTTGTCGCGCCGATGTACAGGTACTCGTTATACACCTTATCTATGGTATCGTGATTAAGTGCAAGGATGTCATCCATGTTTTCCATTTCTACACCATTTATATTTTTCAAGGTGTATATCTGCGGGTACTCCATCTGCTCAGGGCCTGAACCGGTAAGAGGGTACTTTTTAAGTATGTTCACGCTCTTCTTGGTTATTCTTGAATAGACCTCTGATACATCCTCGATATTGAGGACTCTTGGGTCATAGTTTCCGCTGGCACCTACTCTTTTGTATGCGTCACCTGTCCAGATAATATAACCGTCTCTGAACTTGTACTTGAATATTGAATGCACCGCTGTGCTTGTATTGATGCAGAAAAACGCTATTGCCACTGCTGCCGCCGGAGCTGCTATCGCTGCAAGTCTTATCTTAGGAGCTTTCTTTACAAACACTGCTGCTATAAATGCGATACCGGCAAAAATGAGTCCTGCTATTGATATGACGTTGAGTGTGTTTATCATTACAAAGCCGAAAATGAATGAGCTCACTATGCAGAATATACGCTTTTTATTGTTGTCTGTAACTGCCGCAGTCACAAGAGCTGCCGTCATTGAAAGTGTGAGAAGAAAGGCAAGAAATACAGGTGAGTGTGCAAGTCCTGATGCTGCAAAGTCGAAGAATATGGATATGGTGCTGTAATGCGACAGCTTATGTCCTTCGGTGAAGATCTGTATCAAAGCCCACGCTGAATTGAAAAGGCCTGAGCCTATGACACCGTATATTACTGTATTCAGAGCCTTTTCACGCTTTATTGAAAGTCCGGTGACAAAGAATCCGAAGTAGTACAGCGTTGACAGTACACCCTCGCCTCTCTGAGGAAAGCCTCTGAAGGCAATGTCCATATCATAGGAATCAGCAAGTGATACTACGCTCCAGCCTATGAGTACCGCAAATGCAAGGACCGGTATGAGCTGTTCCTTGCGGACGTACTTCTTCATAATGGCTATCAGCGCCATTATCAGACCGTAAACTCCCACTATTGCCATTCCTATGGAGGCTGCACTGTAGGTGTGAGCCGAGTCCACCTCCGGAAGGATGGTGAACAGCGGTACTGCAAAGCAGGCTGCAAAAAGTCCGATCGATGCCAGCTTTGAGTAGGTCTCCTCAGTCATATTCAGTATGAAGTTTGATTTTTCAGATGAATTAAGTAATGTCTTTGCCATGTTCTTGACCTTTCTTTCCCTTGGTTATCCGGAGTCAGCCACCTGATACGGTTACTGTCACGGTGCCGTCCGTGAATTCTCCTACTGTTATTGTTATTCCGGTGTCAACGGTCTGTCCTCCGCTCTGGTCATACCAGTGGAATCCGGAGATATTTCCGTCGATAACGTCACCGGTATGGTAGAGGTTATCCTTTTCTGCGTCGTCGATGACTCTTACAAAACGCTTTCCGGCATCATTGTTCGTAGCCTCGTCGTTTCCGCTGGAGTAGGTGTAGGTGTTGTACCAGTAGTCACCGGTTATTGTTCCCTCAACGTGGAGCACTCTTACTCCGCTGCCTGTCTTGCGCCACCAGTAATACTCCCCTACATAGCTGTTGTTTGCATCAAGCGTGGAGTACTCCACAAGCATATACTCTGACTGGTAATTGGAGTCAAGCTCCCCACAAGGGATGACAAGACAATTTCCGCTGTCAGTCTGGGCATTTGTGAGAGTGTAGGTCTGGGTGCCGCCGCTGTAGACCTCTATCTGGTCGGACCTGTACCAGCCAAGCTGGAGCTTCGATACTGCTGCGAAGTCGGCAGTTGCATCGTCCATGAGGGTATAGCCTGCGGAGCCGTGAAGTCCCTCAAAGTCACTGCCGCTGTTGTAGAGGTAGAAGTCCGGCAGACCCATACAGTGTCCCATTTCGTGAAGGTAGGTACGGTTGAATTCAAGGTAATCAGTTGTGGAGCTTATCTCTGCATTTCCGGTTATAACGTGACCTATGGTCGTGCCGTCGTACTTCTTACGGCTATCTCCGCCAAATTGTCCTGCACAGGGCCACCACTCGTCGTCCCCTGCCGCATTTGGCACTGAGAACAGCATTGCATCAATAACTCCATCACTGTCTGCGTCAAACTGGGAGAAGTCAACTGTACTGTCCATATTGGCCATTACCTCGTTGACAAGGTTCTTCTTCCACACATCGTTTTCATAGTAGGACTTCTCATACTGTGCAGTATATCTGTACACCTCACCGGAGAGTTCCATTGCCCCCTTTGAGGACCGTTCATAGAAGCCAGTCATGCTCTCGAAGGGGTAGTTTCTGTCTGAAGAGTTCTGCGGGCCGAAGGCTATCTGAGCTATTTCCTCGTTGGAAGGCTCATTACTGTACTTGCAGTCCGGGAAGTCAACATAGAATATACAAAGTCTCGCCGGGCCCTGTGACGGAAGTGTGCCATAGAGGTCATATATCGGCGGGTCAATGAAGTCCGCCTCTCCGCTGTAGACAGCCTCCGGTTCACGGAGTCCCATAACTATCTGTCTCAGCAGAGTAAGGTCAAATGCGTCTATATAGCCGTCTGCATCAAGATCTGCCCACCAGATGCCGTCCTCGGAAAGCGTGTCATCTCCAAGAAGAGTTCTCTGGAGCTTTACTACGTCAGCAATGTTTACATTCATGTCAGTATTTACGTCGCCTCTGTAGCCTATTATCTCAGCCGCCGCAGCGGGAGTTTCTTTCACCGGAACATAAGCCGCTCCGGCAGCAATTGCCAGTGCAGAGGCAGCAGCAAATAATTTTTTCATTCTTACCTCCTTTCAGAGAGGGAAGCTCCCTCTCTGGGGAATTATTTAATATCGTTCGGAAAATTATATGTTTGAACTGTATTTCATTTTTTTGATATTGTTATTGTGTACTCGTCACCTGTAAGCTCACCTACAGTTATCTGTAAGCCTGTATCTACAGTCTGTCCGCCGTTCTGGTCATACCAGTGGAAGCCGGAAATGTTTCCGTCTATCACACTGCCGGTGCGGTAAAGGTTATCGGTCTCGGTATCGTCAATAACTCTGAGATAGCGTCTGCCGGTGTCCTTATTTGTGTCCTCTGCTCCGCTTGCATAGCGGTAGCCGGTCCACCAGCCGTAATTTTTCAGTGTCGTATCGGCATGATATACTCTTATTCCGTTTCCGGACTTCACCCACCAGTTGGGACTGCTGTTGTTGCCGTCAGTTGTGGTGTACTCTATTATGAAGTACTCTGAGTGGTAGTTGTTCAGGTCGCCGTATGGTATTATCACGCAGTTGCTTCCGTCCTTCTGAGCATTGCTGAGCTTGAAGGTCTGTGTGCCTGCATTGCTGTCGTAAATCTGTATCTGGCTCTCTGTATACCAGCCAAGCTGGAGCTTTGAAACTGCTCCGAAATCTGAGGATGCGTCAGTATCCATTAGCTCAAGTCCTGCTGTACCGTGCATACCCTCACTGTCACTTGAAGTGAACAGGTAATAATCCGGCAAGCCCATACAGTGTCCCATTTCGTGGAGGTATGTGCTGTTGAAGTTTTTGTAGTCGCTGAGACTCTCTATCTGGGCATTTCCTGTGATGATATGTCCTACACGCTTTCCGTCGATGTAGTAGCTGTCCTGGTCAACAGGTCCTGCACAGGGCCACCAGTGGTCGTCGCCGGCCTTTGTGGGAACTGTGAACAGTGTAGCGTCGATGTAGCCGTCGCCGTCACCGTCGAACTGTGAGAAGTCAACTGAATCATTGAAGGCCTCATAGCATTCCTTCGTTATGAGGAACTTATTCTCGTTGTAGTAGGACTGATCATTCTTTGTGGTATATCGGAAAACCTTTCCCTTAAGGTCCATCGCTCCCTTTGAGGAACGTCCGTAGAATGCGCTCATACTGTCAAAGGGATAGTTCTTGTCTGTGGTGTCCTCCGGACCGAAGGCTATCTCCTCTATCTGCGACTCTGTAGGTGCATAGTCGTACTTGCAGTCAGGGAAGTCAACATAGAAGATGACAAGATTTGCGTTGTTCTGAGAGGGCAGGAATGCCTTTACATCCTTGGCAGGCGGAGTTATAAAGTCCGCTGACGCTGTGGTAGTGGTGGTCTCCTGAGTTGTTGTTGTGGTGGTCGTCACTGTTGTAGTCGTAGTCGTAGTAGTCTCGATCTCTTCGCCGTATATGGGCTCGACAGGGCGTATGCCCATTACGTACTGGCGAAGAAGTGTCAGGTCGAAGGCATCCACACGGCCGTCAGAGTCCAGGTCTGCGTTGAAAAAGCTGTCTGTTTCCAATGACTGATTGCCTACGAGGTGGTTGGCAAGTGTAACGACGTCTGCCAGATTGACATTCATGTCGTGGTTGACATCGCCCATGTAGCCTAAAACTTCACGCTCAGCTCCTGCACTTGCAGGTGTTACCCCCATAGCCATGGTGAATGCGGCGGCGAGAGAGACCGCCTTTCGGGTGAATGTTTTCATTGCTTATGCACTCCTTTTTTCCGCTGATGACCTTTGTGCAGATAGTCCCGGCGGATAATATATTTAAAGCTCCGGCCGCCTAAAGCCAGTGCTTTATTGCTGATACTGTCCGAAGAGATGAAAGCATCTCTCAGCTCTTCGCACCGCATCAGTATAGAAAAAGCGGACGGTTTTTAACCGTCCGCATATTTTCCGTTTATTTAGCGTAGTCTGTAACTCTGCTCTCACGGATGAGATTGACCTTGATCTGACCGGGATAATCCATTTCAGATTCGATCTGCTGAGCGATCTGTCTTGCCACGAGGACCATCTTTTCATCGTTGATGACCTCAGGAACGACCATGATCCTGACTTCACGTCCTGCCTGAACTGCAAAGCACTTCTCGACTCCCTCATAGGAGGTGCATATCTCCTCAAGTTTCTGTAAGCGCTTGATGTAGCTCTCATAATTCTCGCTTCTTGCGGCAGGTCTTGCTGCGGAGATAGCGTCGGCTGCCTGAACGATACAGGCAATGACTGTTCTGGGCTCAACGTCATTGTGATGAGCCTCAACAGCATGGATGATAATGGGGTTCTCGTTGTACTTCTTACATACGTCAACACCGATCTGTACGTGTGAGCCCTCGATCTCGGAGGTAAGTGCCTTACCGATATCGTGGAGCAGACCGGCACGTCTTGCCATATTTGCATCAACTCCCAGCTCAGATGCCAGAACTCCGCAGAGCTTGGCTACCTCGATAGAGTGGTCGAGGACATTCTGTCTGTAGCTTGTACGGAATTTCAGACGTCCGATGAGCTTTATGAGCTCGTGGTTCATGCCGTGAACGTTTGTCTCGATAACGGCACGTTCACCCTCCTGCTTGATGCGGTACTCTACCTCACGCTTTGCCTTGTCCACCATTTCCTCGATACGGGTGGGATGGATACGGCCGTCAGCGATGAGTTTTTCAAGAGCTATCCTTGCTACTTCACGTCTGATCTGGTCGAAACATGAGAGAGTGATAGCCTCAGGAGTATCGTCGATTATGAGGTCAACTCCGGTGAGAGTTTCAAGTGTGCGTATGTTGCGGCCTTCACGGCCGATGATGCGTCCCTTCATCTCGTCATTAGGGAGAGGTACTACAGAAACTGCCGCCTCTGATACCTGGTCCGCAGCTACCTTTGCGATAGCGAGGGAGATGTAGCTTCTTGCCTTCTCCTGACACTCGTCCTTGATCTGCTGCTCATAGGCTGCTACCTTTACTGCCTTTTCATGAACGAGATCATCTTCGAGCTTGGAGATTATGTATTCTTTTGCCTGATCCTTAGTGAATTCAGAGATCCTTTCAAGAACGTCCAACTGACCTTTTTTGATAGTCTCAGCCTCTTTGAGTTTCTCATCGGCGGACTTGATCTTCTGGTTGAGGATATCCTCTTTCTTTTCGAGGTTATCGGTCTTCTTATCGAGATTCTCTTCCTTCTGCTGCATACGTCTTTCCTGACGTGACAGCTCTGCTCTGCGATCCTTGATTTCCTTATCAGCCTCTGAACGGAGCTTGTGGATCTCATCCTTTGCTTCTATCAGGGCGCTTTTCTTCTTGTTATCTGCATCCTTTTCAGCGTCCTCGATTATGCGCTCTGCCTGCTGCTCAGCGGAACCTACTATAGACTCTGCCTGCTGCTTACGCTTTTCGACGCCGGCGTCAACACCCTTGCTGTAGGCCAGGAATCCGGCTATTGCAGCTCCGACGATGAGTGCGAGGATAATGAGTACGATTGCGAGAATCAAGTTCATCAGTGCATTACCTCCTTTTTGTAAAATTGATTAAATAAAGTGTACTATCAAACCTTATTACTAAAAGGCGGTAAATGCCGCATTATTTTATTCATTTCATATATTGATCAAGGGCTGCCCTTCCGGACAAACCCGCAAAACATAGCGGACAGGCGCACCCGTCCATAATTTGTTTCATATATCATATTTATGTACAGAGCCTGTTTTTATATCCCCGGCTCCTGATAATGATGTAAAACAAAGCTGCATATACTGCCATAGTAATATTATGCAAATAAATACAACATAATTATTATAACCTTTTTTGAGCATAATGTCAATAGAATTTTGTGAAATCAGACCGTCCCGGAATATTTTTTCTTTTTAACTATACTTTCTCCACGCCATTTATGACCTCTTTGTGATAAAACGGCGAAATATGCAGTCAGCCTGTTTTTTCCGCACCGTACCGGCTTGACATCCGCCCGAAAATAGTATATAATCAGCGTATAGGGACCGCTCATCCGGTCCGGATATTATTGGAGGAATCAATATGAAAAAGATATTATCCGTGCTCCTTTCCGCTGTAATAGGTACTGCCGCTGTAGGCTCTATCCCTGCTGTAGCTGAGGACACTACTTCCGCTCCCGCATCCGGCGGAGTGGTCATATTCGGAGACAGCATCGCTGCTGGCTATGGCCTTGACCCGGCTTCCGAATACAATTACGGTCAGATAATCGGAGACTACCTCGGATGCGACGTTGAAAACTATGCTAAGTCCGGCGACACTACCTTCGATATGCTCGAAAAGCTGGACGCTCTCACCGACGAGCAGAAGGCCGCTGTTGCAGACTCCGACTACGTTATCATTTCTATCGGCGGCAATGACCTCATGCACTATGCGTCCAAGAAGATCCTGGATTTTGCTGCTAAAAACGACCTCCTCAACGAGGGCTTCACATCTGCAAATATTCCTGAGGACCCAAGCATTACTGATGTCATGGTAATGGTGAACCTCCAGGGAGAAGGAGGCTTCATGGACTATGCCTCCTCAGGTATAACCGCCTACACCAACCTCATAAAGCTCCTAAAGACTGATATTGCTGCTAACCTCAGGTTCGACAACAGCAAGTATGACGGTTACATACCCACGACTATAATCCCTAACATCAGCACTGCTGTCACAGAGATAAAGGCTATAAACCCCGATGCAAGAGTTATCGTCCAGACTATCTACCAGCCTCTCCAGATAGACCCTGACTTCATAGAGGCCGAGTACGGAATGGACAGCAATTACGCTGATATGCTCGGTGTTATCCGTTCAAATTTCAAGGACATCCTCGACACATTCCGCACTGAGCTGAAAACTGTTGAGGGCATCGAAATCGCAGATGTTTACTATCAGTTCACATCCGTCCCCGACGGTGAGGCACAGAACAACTACAACCCCGGATATGCATATATGTTCACCAAAATACAGGCTGAAGGCAATGAAAAGGACTTTCACCCCACCCAGAAGGGACACCTGGCAATTGCCGCTACTATCCTCGATACTATCGGAGAGCTCCACGATGCTCCTGTTTCAAGCCTGCTGAACCAGGTATACTTTGGTCTTGACTCCTACACTAACGGCTCCAAGTACCCCCTGCTGGCTCTGGACACTTTCAAAAAGGTAGCAGGAAATATCCTCAACGGTGACATTGACTTCAATGGTGCTATCGACGGAAGTGACGCTACACTGGCTCTCAAAGCCTATGCAGCAGCAGGCGGCGGCGGTCTCAAGCCTGTGCTCTCAAACATCCAGCATGACTGTGCTGATACTAACCATGACACCGCTGTTGACGGCAGCGATGCTACTAACATCCTCCGCTACTATGCAATGAGTTCCTCCGGCTATGACGGTACCTTCGATGAACTCGTTGCTTCCATGACTTCCAGCGGAACCGCCTGATAAACCTCAAAAAACAGGGAGCTGATGTATTTCAGCTCCCTTTATTCATGTGTTTATGCCTTACAAAAAAGGGAGCTGTATCACAGCTCCCTTGATTTTTTATACAAGAGGATTTGTAAGCTGAGGTGTGGGATGCTCTCCGTATGCCTCGTTCTTTACGACCTCTACCTTCTGGTAGCACTCCATACCTGTTCCGGCAGGGATGAGCTTACCGATGATAACGTTCTCCTTCAGACCCTGGAGCTTATCGCTCTTGCCTCTGATAGCTGCGTCTGTAAGAGCCTTTGTAGTCTCCTGGAAGGACGCTGCTGACATGAAGCTGTCGGAGTTGGAGGATGCCTTTGTGATACCCTGGAGTACAGGGCTGGTCTGTACGAGCTGGAGGTCTATCTCACCTGCGTCGATACGTGCCTGGATGTCCTCGTTGATAGCGTCTATCTCCTTGCGGTCAACAAGTGTGCCGGGAAGCAGGTAGCTGCTGCCGGTCTCCTCGACCTTTATCTTGCGGAGCATCTGACGAACGATGACCTCGATGTGCTTATCGTTGATATCAACACCCTGTAAGCGGTAAACCTTCTGTACTTCGTTGATGATGTAGTTACGTACAGCCTGAGCACCAAGGATATTGAGGATATCAGTAGGATAGATGTTACCCTCAGTGAGACGTGTACCCTTTTCTATGGACTCGCCCTCCTGAACTCTTATCTTCAGATTGTAGGGGATCATATAGCTCTCGGACTCGCTTGTCTCGTTATTTGTAACGATGATATTTCTTGTGGTCTTGACCTCTTCGATGTGGATAGTACCGGAGATACGTGAGAGGATAGCTGCGCCCTTAGGACGGCGGCTCTCAAAGAGCTCCTCAACACGGGGAAGACCCTGTGTGATATCTTCCGCATCGGCAGAAGCAACGCC
>ODAI012541317.1_pt1 | contig 19395 bp, 13 predicted proteins | sample 1539321 | NCBI WGS metagenome assembly ODAI01 (sample SAMN02144231, study PRJEB22623) | gut metagenome | biome: sheep rumen | host: Ovis aries | place: New Zealand
CTCCCACTCCCGCTGAAGCTCCTGCTCCTGCCGCAGAGCCTGCTCCCGCCGCAGAGCCCGCTCCCGCTGAAGCTCCTGCTCCTGCCGCAGAGCCTGCTCCCGCCGCAGAGCCCGCTCCCGCCGCAGAGCCCGCTCCCGCTGAAGCTCCTGCTCCTGCCGCAGAGCCTGCTCCCGCCGCAGAGCCCGCTCCCGCCGCAGAGCCCGCTCCCGCTCCTGCCGCAGAGCCTGCTCCCGCCGCAGAGCCCGTTCCCGCTGAAGCTCCTGCACCGAAAAAACGTGCCCGTGCCAAAAAAGCTGCCGCGGATGCTCCTGCTGCAGCCAAAAAGCCCGCCGCAAAGAAAACAGCCCGCAAAAAGAAAGAGGATGCGCCTGCCGAAAAAGCTCCTGAAAAAGCTGTCGAGCTTCCTGTAGAGAAGGCAGTTGCAGAGGCAGTTGAGGACGTCGCAGAGAAAGCGGCCGAAAAAGCCAAGACTCCCGCAAAACGCACACGCAGGAAAAAAGAAGATGCAGAAGCTCCTGCAGCAACCGTGAAAAAACCTGCTGCGAAAAAGACTGTGCGAAAGAAAAAAGAAGACGAAGAAGCACCTGCTGCAGCCAAAAAGCCTGCCGCAAAGCGTACTGCAAAGAAAAAGACAGCAAAAGCCCCTGTGATAAAAGAAGTACAGGAAATCCCTGCAGAGCCTGTCGTTGAAGTCCCTGCAGAACCGGAACTTCCTCAGCCCAGAAGAAGTGTCGCCTTTATCGGCTCCGAATGCTATCCTTTTGTCAAGACCGGTGGTCTCGGCGACGTCATGTATGCACTTCCCAAAGCTCTGATCGCGCAAAACTGTGATGTCAAAGTTATCCTGCCCAGATATAAATGTATCCCTGATCAGTATCAGGAAAAGATGATCTATCGCGGCGCATTCGATATGAACCTTTGCGCAGACGGCCGCTCCTACTATGTCGGAATCATGGAATATGTCTGGGACGGCGTTGTCTATGATTTCATCGACAATGAAGAGTTCTTCAGCTATGGCAAGCCCTACACCAACCTGATCGACGATATTCCCAAATACTGCTATTTCGGTAAGGCTGCTCTTGCAGCGCTCAACTATATGGACTGGATTCCGGATGTGATCCACTGCCATGACTGGCAGGCCGGCCTCGTGCCTGTTTATCTTCGCACGCTCTTTGACAATACGCCGATCAGCCGCTCAAAAGTCATGATCACCATCCATAACCTGCGCTTCCAGGGTATCTACGATATTGATACCATTAAATACTGGTCCGGACTTCCGGATTATGTCTTCAACAAAGACGCACTCAAGCAGGGTTATAACGATGCCAATATGTTTAAAGGCGGCCTGACCTATGCAAATATGATCACCACAGTCAGCGCAACCTACGCAGACGAGATCCAGACACCTTTCTTTGGTGAAAATCTGGATGCGCATCTTCGCTATCACTCCGGCAAACTCCGCGGCATCATCAACGGAATCGACTACAGCATGTGGGACAGCGCACAGGATTCCCTGCTGGCAGCGCCGTATGATATTTCCAACGTCATAGAGAACAAAAAGGCCAACAAGCTGGCTCTGCAGGAAGAGCTCGGCCTTGAAAAGGATGAAGGCAAGTTCGTGATCGGCCTCATCTCCCGCCTGACCAATCAGAAGGGTCTCGACCTTATCAACGCCATCGTTCCCGCCATCATGGACGGCAACACACAGGTTGTTGTTCTGGGCACCGGCGACGACGAGTATGAGAACTCCTTCCGCGGATATGAGTATATGTACAAGGGCAGCTTCTGTGCAAATATCATGTATGATGAGGGCAGAGCACACAAGATCTATGCCGGTTCCGATGCTCTTCTGGTTCCGTCCCTGTTCGAGCCCTGCGGCCTGACGCAGCTGATCTGCATGCACTACGGTACTGTGCCGATCGTCCGCGAGACCGGCGGTCTTAAGGACACAGTTGCTCCTTACAACGAGTACACCAACGAAGGCAACGGATTCACATTCGACAGATATGATGCCGGCCTCCTTCTGGATGCGATCAACAGAGCCAAGACCGTCTACTTCACAGAGCGTGAGCGCTGGAATGATATGGTACTGCGCGACATGGCCAAGGATGTCTCCTGGGAAAATTCCGCCAAACAGTACCGCGCGCTCTATGTGGAAATGACACAGTAAAGCATAAGGTCTGCTGAACACTTGAATGTGTTTTTGATACTATATGATCCTGTAACATTTGTTACCTGAAAAAAAGCACTCCCCGGATACAGTTATCCGGGGAGTCTTCTGTTCCGGTTCAATACACCGGCATCTTCATCTTACTGTGTGCGCAGTCCTGCACCGAAAGCCTTGGAGAGCTTCTTGATCGCCTGGTCAGCAGCCTTTTCAATTTCCTGAGAGGTAAGTGTCTTTTCGTTGGATCCGATGGTGAGACGGATCGTAACGGACTTCTTTCCTTCCGGAATCTGTTTTCCGCGATACTCGTCGACAAAGCTTGCTTTCTTGATCAGAGCGGAAGCTTTCTTCTTGCCCATGATGACATCGTACATATCTTTCCAGATTGTATCGGCATCGAAGAGCATGGAAATGTCGTAATCGATCTCCGGGTACTCAGCCAGGTGCTCGAAGCGGTTGGTCCTGGACTTGAGCGGCTGAAGTTTTGTTGCATCAATCTCAAAGAGCATGACAGAGAGGTTCTTGACACCGCATTCCATGGAGACTTTCTTGGCTACAAGGCCCATATCACCGATCTTTTCTTCTCCGAGGTAGATATTGAGCCAGACCACGTTGTCTGCCCAGACAGGCTTCTCTTCTTTCCGGAATGTGAAACCGGCCATGTGCGTATAGCGGGGCATGTACTCCAGAACGCCTTTTGCATCGCGGAAGAGTTCATCGATTTTCTTCACGCTGCTGGCGAAGGCCGCTGCGATATGTCTCTTCTGCTCGGGCAGAGACTCTGTCGGATCATAGGGAGACGTATAATTTCTGTCAAAGAAGACCTGTGCCTCTTCAAAAATTGCGAAATCATTGAAATAGCGCTCGTTCTTGACCACTGCCTCACAGAGGTTGGGCAGCAGAGAGGAGCGGATATAGCTGAGGTCGGGTGCCGGAGGCGTGGAGAGACGCAGCACGCCATCGGTATTCTGCAGCACTGCATTGACAAACACGTCGTTCATCCAGGGATAGGTATATACCTCCTGCATGCCGCAGCGGATTGCGAGGTACTCTTTGATATTGCGGATCAGATCCTGGTCCTTCTGGTTGATCGCGCCCTCAAATGTAGTGGTAAAGGAAGTTGCCTCAAAGTTGTCATAGCCGTACATTCTGGCGACTTCTTCCATCACGTCGTCCTTGATGGAAATATCACCGGTGGAGCGCCATGTGGGAGCAATGACATGCATATTGTCGCCGTCGATCTGTACGTCAAAACCGAGGATCTCCAGCTTGTTCCGGATCACTTCATTGGTCAGATGCTTGCCCAGTCTCTTCTCGAGCCAGGTCAGGCTGACATCGATCTCTGCTCTCTTGAGCTTCTTGACATATTTGTCGCAGTAACCGCTTACCTTCATCTCAGGATAGAGTTCCTTGAAGAACTCCATGGAAAGCGCAAGAGCCTGGTCGCATCTCTCGGGATCAACTGCCTTCTCATATCTGGCGGAAGCTTCGGTACGGTTGTCATAGCGAAGCGCAGTCCTGCGGATGCCGGCAGCCTCAAAGTTGGCGACCTCAAGGATGACGCGCTCTGTCTTGGGAAGGATGGAATCCTTGGCGCCGCCCATGACACCAGCCAGGGCAACAGGGCCCTCGGAGTCAGTGATCACCAGATCGTCCGTAGTCAGTTCCAGGTCCTTCTCGTTCAGAAGCTGCAGTTTTTCGCCTTCTTTTGCGAGGCGGACAACAATATGGTCGGAAATATTGTCTGCGTCAAATGCGTGGGTCGGATTGCCGGTGGCCAGCATGACGTAGTTTGTGATATCTACAAGCGCGTTGATGGGACGCATGCCGACCTTCCAGATCCGGTTCTGCATCTGATAAGGAGAAGGCTTTACGCCGACGCCCTCGATTTCAACGCCGATATACCGGGGGCAGCGGTCGGGATCTTCGATCTCCACCTTGAAATCAGACGCTGCATCTGCTTCGAATGGCTCGATCTTCTTCAGGTTCAGATTGTAGAGCGCCGCGATCTCGCGCGCGATACCATAGTGGCCCCAGAGGTCAGGACGGTTGGTCATAGACTTATTGTCGATCTCCAGGAGAACATCGTTCATATCCAGAGCATCCGCCAGGGTAGTACCTGCGGGCACATCAAAAGCAGACAGATCCAGGATCTCCGCTTCCTGTGAGGCCGGGAAAAGGTCGCCCAGGCCGATCTCATCGGACGCGCAGATCATACCGTAGGAAGCAACGCCGCGAAGCTTGCTGTTTTTGATCTTGACAGGTTCACCCTCGCCGTGCCAGCGAACTTCCGCACCGGGGCAGGCAACCGCCACACGCATACCTGCTTCCAGGTTGATGCCTCCGCAGACGATCTCCTTGATCTCGTCCACACCGATATCGACTCTGCAGATACGCAGCTTATCCGCGTTGGGATGCGGCAGGACCTCTTTGATCACACCAACCACCATATCGCGGAAGCGCTCAGCGACATATTCCACATCTTCGACTTCGACCGTGTCCATGGTCAGGTCATAGGCAAGTTTTTTCAGATCTGTATTCTCAGGGAGATCCACATAGTCCCTGATCCAGGATAATGATAATTTCATATCTGTATTCTTCCTCTCATTCCGAATTCAAACATTGGCAGTTTTATTCTTTATTCTTCATCGCGCAAGACCCGCGAGCGAGTCTTGAATACATGAAGCCCGTAAACAGACTTCTCTATGCATGTCGCCGTTAAGCGATTCGATTATCTGAACTGCCTCAGGAAGCGCAGGTCCGCGCTGTGGAACAGTCTGACATCATCGACACCGTAGCGCATCATGACCAGTCTGTCCAGGCCGATATTTACATAGAATCCTGTGTACTCATCGGGATCCAGTCCCGCAGCACGCAGTACATTGGGATGAGGGGAACCGCCGGGCATGACTTCGATCCAGCCGACATGCTTGCAGACGCTGCAGCCCTTGCCGCCGCATACCTGACACTGCATATCGATCTCAAATCCGGGTTCCACGAAGGGGAAGAAGCCGGAGCGCATCCTCACGGGCACATCGGTGCCGAAGACCTTGCTCAGGATGCTCTTGATCATGACCTTGCCGGAAGTAAAAGTGATATCCTTGTCCACGATCAGGGCCTCATACTGGAAGAAGGCTCTCTCATGGTGCGCGTCTGTGGTCTCATTTCGATAGACGCGGCCGGGATAGACGAAACGATAAGGGGGCTTATGTGTCTGCATATAACGGACGCTGCCGCCGGTCAGGTGAGGACGCAGGCAGAGCTTCTCGTTGGTGCTGCCGCTGTCATGTCCTTCCAGCCAGTAGGTATCCATACTCTCTCTGGCGGGATGGTTCTGGGGAAAATTGAGCTTGTCAAAAGCATACAGCTCACTGGTGATATCGTCCTCCTGGAAAATCTCAAATCCCATGGAGCGGAAGGCATCATTGAGGTCGTAACACATCTGTGTGATGGGGTGAAGGCCGCCGCCCAGAGGCAGATTGCCCGGTACGGAACAGTCAAAATCCGGAGACACTTCGGAAGCTTTCAGCTTCAGTTCCATCCTCTTGTTGTCGATCAGTTCTGTAACCTGGTTCTTGGCCTGGTTCAGCATTTTTCCCATCTGGGGACGAAGAGATGCATCGAGCTTGGGGAGCTCTTTCATCATCATGCTCAGAGAACCCTGTTTGCCCACAAAAGCTCCCTTGACACTTTGCAGCTCGCTCTCGCTTCCTGCCTGTTCGATCTTAGTCTTCACTTCTGATAAAATTTCATTAATCTTATCAACCATTGTGACACTCCTTCCCTGTTTTATTCTTCTGCAATCAAAAAGAAAGTCCCCTGCTTAACGCAAGGGACGATTCAATCGCGGTACCACCCTTTTTCAGAGCATGTTTTTCTGCAACGCTCTGCACTCAAGTGTGCTGTGTTTTTTTGCTGCACATACATTCTGCTTAACACACCCTCAAACGGGATCTCCATGATCCGCAGGCTTAAACCTGCCTTCTTCAAAGGTGTTTTTCACAAAAGAGCTCCCATACTGAAACTTCCAAAAGACTTGTGCCGAATGCTTCCAGCCGATGACATTCTTCTCTGACGCACTGCATCTGATGTACTCACATATGCTCACCGCTCAAAAAACTTTTCCTATTATTACACGCTTTATTCTGTTTGTCAATTGAGTTCAGGACTCCGGTATCTGCCTTGAGTTCAGGACTCCGGTATCTGCCCGGTATCTGCCTTGAGTTCAGAACTCCGGTATCCGACTTGATCAGAGCCATTCCAGACCTCTGCTATCGACCCAGCCCTCCTGATCGTTGTAGAATGCGATCACATAGACTCCTTGTGCACGGCCCTTATCGACGGTAATATATTCTCCGCAAGGTACAAAAATCCTGCCGGTATTTGAAAACTTACTGCCGGATTTGGAAAACCTGTAAAGTCCCCCTGAAGCTTTGACTCTCGCGGAGACCCAGTTCCCGGAACTTCCTCCATAATTGCCGCCTGTCACCTGTTCCAGCTTTTCTATATTGAGTTTCTCTGCTCTCTCCATTTCTCTTCCTCCACTTGTATCAGATTCTGTTATATATATGTTTTTTGAGTCAATTTCTGTTCTATACATGTTTTCCAGCAGTTCCCTCATCTTTTCGGAAACCTTTCTGGCGCCGGCGTGGTCCTTTCCGCTCGCCGTCACACCGACGACAATATTCCCTTTTCTGGCAACCCCCGGAAAATAAAAATCACTTTTACTTCTGTCCGTACTCACATTGACTGTGATCCCGCGTTTTATACAATCCCCGTGGATCCTGTCATTTACAGCATGATCATTTGTCGCCGCAAAGACTATGTCCGCGCCCTCCAGATCTTCTTCCTCGTATACCTTCTTCAAATACCTGATCTTGCCTTCTGCCGCAAGTTCCTCCACTTCCGGAAGGCAGTCCGGCGCGATCACCGTAAGGGCCGGTGTGAACTGGCTGAGCACAGTAATCCTGCGGCGGGCGATCCTGCCCGCCCCGAAGATGACCAGCTTCTTTTCGGACAGATCTATAAAGAGTGGAAAGTAAGGATATTCAGCCATCCTGCCGTCTCCTTGAAAACAAAAAATTTTATCCCTGACAACTGCCCGACAACCGCCTGCGTACTTATTCTGACCAGGGTGTGACTTGCATCCGACAGCATGCTATAATGGATTAGTTTGTGGATATCGTGGATTCACAGGAAGAAAGGGACATAGTCATGAGTGAGCGCATTGTCGTTGCAAAATTCGGAGGAACATCGGTCGCGAGCGCTGCCCAGCTTCGCAAGATCAGCAGTATTATCCGGAGCAATCCGGAGAGAAGATTTATCGTTGTCTCGGCCCCGGGCAAACGCTTCCCCGAGGACATCAAGGTGACAGATCTGCTGCTGAACTGCTACGAAAAGGCAAGTGCAGGCGAATCTTTCGCAGAAGAACTGAACCAGGTCAAGCTGCGGTTTCGGGAAATTATTGAAGGGCTGCAGATGGTCTTCCCCTTGAACGATGAGATCCGGATCCTGGAACAATCACTGATGACAGATCCCCAGAGGGACTATACGGCCAGCAGAGGAGAATACCTGACCGCAAAGATCATGGCGCAATACCTCGGCTTTACTTTTGTCGACCCTTCCTGGTGTGTATGTTTTGATGAAAACGGTCAGTTAAATGACGCGATGACCAGGCGTACTATGCGGGCATCTCTCCTGCCTCTGAACCGTGCTGTGATCGCAGGCTTCTACGGTGCCGACATGAACGGAAAGATCCATACCTTCGAGAGGGGCGGATCAGATATTACCGGCAGCCTGGCTGCCTGCGCGATCAATGCGGATCTCTACGAAAACTGGACGGATGTGTCCGGACTGTATGCCGCAAACCCCGCCATCGTCGAAAACCCGGAGACCGTCTCCTATATGAGCTACAGGGAACTGAGAACCCTTTCCTACATGGGTGCCTCCGTGCTGCACTCCGACGCTGTGCTTTCGGCTTCCGAACTGGAGATTCCCATCAATATCCGCAACACCGACAAACCTGAAAACCCTGGTACTATGATCATGCGCCATCTTCCTTCCGGCGTCACCAAAAACCCGGTGACCGGCGTTTCCGGCCGAAAGGGGATGTCGGTTGTCCAGATCGAAAAAGTCATGGTCAGTGACGGATCCGGCTTCAGTGCCCTCATGCTCGACATCCTGAAAGAAAGGAGTCTGCCTTTTGAGTACTGCCTGACCGGCATCGATTCCATTACCCTTGTGATCCGGAGCGATCTCCTTGACAGCTGCAAAGAGGATCTGTTTTCCGAGATCCGCAATACCCTGCACCCCGATTTTATCGGTGTGCGGGACAGTCTCTCCCTGATCGCCGTAACTGGCGAAAAGGCAACGGAGGCAAGTGACGCAAATGTCCGCGTCCTCCAGAAACTCACGGAAGAAGGAATCGAGATCAGCACCATCAATCAGGGTGCCGGGAAGCTGAACCTTCTGATCGGTGTTCCCGAGGACCGCTATGAAGATGCTATCAGGGCCATCTATGCCTTCCGGCAGTGTAATTCACCCGATAAAAAAAGTATAAAAAGCTGCTGACCTTTTAAAACGGGGCAGAGTCCTTATTTGCGGACCGCGATGGAAGTCATCTTTTCCCTTACGCGGTCTAAGCCCAGTGCCATTTCGTCGAGAAGACCTGCCCCCAAAACCGGACTTGTCTTTCCATCCGTTCCGGTGACAATCCCTCCGGGGGAAGCATCCTCACCTTTGCGGATTCCATCCATTGCCTCAGAATCATCCATCCATGCGGAGCCGCCCGACACTTGTTCAAGTTCCTCCGTTTCGACAGGTCTTGCTTTTTTCTGTCTGTTCTTTTCTTCCACCACTATTCCTCCACGCATATGCCTGCATTCCTGTGATCCATTTCATTGTATCATACGCTCTTCTCTTACCGAAATCCACGTTTTATAATCTGCACCCCGACCGGATCTGGCCGTTACCGTACAGGCCTGCTGAAAATAGTGATACACAAAAATACGTCCTCAAAATCAGGAAGGACTGTAACGCTGCATTTGGCATATTTACATATCCTTTTCGAATTCCTTATTTTTTTTTAATAATTCCGGAATAGGGATTTTAGAATCATATTGTATGATACCTTCATAAGCGGAAGAGAGGAAGCGGCAGTCAAAGGACAGGATAATGACGGTTTCCTTTTGGACCTCCCACTTATAACAATAGATTTCATACTCCCCCTTTATGTTGAAAAACCCTTCACAGTGGTGCCGATGCAGCAGCATCAGAATCATTGTGAAGGGTTTTTCATTTCGGAGTTTTAATGATCATTTCTCCTTTTTGCCTACAACATACTGCTTTCTGAACTCTCCCGGAGGCATGCCGACATGTTTGGAAAACTGTTGATTGAAATGACTCTGCGCATCATAACCGAGGCTGAAGGCGATATCCGAGATCGACTTCTTCGTATGGATCAGCAAGGTCTGCGCCTCCCCGATCCGTCTCTTCTGCAGATAAGTCATTGGCGCATAACCGCTCATATCCTTAAAGACATGTGCCATATAATAGGTGCTCACATTCAGGGCATCTGCGATCATCTGCAGGGTGAGCGGCTCCCTGAAGTGCGCGTCGATGTATTTCTTGACCCTGTTCCCGATCACCGATTCCTCCTCTTCGGACTCGATCAGTGACTGGTCCTGGTGCTCTGCGACAGCCAGTGCCATAGTCAGGAAAGAGAGCATGAGGCCGTGACTGTAGGTGGCGGCACCGGCGAGCTGACCGGACAGCAGCCGGAACATAAGTCCGCACAGGGCATCCATTTCTTCAAACAGGACATCCGCCCGGAAAACACATCCGCGGTCATCGGGCAGCAGGGCGTTTTCGCGAAGTCCGGGCATCCGCAGTCCTCCGACAGCGACACACCAGGTTTCCACTTCCGCCCCTTCTCCTGCGACCTCATCGTGGACGATACCGGGATTATACACCAGAAGATCTCCCTTTTTTACCGCGTACTGTCTGTCATCGACCAGGTAATTGCTGCTGCCCTCTGTGATCAGCACAACCTCTGTATAATCCTCATGCGCATGCATGATTCTCGGATGGCGGCTCGCATCCAGTCTCTGTCTGCTGACATATAAAAGACGGGGTACATTCTCTGCCGTAAAGATCTGGTCCGCATCGTGCTTTACGAAGCATTGTACCTGCAGTTCCCTGTCTCCTTTTCCTCTCATCGCTCCCACGCTTTCCAAACGTTTTCAAAACACAGACATTTTCGTTCTCCTATATTTTGCCACGAGATTCCCGAAAATCGCAAGCCCCCGTTACGAACAGCGGCAGCGCTTTGTTCATAACGGGGGCTTCCCGTAACAGTTATTTCATTGATCTGTTTTTGTCCGGTTCAGCAGACTGAGAAGTCAATATCAGTCAAGAGTCAGAAGCTCATTCTTGATGAAGGACTCCTTGCAGGCATATGCGACTTTGGTAGCCTTAGTGCCGTCATAGACATTGGGCTCAGCAGCCTTGCCCTGTGCAACATAATCACAGAAGACTTCCATCTCAGTGATATAGGCATCGTGCCAGCGGCTTACGAAATCCTGATAGCACTCGTGGCAGACACCGTGCTCGCTCAGTACCTCTACCAGAGAGGAAGAAGGAGTCGCGCCGATCCTGAGTGTTCCGTGTGTTCCGACGATCTCGGTCTCAACAGCGGAACCGTGTGCTGCGGTCCTGCCGGCGAACATGAAGGCCATTGCATCGTTCTCGCACTGCATCAGGCAGGAGACGTTGTCGCCGTCATCCCAATCTTTGAACTGCGGGAACTCGAAGCAGCCGCCGATCGCCCAGACCTTTTTGGGCTCGGAACCAGTGAGCCAGCGAATCAGGTCGATATCATGGATGGACATATCGATGAACTGACCACCGGAAGTAGGAGCGAAAGGCAGATAGCTGTCGAATGTAGACCTGGGATCTTCGGAATAGCAGCGTACCAGGACAACCTTGCCGATGTCGCCATTGTCGATTTTCTGCTTTGCAATACGATAGGATTTATCAAAACGGCGCATAAAGCCGAGCATGAAGATCTGATTGGGATGAGCCTTGATGATCTCTTCTGCTGCAAGGCACTTCTCAACGTTCTCAGCCAGAGGCTTCTCGCAGAAGACATGCTTGCCGGCTTCCATAGCAATGCGGATCATGTCCACATGAGAAGCGGTGTTTGTAAAGATTGCGACTGCTTCCACTTCGGGATCTGCGCACATTGTTGCAGGATCTGAATAAGTCTTTTTGACACCCAGCTCGTTTGCAACTTCCGTTGCACGGGCAGTATTGCCGTCACAGATCGCAACCAGCTCCATACCGGGCACGCGGTTTGCGATATTGCACGCATGCTCATAACCAAGACGTCCGACTCCGATCACACCCACCTTAAGCTTTTTCATTCTGTCTCTCCTTTTTTAATCTTGTAATCTCCGGATCTGCACCGTTCAGCTTCTGTTCGTCCGGATAACCCCGCAGCCTGTCTTGCTGCTCCGTTTTTACTGTACTTATGCTAGCACAGAAAGTACTGTTTAGCTTTAAAAATCTTGCTTTAGATGTCTCAGGTTTTCGATAATATCCTGCTGTTTTTCTGCCTTTGAAATGTTATTTTTCCCCGCTTTTTTAAAAATATTGCTTTATGCACAGCAAATTGTTAAGAGGATTCCCCGTCGGCCTCAAACGGAAAACGGTATTGGGTCAGTCCGCATTCATCGCGGAGCAGGATCAGCTCCTTCTGAATAGCCTCTCCGACAGGGACCCCCTTGTCCCTGCGTTCCTGCCAAGCCAGCCACTCCTTCTCTCCTGCCGTATAGATGCGCTCAGCACCGGGTTCTTTCTGTGAGGCACGAAGCGCACGGCAGATGTCCCCGGCTGTCTTGCGGAATGTTTCAAGTCCCATGAAAAATTCCGGATTGATCACAAAGAAGAAATGACCCAGGCGATACATCTGCGGACTGCCGTCCTCTGCAACACCGCTCAGGGCCTTCATAAATGGCCCGCCGGACAGTGCGCAGGAAAGTATTTCCACTGCCGCTGTGAATCCGTAACCCTTATAGCCGGCTGTTTTTTCCCCGCGTCCGCCCAGAGGAAGAAGGGCAATGTTACCCTTTCGCATCTCTCGCAGGATCAGGCCGGGATCTGTCGGAACACTGCCGTCCTTTGCGATCACAGTGCCTTCCGGCACGGGCTTCCCCTCCCTCTCATAGAACTCGATCTTGCCGTTCTGGATGATACAGGTGGCACAGTCCAGATTAAAATCAAATTCCTCATCGGTCGGCATTGTAAATGTCAGGGGATTTGTTCCCATCATGGGCTCTGCCCCAAAGGTCGGCGCCACTGACGGTCTTGCATTGGTGCCGGTGATCCCGATCATGCCGGCCTTTGCCGCCATAGCCGTCCAGTAGCCCGCGATCCCGTAATGCGTGGAGTTGAAGATCGTTCCCCCTGCCATACCGTACCTGCCGGCCTTTTCGATCAGCATCTCCATCATCTTATGGCTTGCCACCATACCCATCCCGTGATGGGCATCCATTACAAGGGTCGTCGGTCCTTCTTTGACAATTTCGATCTCTGTCTTCGGAAGAAGCGTTCCCTTCCTGATACGATCCAGATAGATTGGTTTAAAGCGGTTGCAGCCATGACTCTCGATGCCCCGGCGGTCGCTCTCAAGCAGGACATCCGCACAGATGGCCGCGTCCGCCCTCGGTACACCATATTTTTCAAACACATCGACCATGAAATCATTCATCAATTTCCAGTCTACATAGGGTCTTGTTTCTGTCATCCTGAGCACTCCCTTCAAAAGCAGAATTCTAGATATTGACACCGAAGTATTTGGAAACCTTCAGCATGACCGGGGTATTTTTGAACACCCTTTTATAAATATTTACAACGACCAGAATTATACAGATTGTAACAACTGCAGCAATAAAGGCCTTGATCGTACTCCTTGTATGCCACACACTCACTGCAAAATACTTTTTTGAGAAAATGTCATATATTTTAAAAAGCCAGTACTGTGACGCCATTATGATCAGGGAATTCTTCCCCAGATAAATGAGTACTTTGTTATTTCCCAGTATATCAAAATAATAAAACAGAAAAAAGTATAGCAGTGTACCTGCTGCGGCAGCTATGATACAGCAGTAAATATTTCCAAAACGCCCTTCCGTATAGGATATTCTGATATTATGCAGATTGCCGAAGAAAAGACTGGCGGCAGCCAGCACTGCAATGACAGCTGCTGCTTTTGGCACAGAAATATTCTTCTTTCTCACAAACAGGGCCTTGCTCAGATCCCCGAAAGTATAGAAACACATTGCCATCGGTACCAGATTCAGCAACAGATGCATTCTGCGGCTTCCGATCATAATCCATAGCAACAGACAGATCATAATGATCAGCCCCTTTATCAAAAAAGAATGCCTGGCATCGGAAAACCCTGTTGCGGGATTTCTCTTCGCGCTGCTGCTCTTCGGGCCATGCCGCTCCGGCGGGCGGAATGGTCCGAAAGCGTGGAGAATCTTCATGATCACTGCATAGGCAGCCTCCACTATAAATAAAATCAGCAGGAACCAGATCGGGGCGTCCCAGCAGGGCATTCCGTCAATGACCAGAAAACGGGCCAGCGACTCTCTGACAGAGTGTCCTTCTCCAATATTTTCAATCGTTGCCAGCAAGTCCCAGAGCAAAAAAGGAATCAGAATCCCCTTCACCCTTTTCATTATATAGTCCGGCAGATCATAACTGTCTCTAAACAGGTAGCCGGAAATGAAAAAGAACAGGCACATATGAAACGAGTAAATATGTGTTTCCAACGGCAGCCATGGCCTTAAATGTCCGAAAGTGACAAGGAATATTCCCCACCCTTTCAATGCGTCGATCCAGTTTAAGCGTCCACCTGCCATGACTGTGTCCTTCCCATACCCAATGTTTTATTCCTGTCTCCAGTATAACATCGGTACCGTCCCCGTGTTTTGTTCTGTCTCCAGTATATCATTGGGACCGTCCCCGTGTTTTGGTCCCTGTGTTTTGTTAACATTAGGACCGTCCCCGTGTTTCTGTCCCCGTGTTTCTATACGACGATTTCCACTTTACTGCCGCCGGTTTTTTCCTTGGTGACAACGATCTGTTTGTCGATCCGTTCCTTGAGCTCCGCAACATGGGAAATGATTCCCACCAGGCGATTGCTCTCAGACAGATCGAGGAGGGTCCGGATGGCCTGACGAAGGGACTCTTCATCGAGGGAGCCGAATCCCTCGTCCACAAACATGGTATCGAGTTTGATCCCGCCTGCGGAAGACTGAATCTCATCCGAAAGCCCCAGGGCCAGGGAGAGAGATGCCTTGAAGGATTCACCGCCGGAGAGCGTTTTGACACTTCTTTCCGTGCCGTTGTAATGATCGAGAACATCCAGTTCCAGGCCGCTCTGCGACTGGTTGTTCTCTGCCGTCTTCTTCCGCCGCAGCTCATACTGATTTCCTGACATGGCAAGAAAACGGCGATTTGCCCTTGCAATGATTCTGTCAAAATACGTCGTCTGGACATATGTTTCGAGCATGATCTTCTCTTTTCCGGTCAGTTTCCCGTTGGCCGTGTCAGAGAGGGCTTTGACCCACTGGTATCGGCGTTCCAGTTGAGACAGCTCGTCCGCCCCTTCTTTAATGTGTTTGAGGATCTCTCTATTCGTGCTCAGACGGGAGAAAACCTGTTTTTCCGCATCGCCGTCATTTTTACTGCATTCGTCAAGTTCCTGTTTTTCCGCAAGAAGCTTTTCTTTCTCCGGAAGTTCTTTTTCGGATATTTGCTTCCTTAGCTGATCAAGCAGGGCCCTTCTCCTGGCCAGATCTGTCTTACCGGCATTGTAGATCGTTTCTGTTTCCCGGATGGCCTTTTTCAGGCTTTCCATTTTTTTCTCGTCTTCTGCCTGCCGCTCCCTGGCTTCTTTCTCGCTGACAAAAGTAAGGTCTCCGGAATAGGTATCGATCTCTTTCTGTCTCCCGGCCTGCTCCCGGGAAATTGCATTGACCAGATCGCTTTGTTTTCCCAGTTCCTGCTCCTGTTTCTTAATCTCCTCCTCTTCCCGGGGGATCTGCCGGTCGAGTGTCTTTTTTCTCTCCAGGCGGATACCCTCATCCCGGATCTTTTCATTAAGCTGTAAAAGGGTCCGGCCTTCCTGTTCCATTTCGGCCTTTGTATCGTCAACAGCCTGCTGTAAAGCAGTCGAATCCTCTCCGGAAAGGGACAGAAGCTCCCGCATCTGGGAAAGCTGTCCGTCCAGAAGGGTCACCTCTTCCTTGCAGGAATCAAAGGCTTTCTGTGCGCCTTCGATTGCCTCCAGGATAGCGGTACGTGCTGTCTTCTTTTCACCGTCTGCTTTTTCTGCCGCCTGCCGGCTCCCGTAGGTCAGCTTTGCAGAGAGCTCTTTCAGCCGCCTGTTCAATTCATCATTTTTAACATTCAGTGAAACGATCTTTGTATCCAGACTCTGCAGTGCTTCCCGGCTTTTGGTGAACTTGTCTTTGAGAACAGGCAGTTCTTTCTCCAGACTGGCTCTGCGGGATACCCGCTTATTCTGCTCTTCCAGCTGTCCGTCGAGCGCCCGGATCTCCCAGCGGGTCTCTTGTTTTATCTCCTCCGTCCGTTTATCCGCCTCCTCGAAGGGGCACCCGCCAAGAAGCTCTTTCATCCGTTCTTCTGCATCGCTGTGCCTGGCCTCCATGGCAACACGGAGTTCTCCGGCCTTTCTGCTGGCTGTTTCTGCAGCTTCTGTATCCTTCTCTTCCTTCTGTTTGGCACTTTCCAGCGCCGCCTCCGTTGGTGCTTCTGGAGACTTGCACGCAAGCACGGGATGCTCTGTGGAACCGCAGACCGGGCATGGCTCCCCGGGACGGAGATCCGCTGCCAGAATGCCTGCCTGCTCATCCAGAAAAGCCCGGTGCAGGCGCTCGTATTCTCGCCTGCTGGCATCCGCCTTCGCCCCAGCCGCCTTATACTCCTCTTTTGCTTTGTCATACTTCCTGTACAGGTCCTTATATACAGTCAGTATGTCCTGCAGTTTTTCAAGCTGCTTTTCTTTGTCCCGGGCCTGTCTTAACTGTCCTGTGAGTTTCTCTATATTGGCGCCGGCATCTGCCAGATCCCGCAGTTCATTTTCACAGTCCAGGGCGGCTTTCTCGCAGATCTCGTGGTTTTTTGTCTCCAGTTTTTGGGATGAAACCGCCTCCTTGAGATCCCTGTCCAAACTCTGCAGCTCCTGCTGTATGTTCTCCAGATTTCCGTATTCCGGCAGTTCTGCCTCAATCTGCGCGATCTCTCTCTGAAGGATCTCTGCTTCTTTCAGTTTGTCCTGTGCCCCTTTGAGAGCATCCTGCAGTAATGCCAGTCTTTCCCCTTTCTTCCTTCTTTCACCGGAAAGCCCCTGATAAGCGGTCAGTTGCTCATATCGCTGTGTCAATTCGCCGAGCTTCTGGTCCGTTTCTTTTTTCTGTCCTTCCAGCCGTTCCTTCTGTTCCCCCGCGTTTTCCAAAGTGCTGCGTTCAATGCGTTTTTCCTCAAGGGCTTTTGCGGCAGCCGTCAGCGCAGTCTGAAGCGCCTCTTTTCTGTTCTCTTCAAGGGCCAGCTTTTGTGCGCATTTCTCCTGCTCTTTCCGAAGCTCTTCCCGTTTTGCGTATTTGGGGAACTGTGCCTTGCGGGCCGTAATGTCTTCTGTCAGCCGGTCGATCTCGGACTGCCCTTCCTTCGCCTGCTCCCATGCCTCCATCTGCCCTAAGACTTCAGCCTCTTTTACAGAAAACTCCTCCTTCTGTTTTTTCAGGTCCCCCTTCCATTTCTCCAGCTGCTCCGCCTGCTGCAGTTCTGCCTGGATGGAACCCAGTCTGTCTTTTGTTTTCCGGATCCGCATGTTAAGAGTATCCTGCAGTTCCTCGTCTTCCCGGATCAGCGCGTCCAGAAGGATGAGGACATCCTGCGTCGGCATTTGTCCCTCTCTTGCCAGCTTCACCCGCTGCAGTACTTCGTTCTTTTCACCTGCACTCCTGTCATCTGTGCTCTTATCATCTGCGCTCTTGTCATCGCACTTTATGCCCTGCAGATACTGGCGGATACTCTTCTTTTTGTCACCACATTTGTCATCGAGGTCGCCGGTCTCTTTTCTGAGTCTGTCCTGAAAGATCTGGTAATATCTGGTCTCGAAAATCCGCCGGAAAATCGCCTGGCGGTCCTTTGTGTCCGCGAGGAGAAGCTTTAAGAAATCTCCCTGGGCGATCATGGCGATCTGGGTAAACTGATCGCGGTCAATACCAAGAATTTCCTCTATCTTGTCCCTGGCATCGCTGTTTTTTGTGATGATATTGCCATCGGGGAGTTTCAGCTCCACACCCGCCTTCTGGGTCGTAAATCCCTTGCCGTTCTTCTTTGGCCGGTCGTATTCGGGATTGCGCCGCACCTCGTATTCCTTTCCTCTGTAGCGGAAAGTCAGTCTGACTTCCGTAGGCGTCTCCGGAGACGCGTATTTGGAGCGGAACATGCCGGAATCCCGCGTATCTCCGCTGGCTTCCCCGTACAGGGCATAGGTAATGCCGTCAAAAATTGTCGTCTTTCCCGCGCCGGTATCACCGGTGATCAGGTAGAGACCGCTTTTGCCCAGTTTATCAAAATCCACTACCGTGCTGCCCGCATAAGGGCCGAAGGCAGAAAGTTCCAATCGGATCGGTCTCATAATTTTTCCTCCCAGATCTTCTCCATGATCTCTCTGGTATACTTCTCCTGCTCATCACTCATAGGCCTGCCGTTCTGCTGTTGGTAAAACTCGCCGAACAGGACAAGCGGTGATTTGTGCTCAAGGTCTTCCAGATCTGACAACATTCCTGCAGCCCTGGTGCGGCTGTTATTGTAATCCAGGCACATCAGGTTGGGATAGATGAGTAGCAGCTTCCCGATCGCATCGGGAATATCTTCTTCATCGGTAAGGGTAATATGCAGATAATCCTCAATAGCAGTCCCCTCATAATTAGGGCGGTAGGTCAGTTCCTCATAAGTTCCCTCAATCTCCCGCAAATCCCGCAGGGGGCGCAGCGGAACCGTCCGAACCGACAGGCTCTCCTTTTCCTCCATCTCGATCACCGTGACGGATTTTTCATGCTTTGCTTCCGAGAAAGAGTATTTTAAGGGCGTGCCGCAATAGCGGATACGTGCAGAGCCTATATTCTGGGGACCATGAATGTGGCCGAGCGCCACATAGTCAAACCCGTCAAAAACGGATGCATCTACGTTATCTGTCCCGCCTACGGAAATCTCCTCCGAGTCCGAACGCGCCGCCCCGGTGATAAACTGATGGGTCACAAGGATATTTCTTTCCGCACGGTTTATTTCAAGAGCATCCACCACGACCCGGATGGCATCGGTGTAGCTCTCTATCTTCTCATCCGGGAAAAAACGGCGTACATGCGCAGGCTTCACGAAGGGAAGCAGGTAAATATTCACGGGTCCGTTGGCATCTTCCAGTACAACCGGTTCGATCGCTCCCTTATACACAGGTGCTATATGAATTCCTGCCGGAGCGATCAGCCGTGAGGCAAAGGCGAGCCTTTCCGCCGAGTCATGATTGCCGCTGATCAGAAACACCTGCAGTTCACGCCCGGATAATCGGAAAAGGAATTCGTCCAGGAGCTCCACCGCCTCGGTCGAAGGGACACTTTTATCATAAATATCCCCCGCGATGAGGACCGCGTCCGGTGCCTCACTGTCAATCACTTTCAAAACCTCATTTAATATATATTTCTGGTCTTCCAACATGTTGAAGTCGTAGACCCGTTTCCCAAGATGCAGATCGGAAAGGTGTATAAATTTCATGTGTGCCGCCTCTTTCTGTTACGGAAAGGCTGAATAGTTGAGCCCATTCCACACTTCAGGTTTATTCTTCATCGTGGGTACAATCCCGCGATGAAGAATAACGCTCCCTTTTTCATGGCTTCCCCGGATACCGAATGGTATTATTTTATCACAGGCGGTCTGTCATGTTAAATCCCGCAGCTGCGCTCTGCTCACTGTTCACCGGCCACATGATTCAGACCCTGCTGAAAATAGTGCGCCTTTTGTGCATCACTATTTCGGTGGGGCGCTCCCGCTCCGTGAAAAACGTAGCGGATACTAAGCTTTTTGCTGCGCGGAGCTTGCAAAAAGCAAGTACCGACGTTTTTCAAGGCCC
>ODAI013521158.1_pt1 | contig 19394 bp, 16 predicted proteins | sample 1539321 | NCBI WGS metagenome assembly ODAI01 (sample SAMN02144231, study PRJEB22623) | gut metagenome | biome: sheep rumen | host: Ovis aries | place: New Zealand
CACCTTGTCGAAAACCTGATGCTCCCCGTAAGCCTTGCCCACACCTTGGGCCTCCACCACAATCTTGCCGCTATGAGGCGCAGGTGGAAACTGAAAATGGATACTTTCATCCGACACCTCATCGACCACCACCTTCTCCATGCGCTCCAACATCTTCACACGACTCTGCACCTGCTTTGCCTTGGTGGCCTTATAGCGGAAACGCTCGATAAAAGCCTCAATCTGTGCTACCTGGCGTTGCTGGTTGGTCAGCTGAGCCATCTGACTGGCCCGCCGCTCCTGCATCTGTACCACATACTCGGAATAGGAACACTTATAGTCGTAGATGCGGCCGGCGGTGATTTCAATGGTACGCTTGGTGATATTATCCAGGAAAGTGCGATCATGGCTCACCAGCACCACAGCGCCGCTGTAACCCGCCAGATAATCCTCCAACCATTGTATGGATACAATATCCAGATGGTTGGTGGGTTCATCGAGCAACAGAAAGTCGGGGTGACGAAGCAGCAACTTGGCCAACTCCACTCGCATCTGCCATCCGCCGCTGAACACAGCCACCGGTCGTTCGAAGTCTTCATGCTTGAATCCCAATCCCAGCAGCACCTTCTCAGCCGCCTCACGACGCCTTCCGCCGCCGAGCATAGACAAGCGCTCCGTCACCTCGTTGTGGTGTTCCAGCAACCGTGTGTAAGCCTCCGACTCATAGTCGGTTCGTTCTGCAATCTCCAACGTCAGCCGTTCTTGCTCTCGCTCCAGTTCGTCCAACTGGCTGAAAGCGGTCAACGCCTCCTCGATGACGGTGCCCACGGCATCGGGCACCATCTCCTGCGGCAGGTATCCCACCGTCTGCCCTGCAGCGATAATCATGGTGCCGCTTTCCGGCTCCTGTTCACCGCATAAAATCTTCAGCAGGGTAGATTTACCTGCCCCATTCATACCAACAAGGCCGACCCTGTCGTGGTCGGCGATGTTGAATGTTACGTTCTTAAAAAGCTCGGTGCCTGTAAACTGCACCGACAGGTTGTTGACGCTAATCAAAGCACTTAGCGCAGGTTGAAGTTGACGGGCAGGTTGAACTGCACACGGACAGCTTTGCCGCGCTGCTTGCCAGGCGTCCACTTGGGCATCGACTTCACCACACGGACAGCCTCTGCACCACAGCCACCGCCGATGTCGCGAAGCACCTTGCAACCCGTGATGCTACCGTCACGTTCCACCACAAAGGTGACATACACACGTCCGGTAATGTTGTTGTCGCGGGCCAACTGCGGATACTTGATATTCTGGGCCAGATACTTGTACAGAGCCTCCATGCCGCCGGGGAATTCAGGGTCGTTCTCCACAACAGTGAAGATCTGCTGCTCTTCTTCCTCTTCTTCTTCCTCGATCTTGACGGGGGTAATCTCGATGTTCTTGGTTTCTTCGGTCACCTCGGCATTGACAACCAGTTCATTCTTCACCTCCTTGTCATCCTCGACCACTTCAAACTCGGTGGTCACTTCGGGCTGCTCGGGGGGAGGCGGTGGGGGAAGTTCTTCCTGCTGGGTCTGGATGATGATTTCCTCCTGTTCCTCGCTGGCCTGACGCTCAAACTGCACTTTCTCCTCCGAATCATAGGACTTCAGATTGAAGGCGACCAACGCGGCCACAAGAATCACCACCAAACCAATCTCTAAGTAGAGTCCTCGACGGTTTTCGAGGTCGGCCTTGGGATTTTTCTTCAATTCCATATTTTTGTCTTTTAATTATTTATTCCACTTTTAGGGGCATTCCGCACCCTCTTTTTCGCACCGCTAAATTACGAAAAAAAACCAATTTACCAACAATAAAATGTGAAAAACAGAAAATTTTAACATTTCTTTCACTTTCACATCACCTGCCGAACCTTGACATCGGGCAGGTAGAGCAGCCAACCGCTGACATTGGAATATCCCATGTCGCGCACAACCTCGCAGTAGCGTCGCACTTGCCTGTCGTGCACTTCGCCGAGATCCTGTCCGGTCTTGAAATCGACCACCCAGGTCTCTTCGGGTGTAAACACCACTCGGTCAGGCCGCATCAACATCGCACCGTCGGTCAGGTCGCATTCGTTCTTCACCTCATATCCTTCATTAAAGAAACGAGCCGATTCGGGATGAGTCATCACGCTGTCAACCAATGCCTCTAAGCGCTCGCGCTCTCCTTCGGCAAGCGGCGTCTGACGGGTGAACCGTTCCAGAGCGGCCCGTGCGTCGCCAGCATGGCGTATGTCGGAAAGCAAAGCATGGGCGTAGGTGCCGAAACGCACTTTTTCCTCCTGCATGGGGTCGAGCCTCCGCTCGTCGGGCGAAGCCACCGCCACCTTTCCGCTCCATCGGGCAAAACTGACATCCTCAATAGCCAGTTTCTCCACCCGGCAATCCGTTGAACCCTCCTTCGGCACATGACGGAACGCCACATCGCCGAGCCACGGTTTTTTTTCATCCATAAACCCTTGCAGCATCTGCGGATAACTCACCTCATCCGATGTCGAACCTTCCTTCGGCGTAGGGCATACCACGAAGAGTTGTTCCCGGGGACGCGTAAGAGCCACATAAAGCACATTGAGCTTATCGACTTCGTCGAGCCGCTGTTCTTCAGCTCTCACATCGTCGAACCGCGACGACCGTTTCTTGTCGAACTCCACAAATGCCGCCGGCAACCTGTGTCCACCCACCTCGTACTTGTCGCCCAAATCCACCCACAACTTGTAGCCTTTCCAACTGGGAGGGAAAAAGGGACAGATGATGACCGGCGCTTCCAAACCTTTGGACTTGTGGATGGTCATCAAGCGCACGGCGTCAATCCCTTCTGGCATAGCCACCGAGAGCTGCCTCGACCGGCTGTCGGAAGGATCGCCGGCATTGTCGTCGAACCATTCCAGAAAAGCATCCACGCCTTCGCCACGACGGGTGACAAAGGACGCGGCACATCCCAACAGCGAGCCCACATAAGCCGCATCGACCTTGCCCAAGTGCAGCTGCCGCACAATTTCTTCGCAGCAATCGTAAAGGCCCAGGCCTGCAAGGTATGAGGGATTGAATTCCAGCGCTCCGGGGTCATTGCGCAGCAGGGCTCCCACATCGACCGGCCCCTCTCCGAGGAATGCCTCGCCATAGACACTTCCGATGAGCCCCAAGGCGTGGAGACGCTGCAGCAGGTCGGCGGCGGCCACCCGGTCGCTGCCGTCGCGGAGCAGCCGCAAAGCAGCCACAACCGCCATCACGGCATGACTGCGCGTAAGGAAGAACGACTCGCTGGAGCTCAACGCAATAGACATTTCCTCGTCATGTTCCTGCAAATAAGTTCCCACATGGTCGAGATCGCTTTTGTTGCGCCCCAGTATCATTATGTCTCGCAGGTTGTAGCCCTGCTCCCGCACCAGCCGCACGATAGTCTTCCGAATGTACTCATACACAGCGTCGGAATCGTCGGGATCCACAAAAGCGACTTCCACATGCCCGTCGGGCACCTCCTTGCCGGGCAGGTGCTGCCACAAGGCGGGATGTCCTTCATCGTCGGGTTGCCCGATATATATCTGCTGCGCCAACTCATTGTCGGCGAATGGCCTCTGCTGCAACAGCCAAGTGAAGAAGCGGTTGTTGAACTCCACCACACTCCGCGCGGTGCGGAAGTTGCGGCTGAGGTTCACATCGCTGTAGTTACCCTGCGCCTCGAGCGTCTGCCCGTGGAGAGCCATCCCCTCGACATGCGGCAAGCGTACGAACTGGCGCACATCGCCTTGGCGGAAGCGATAGATGGCCTGCTTCCCGTCGCCCACCACCAGCGACTCATAGCGTTGCGACACACCGTTTTCCACCAACGGCACCAGATTATGCCATTGCAGCACCGATGTATCCTGGAACTCGTCGATCAAGAAGTGGTGATAGCGGTTGCCCAACCGCTCGTAGATAAACGGTGCCGGCTCTTCACACACTATTTTGTTAATCAACCGATTGAACTCCGACAGATGCACTATGTCGTTATCTTTGGCATAAAGTTTCAATTGCTCGGCAAGCTGTCCCAGCAAAGCCATGGAATACAGGTTTTTGAGCAGCAGCGACCGGGTGTTGTAGTCGCGCAAGCCCTGTCCTTCGCCGCCGACCACCGTCCCGACGAGCGCCAACGTGCGTTCATAGATGGCTTGCATCGTGCCGGAGGCGGCCTGCAAACCGTCGCGCAGCGCAGGGACACACTTGGCGCTGTGCCACTTGCCCTGCTCCATATTTTCCGCCACCGTCTTGGTCATCGGACGGATATTGCCCTCCGCCAATCCTCTGAAGTAACCGTAGTAGCCATTCTTACCACCGGCACAATCGGCCTCGCCTACCCCAATCTGTGCCAACAGCGCCATCATCTCTCCGCCGCAGCGGCGCACCTCTTGTTCGAAGTGCCGGTTGTCGGCGGTCAGCGATCGGTGCATGTCGTTGAAATCACTCAGTTTCAACTTTGAGAGAGCCTCCACATAGGGTTCGGTGCCTTCTTTGAAAAGCTGCTCCGCCAGCGATGCCATCGCCCCCTCGATGCGGTAGCCGCGCTCCTCCTCCATGCGACTGTCGGCAAAGGCCTGAACCAAAGAGGTAAGTTCCTCGTTTCCTGGCGTGCCCACCAACGACATCACCCCCTCGACCGCCTGCGCGATCATTTCATCCTGGTCAATCTTCACCTCGAAATCCATCGGCCGGTTCAGGTCGTGGGCAAAGGTGCGCACGATGCGGTGCATGAAGCTGTCGATGGTGCACACCGAGAGGTCGCTGTATTGATGCAGCACCGCCGACCGTACCACCTCGGCCATATCCTGCAGTTCGCTCTCCGACAAAGGGTTGCCGGCATAGCAAGGCATCGCGTTGAGCGCTTCGAGGAGCGGCTTGCCCATGGGCGAGAGCTTCGGGTCGGCTCCATACTTGGCCATCTGATCCAGATAATCCATGATGCGGCCCTTCATCTCGCCGGCGGCCTTGTTGGTGAAGGTGATGGCCAGGATGCCGCGGAAACGCCGCCGAAGCTGCTGGCGGAAGGCCTCGGTGCCCCGTTCACATCGCGGGGCATCGGTGCTCATGGCCAGTTTCAGGTACTCTTTCACCAAGGTGAAAGTCTTGCCGCTGCCGGCCGCCGCCTTGCATATAACAAACGGATTCTGTGCATTCTGTGCGTTTCCCATCGGTATCGTATTTGACTGCAAATATACGATTTTTTTTTCAACTCTTAAGTAACTTAAATGTTCCTTAAATTAATCCTCAAGTATGCCTAAAGAAACACCTGGGCATGATGAAAGCGTGCCTGGGTAATGACTTAGTACTTTCTATATAGTCATTACTAGGTCAATACTAGGTCAATACTAGGTCATAAGGAGTTCAAGACTTAGTATCAGGCGGTTACACGCCTTTTCCATACATATTTATAATAATATTTTGGAGGTTCCGTTTTTTTGTGTATCTTTGCTTTTCAAACCTGTAGTGGAATAAACGATACAAAATAATGGAAGACAACAAATTATTCAGCGAATTTCCGCCCGTTCCGACCGAGAAATGGGAGGAGGTGATTATGAAAGACCTCAAAGGGGCCGACTACGACAAGAAACTGGTGTGGCACACCATCGAAGGGTTCAACGTGAAGCCCTACTACCGTGCCGAAGACCTGGAAGGCCTTGAATATCTGGAGGCCAACCCCGGCCAGAAGCCCTACACACGCGGCAACCAGTGCGGCGGCAACGAGTGGGAGGTGCGTCAGGACATCCGTGTGAAGGACCCCAAGGAGGCCAACCGCATCGCCCTCGACGCCGTGGAGCGCGGCGCCACCTCGTTGGGTCTCTGTGCCAAGCAGGTGACCACCGCAGCCGATATGGCCGCCCTGCTCAAAGGCATCTATATCAACGCCGTGAGCATCAACTTCAACTGCTCACAGGATTACCTGCAGACGCTGAAACTGTATGTTGAATACGCCCGTGCCAACGGCTACGACACCAAGGAGCTGCACGGCTCGGTGAACTTCGACATGTTCCGCTACGCCCTGACGCACGGCAAGTTCCATCGTGGCGAGGAGGGTGACCTTCAGATGGCCAAAGCGCTGGTGGAATACGCCCACGAGGAACTGCCCAAGTTCCGTGTGCTGACCGTGAACAGCAACCTGCTGCACAACGCCGGAGCCAACATCGTGCAGGAGCTGGGCTTCGGCCTGGCCGCCGCCAACGAGTTGGTGGCCCGTCTGACCGACATGGGTTGCAAGATGGAGCATGTGGCCAGCCGCATCATGCTCAACGTGGGCGTGGGAAGCACCTATTTCATGGAGATCGCCAAGATACGCGCCGCCCGCCTGCTGTGGAGCAAGATCGTGGAGCAGTACAAACCCGAGTGCGACTGCCCCTACAAGCTGTTCATCAACGCCACCACCAGCGAGTGGAACCAGTCGGTGTATGATCCCTATGTGAACATGCTGCGCTCGACCACCGAGACCATGTCTTCGGCTGTGGCCGGCGCCGACTCCATCTCGGTGCTGCCGTTCGACAACGCCTACAAGGAGGCCGACGATTTCGGCTACCGCATCGCCCGCAACCAGCAGCTGCTGCTCAAAGAGGAGAGCTACCTGGAGAAAATCGTCGATCCCGCCGCCGGAAGCTATTACATCGAGAACCTGACCAACGAAATCGCCAAGGGTGCCTGGGCACACTTCCTGAAGGTCGAAGAGGCCGGCGGATACTGCAAGGCCCTGCGCGCCGGAATGGTGCAGGACGAGGTGGCCGAGACCGCCCGCAAGCGCGACCTCGACATCGCCATGCGCAAGACCACCATCCTCGGCACCAACCAGTATCCCAACCTGTTGGAGAAGATGGGCGACAAGGTGGCCAACGGAGAGAAACATTGTTGCTGCTGCTGCGAGCAAGGCGACGAGGTGAAAGTGCTGCGCCCCTATCGCGGCGCCGAGGCCTTCGAGCAGCTGCGCCTGCAAACCGAGCATGCCGCACGCCGTCCGAAGGTGTTCCTGCTGACCTACGGCAACCTGACCATGCGCAAGGCCCGTGCCGGCTTTGCCACCAACTTCTTCGGTGTGGCCGGCTATGAGGTCATCGACAACCTGGGCTTTGCCACTCCCGAAGAGGGCGCCAAGGCCGCCCTCGAGAGCGGCGCCGACGTGGTGGTGCTCTGCTCGAGCGACGACGAATACGCCGAACTGACCAAGCCCGTGTGCGACCTGCTGAAAGGCAAGGTGAAGAGCCTCGTGCTGGCCGGATTCCCGAAGGAAATGGTGGAGACCTACAAAGGCTACGGCATCGACGAATTCATCCATGTGAAGACGAATGCCCTCGAGAGCCTCTCCAACTTCCAGAAGCTATTGCTTTAAAACTCCTCGCCTGCGGCGGAAATCAAGGAAATCCTGAAACCCGACCTCCAGGATTCCAGAGATACCGCAAAGCGGGAGCCTCAAAACGATGCAATACTACAAATTAGACAAATACATCTTAGCCAAGTACTTCAAGACCTTCTTGTTGGCCTTGGCTTTGATTATTGTCATCGTCATCACTTTCGACGTCAGCGAGAAACTGGATCGTTTCCTGGGGCACAACGCCACTTTCTGGCAGGTGGTATCCGACTACTATTTCAACTTCATCCCGGGTTTCGTCAACCTCTACAGCCCTCTGTTCATCTTCATCTCGGTGCTTTTCTTCACCTCGAAGATGGCCGGCAACACGGAGATTATCGCCATCCTGGGGTCGGGCATCAGCTACCACCGCATGCTGCGGCCCTACCTGTATGGATCGGTGGCGGTGGCGGTATTGGTGCTGCTGCTGGGCAACTTCGTGATTCCCCTCTCGAACCGCCATCTGATCGACTTCGAGGAACAATATGTGAAGTCGCGGGGCACGAGTTTCTACACCAACGTGCATTTCCAGTCGCAACCCGGCGTACAGGTTTATGCCGAGAGTTACGATGTGAGCATCCTGCACGCCTTCAAGTTCTGCCGCGAGGAAATCGACGCCGAAGGCCGTCTGCACAAACGCGAGACCTCCGACCTCATCGCCTACGACACCGCGAGCGGCTTGTGGAAGAGCATCGGGTATGTGCAGCGCACGGTGGCCGACGACGGAAGCGAGCAACTCACCTTCGTGCAGGACACCTTGGTGGATTACGGCATCTCGACGGAAGACCTCGACCTGAAGTCGCAACGCATCGAAACCATGAACACCCCCGCCCTTATCCGACATATCGAACGCGAGAAGATGCGCGGCACCGGCACCGTCAAGGAAGCGCAGATAGAGCTCTACCAGCGTCTGCTCAACCCCTTGGCCATCATCGTGATGACCTTCATCGGCGTCTCCATTGCCTCGCGCAAGAGCCGCGGCGGCATCGGCATGCACCTGGCCATCGGCATCACGCTGGCCTTCGGATTCATCGTCTTCATGAAAATCACCACCGTCTTCGCCACAGGCGGCAACCTGACGCCTTTCATGGCCGTGCTGCTGCCGCAGCTGGTGTTCGGCGTGGCGGCGGTATATCTGATTTATAAAGCGCCCAAATAGCCCTTCCTTTCACTTCTTTAACTCCCCTAAACAAGGATATGACCATACAAGAAACAGAACAGCAGATTATCGACGAGTTCGCCAACTTCGACGAATGGCTCGACCGGTACGCCTACCTGATCGAACTGGGCAAGGACTGCCCGGTCATCGAGGAACAGGACAAGACCGAGCAGAACCTTATCCGTGGCTGCCAGAGCCGCGTGTGGCTCAGTTGCGAGCACCGCGACGGCAAGTTGTATTTCCGCGCCGACAGCGACGCCGTCATCACCCGCGGCATCATCTCGCTCCTCATCCGTGCCCTCGACGGCCACACGCCCCAGGAAATCCTAGATGCCCCGCTGGCTTTCATCGACGCCATCGGCCTCAAGGAGCACCTCTCACCTACCCGCTCCAACGGCCTCACATCAATGGTGAAGCAGATGAAAATGTACGCGCTGGCATACAAAGTCAAGGAGCAATAGTTAAGGCAAGTAGTTAAGCAGTTAAGGATATAACCATGGACCCCACGCAAGAGACAATCAAATCGGCCGTCGTCAACTGCCTGAAGAACATCTACGACCCCGAGATTCCGGTGAACATCTACGACCTCGGCCTGATATACAAGGTGGATGTCGATGAGGACTTGAACGTCAAGATACTGATGACCATGACCGCCCCCGACTGTCCGGAGGCCGAATACATGTATCAGGAGGTGAAGCAGATGGTGGCCTACATCAGCGGCGTGAAAAGCGTCGATGTGGAACTCACCTTCGACCCACCCTGGAGCATGGACATGATACCCGACGACATCAAGGTGGAACTGGGATTCATGTAAGAAATTTGGGACGATGACCATACTGTCGCTCATAGGAAAGAATAAAGGGAATCCGACGGGTTCGCTCGACCACATGGCTTGGCAGCGCTTCCGGCGCAACCCGCTGTCGGTGGCCAGCCTCGTGGTCATCGGCCTTTTCGCCGTGGTGGCCCTGCTGGGATACCTCATCACGCCCGACCCCACGCCCTTCTGCAACCAGCAATACCTGGAGCTGGCCACCCTCAAGCCCGGCAGCAAGGCCACCTTCCTCTGTGTGGGCGACACCGTGCCGCTGCGCCGCAACATGTTCAAAGGCACTCCGCTGCCCTACACCGCCATCCCTGTGGCCACCTACCGCACGGAAGGCGACAGCATCTATGCCGAACCCCTGGCCGGCGCCCCGTTGACGGTGGCGGCGGAGGGCACCACCGTGCGCAATCGCACCTTCATTCTCGGCACCGACACCTATGGTCGCGATGTGCTGAGCATGATGATGATAGGTTCTCGGGTGAGTCTGTCGGTAGGCTTCATCGCCATCCTTATCGCCCTGCTTGTGGGCATCACCCTCGGCGCATTGGCAGCCTACCACGGCGGATGGGTCGATAACGTCATCATGTGGCTCATCAACGTGGTGTGGTCCATCCCCACAGTGCTGCTGGTCATCGCCATCACCTTCGCCCTCGGCAAAGGGTTCTGGCAGATATTTGTAGCCGTAGGCCTGACGATGTGGGTGGACATCGCCCGTGTGGTACGCGGCGAGGTGCTCAGCATCAAGGAGAAGGAATACGTAGAGGCCACCCGCGCGTTGGGATACAGCACTTTCCGCACCATCTTCCGCCACATCCTGCCCAACATCGTGGGGGCCGTGGTGGTGGTGGCTGCCAGCAACTTCGCCAGCGCCATCCTGCTGGAGGCGGGCCTGAGTTTCCTCGGCATCGGCGTACAGCCCCCCATGCCTTCGTGGGGTATGATGGTGAAAGACTACTACGGCTACATCCTGCTCGACAGCGCCTACCTCGCCCTGCTGCCGGGCGCGGCCATCATGCTCATCGTTCTGGCCTTCATGCTGCTGGCCAACGGCCTGCGCGATGCCCTCGACATCCGCCGATAATGCTAAAAAACATTAAAAAAGCACGTTTTTTCTTGTATTTCAGAAAAAAGTAGTACTTTTGCACAAAATTTGATTAGAATAATTATTAACCCAAAAACAACAAACACAATGAAAAACATCTTCAAATTCATGGGCATTGCCCTGATCGCCAGTTCGATGGTGCTTGTCGGATGCCAGAAAGACAACACCAACGACACCAACACCAACAACAACACCAACAACAACACCCCTGAGGTGACCTACAAGCTCACGCTGAAGGTTAACGACGGTGCTATGGGTAGCATTGCCGCTGTTCCGCAGAAAGATGCCTACAAGAAAGGCGACACCGTTGTCGTGACTGCCACTCCCAATAATGGCTTCAAATTTGTCAGCTGGGAAGACGGCACCAAGGACAACCCCCGTACTATCGTCTTTGCCGAGGCCAACATCACGGTTACGGCTGGCTTTGCCGAGCAGGTTCAAGATCACGCTACCGTTACTTTTGATCAGACCTCATGGACTCCCACCACATGGGCTGCCGGTCTCTATCAAGGCCTTCTGCTCATGCAGTTGCACGAACAATACCAAGCCAACGACAAGCCTTATATGCAAATTGTTGGAGGAAAAGAAGTTGGAACCTTTGTGAGAGCTCAAGCCAATAATTATGGCTGGCTCTATTGGAACTATCCTGGCGAATCCGCCACGTATAACGGTCAGAGCTATGCAAAATGGCAGTGCGAAGATTTTGAGCAAACCATCACCGAGATTGATATGAACGAGAACTACATGGTTTTCACCGCCAATGGCTCCGTCTATGATCTCGAAGCTTATGCCGCCGATCAGCCGGATATCATTAAGAGCCTCAGCGTAGATATCGCCGGCACATGGGTCGCCGCCAACTGGCAGAAAAAGAACATCATGAAATAAAAACAACAAAACATAAGTCATGAAAAAGACTCTGAAACTTGCTGCTTTTGCACTGGCCGCTATGGCTCTGATGGTTGCCTGCAAGAACGCTCCCGAGGCTACTGAGGACACCACCCCCATCGACACCACCCCCATCGAGGAGATCGTTGAGGACACCATGCCCGTGATTGACACCGTCGAGGTCGCCCCCGCCGAGCCCGTAAAGCCTGCTAAGAAGGCTACTCCGAAAAAGAACACCAACACTTCCGAACAAAAAATTACCAAAACCACAACCAACGATGGAAAAACCATCATGTCGGTTGGCAATGGCAATGTTAAAATGGAAATCAAGGGTGACGGAAAAGCCGCTATGGACGCTGTCGCTCCTGTAAAAAAGAAATAACTTCACGTTATTCCTATGAGATGAGGCCGCCAAATCGGGCGGCCTCTCTTATTATTTCAGGTTCCAATAAGGTCTTACATCCGCAAAAATGTAATTGAGAATGCAATAATCACAAGGAGCTTGCGTTTCTTTCTGTATGAAACAGAACATCACCCTTGTCCTGCTGGCCACTGCCCTGCTGCTGACAGCCTGCGCCAGCGATGAAGAAAAGATTGAAAAAGTAGCCTACAAGTACAGCTACGCCATGGCCAACTACGACGTGGATGGTGCCGAGAAGTATGCCACCCCTGAGACCGTCGAAACCACACTCAATACGGCCCGTGGGCTGCTGACAATAGTGGATACGAACTACATCAAGTCCGACACCCCTGCCACCATTGAGATAACAAACATACAGATAGTTGACGACACGTCGGCTGTGGTCACCTACCACAAAACAACCCCCATCAAGGACTTCTCGTCCACCCTCGACGTCCGCAAACGCCACGGCCGCTGGTTGGCACACACTCCCATACCGGTCTTCGAGGCTCCCGAGCCTCAAATGCCGGAGGCAGAATAAAGAATAACGATTTAGTTCATCAAGCTGTCGCGCTCGGCCTCCAGCCGTGCGACGACTTCTTCGTGGATTTCCTTGTACTCGTCAAGGCGACCCATATAATAGTCAATGCTGTGTTCCACAGCCTGACGTGAGGTGTGGTGCACCTCGAGGATGCTGTCGTAGGAGTGGAGCGTCTGTTCGGTGAGGACATCGTAACGATACTGCGTTTCGACAGCGTAGAAGCCTTCCAGAAGATAGGCATCGGTCAGGAGATCGACCATCTGGTCATGGCTCAGTACATCGCGAGGCCGGCCTGCATCGTGACGGCAGGCGGTGCAGCAGACAACAGCCAGAAGTGCCAATAAAACGACTTTTTTCATAGAGAGAACAAAAAAAGACAGGTCTGTAACACTGCAGACCTGTCTTCGTGTCTAACCAAAGATTAGTTCTTCTGGTTCAAAGCGTTGGACAGAGCCTTGGCGCCTTCCTTGATGCCCTGGTTGGCAACATCCTTGGCAGCAGCGGTGGCTTTCTCCCTGATGCAGTTTTGATACTCGGCCTCCATAGCGGTCTTGAACTCCTCATTGCCTTCGTAAGCGGCATAGGACTGGGTGAGGATGCTCTTGATGCAGCTCTCGACGCTGGCGGCATCGGTCTTGTAGCAGTTGCACTTGGCACGGCCGGCCTCAGCGGCGGCGTCCAGCATGGCCTGGTGCTCGGCATCGCTCATGGTAGCAGCCTCAACGGGGGCGGCTTCGGTGGCGACCTCTTCGACGGTCTCCTCGACGGTGCTGTCAACGGCCTCGGCGTTCTTGTGACCACAGGCAACAGTCATAGCGGCGACAAACATGGCGCAGCTGACAAATGCTAAAACTTTCTTCATTTCTTTTTGATTTTTAAGGTTATACAATATTCTTTCTATCAATTTTCAAACTGCAAAAATAAGACAAAACAACTATACTTCAATAAGATATATTCTTAAATAATCTAAAAAAAAAGAAAAGCGTGCCGTCTGGCACGCTGCGGTGGGAGTAACAGGGATCGAACCAGTGACCTCCTGCTTGTAAGGCAGGCGCTCTGAACCAGCTGAGCTATACTCCCGCTCAATTTTGAGGGTGCAAAAGTACTAACTTTTTGCGAGATGACCAAATTTATTTTATAAACGACTGCATATCAACAAGCTTTTTATACAGCCCGTTAAGTGCAATCAGCTGGTCGTGCGACCCTTGTTCCACAATACAACCTTGATCAAGCACTATGATGCGGTCGGCATGACGGATGGTGGACAGGCGGTGGGCGATAACGATGGAGGTACGGCCCTGCATGACGGTTTCCAGTGCCTGCTGCACAGCGCGCTCGCTCTCAGAATCAAGGGCCGAGGTGGCCTCGTCGAGAATGAGGATGGGAGTGTCGCGCAGAACGGCACGGGCAATGGACAGACGCTGGCGCTGACCACCCGAGAGGGTCAAGCCCCGGTCGCCGACCTGGGTGTCGTAGCCTTGCGGCAGACTCTCGATGAACTCGTCGGCATGGGCGATACGGGCCGCCTCGCGGATCTGCTCTCGGGTATAGCTCTCCGATCCGAAGGCGATGTTGTTGGCCACGGTGTCGTTGAACAGGATGCAGCTTTGGCTCACCAATCCGAACTGGCGTCGCACCGAGTTGATATTCAAATCGCCAAGAGGATATCCGTCAATCAGGATGGTGCCGCCGGTGGGGTCGTAGAAACGGGGCAACAAGTCAACCATAGTGCTCTTGCCGGCTCCCGAAGGACCCACGATGGCCACCGTCTGACCTTTGGAAATCATAAGGTTGATATGGTTGAGCACCGTGTGCGACGTGCCCTCGGCCTCATAGCTGAAACTCACATCACGTAGTTCCAACCCCTGGCCGAATCCTTGCAAGACATGTGCATCGGGCTTTTCCACAATCAGCTCGTCGGCATCGAGCACCTCGAGGAAACGGGTCGCCGAAGCGCTGCCCTTCTGCAGGCTGTTGTAGGCTCGGACGATCGACTGGAGGGGCGGTATGAGACGGGCGAAGATGATGACAAAAAAGATGAACACCGACGGCTGGATGTGTCCGCCGATGACCCATGAACCTCCAACGATGAGTACAATGACCAATGCCAAAGTGCCCAGGATTTCGGAGAGCGGGCTGGAGAGCTCGCGCCGGCGAGCCACCTGCACCATGGTGCGGGCATAATCCTCATTGGCCCTGCGGAAGCGCTGCTCACTGTCTTTCTCGCGGCCGAAGCTCTTGATGACCCGCAACCCCATGAGCGACTCATCAAGCAGGCCGAAGAGGCTCCCCAGGCGGTCCTGCCCGCGCTGGGAGTTGCGCTTCAGGCTGTGGCCTATGCGCGTCATCAGCCAAACTCCCACCGGCAACACCAGAAGGAAGAGCACAAACAGACGCCACGACACAAAGAGCAAGGCGGCACAGAAAACGATGACATTGATGGGGTCGCGTACCAGTGCCTCCAGCGTGCTCACCACACTCCATTCCACATCGCCCAGGTCGTTGGCCATGCGGCTGATGAGGTCGCCTCTGCGACGACGGCCGAAGAAGCTCACAGGCAGGATAGTGATGCGCTTGTAGAGGTCGTTGCGCAGATGTTCGATCAATCCGTTGCGGGTGATATTGAGGAACACATAGCTCAGATATCGGAAGAGGTTGCTCAGCAGCGAGCAGGCCAGGTAGCCGCCGGCGATGATCAGCAGGCAGTTCCAGAGGCCGAGGGTATCGCGGTAGCGGTGCAGGTGCCAGAAAGCCCAGTCGGCCAACTGCTCTTGGCTGAAGGCAAATGCAGGCTCGGCATCGGGCACATTGCCGCCGCCGAACAGCAGTTCCACAAAGGGCACAATCATCACATAGGTACCCAGATTGCAAACGATGTGCAACAGGTTGAAGAAGATGTTCAACCCGATTTGCCATGGGAAATGACGCAGATAGCGGAATATGCGGAATATGGGATTCATTCTGTGATCAGTGTTCTGGGGTTAGTTTGATTCTGGGCGCGGGGATGTCGGTGCCGCCACGGGCCATGAGCCGTTCGGCACGGAGTCCTTTCCCCCTCAGACGAGCCAGCGCAGCCTGTGCATCGGCCTGCTTGGGACACTCCACCGACAAGTGCACACGGGGATGCTCGAGGAGCCATGCCGCCAAGGCATCGACCACCTGCATGTCGAGCAGGTCGAGGGCAGCGATACTGTCGTTCATCGCCACCTTCTTGCCGTCCAGGTCCCTGGCCTTGCCACAACGGATGGCTGGCAGAAGGCCCTCGTCGGCAAGGGTCACCACATTGACATACTGCTCGGAAAGCATCATCGTCGTGTCACGCTCGCCCTTGGCGGAAAGCATCTTCATCCGGCACAGCCGCATCGGTTCGGGGCGTGCGGCGGGATAGAGGTCGAACATCAGGATATCCGAACTGCGCGACCCTTCGAGGCGGCCGCTGAAGTAGGCCTTGCGGCCATCGGCGCTGACGCCGAAACTGAGTTCGTCGGCCTCAGTGTTGATCGGCAGGCCCAGATTGGTGGGGCGATTGCCATAGAGGTCTGACAGATTGGCAAAATAGACATCGTAACCGCCGAACCCCTGCCAGCCGTCGCTGAGGAAATAAAGCGTCCGCCCGTCGGCCGCCAGGAAGGGGGCCTTCTCGTTGCCGTCGGTATTGATGCCGGAGCCCAGATTCTCCGCCCTGCTCCAGTCGCCGTTTTTCAGCCGGTGGCAACGCCACAGGTCGATACCTCCTTGCCCGCCCTTGCGGTTGGAAGCGAAAAGGAGGGTCTTTCCGTCGGCGCTGACGGTAGGCTGCGACTCCCACGACCGGTCGCCATTCACCTGCGGGCCGCAATTCTCCACCGTCCAACGGCCTGTCGCCCTATCCCTCCGGGCACAGTAGATGTCGCTGTTGGCGTAGCCGCCGCTGTTGCGGATGATGGAGTAGTAAAGCTCCGTACCGTCGGCGGTGACACTCACCCCGCCCTCGGGGTCGCCGCTGTTGAAGGGCGCCGGCAACTCCACGCCTTTGCTGAAGGCGGTGTCGTTCATCCGCTTGCTGCTGTACAGACGCCATTGCTTCCGTTCCAGCTCGCGAGCATAGAAGGTGCGCTCGGTCGAAGCCGGCACCTCGCGCAGGTAGTAGAGCGTCTGCCCATCAAACGTGAGGAACGGCAACATCTCATTGTATTTCAAGCTGCTCACCCCCTCCACGCGCTGCGGGTCGAAAGGTGCCGCATTCAGCACCGCCTCGGCGAGGAACTGCGACCAATAGAGGTAGTTCGAAGCCTCCTCATAGACGGCGTTCACCGCCTTGTCCTGGCTGCCGTCGGCCAACGAGAAGTACTTGTTCAACTCCGTCACCGCATCATCGTAGCGTTCGTCGGTATAGTGGATGAGCGCCATATAGTAGTGCGCCAAGGGGTTGGAGTAATCCGGTTCCAGCTCGATGCACCGGCCGAAATAACGGCGGATGGCGGTCACGTTGAAGCCGTCCTTCACCGCCGTCATACCCAGCCAGAACTGCGGGTCGGCGGCCTTGGGATTGCGGCCGGCCACACGGCGCATCAACTGTGCCGCCTCGCGGTAGTGGCGTTGGCCGTACTCGTTCAAAGCCTTGCTGTAGGCCGTCTCGTCGCCTGGCTTTATCTTGACACCGCCGCCCTGCCCCGTCGCCCAAAGCGGCAGGCACAGCAACAGCATCAGATAAACCAGTCGGTGCATTTACAATTTGCTGGGGTCAATCTCAAAATGTGCGTCAGGGCCGTTGCAGGGATTCTTGCAGGCGATGGCACAGTCGGCACAGGAAGTCAGTTCGCCGTGGAGACGTTTCTTCACCATATCACCCACGGCATCGCGCAACTCCGGCAACCCGATCTTCCTGATCACCTCGTCGCAGAAAGCATAGCTGAGCATGGTGATGGCCGTGCGATGGCTGATGCCCCGGGTCATCAGGTAGAACAGCGCCTGCTCGTCGAGCTGCCCGATGGTGGAGCCGTGCGAGCACTTCACGTCGTCGTTGTATATCTCGAGGAAGGGGCGCGTATCCACATGCGCCTTGTCGGTGAGCAGTATGTTGCGGTTGGTCATATAGGCCTCGGTCTTCACCGCCCCGTCCTGCACCAGCACATGACCGTTGAATCGGGCACGGGCAGAGTCGTCGATGATGCCCTTGTAGAGCTCGCTGCTCTGGCAGTGGGGCTTGGCATGCTCCACAAAGATATAGTTGTCGCACTCCTGGTCGCGGTCCATCAGATAGATGCCGTCGGCATCGACTTCGCATCCTTCGCCCTGCATGCGAACCACCACATTGTTCCTCACATGGCCGCCGCCAAGGGTGACGGTGTTCATCCGCAGGCGTGCATCGCGCTGCAGGGTGACGGTGGTCTCGGTGATGCAGGTGGCCGGGGTGAAGGGACCCTGCAGGCGGTAGAGCTGCACATCGGCACCTTCGCCCACATTGAGCCGCAGGCTCACGTCGGCCAACAGCAGGTCGGCCTCGCCGTCGCAGCGGAACAGCGGCACATCCTGGCCGTCGCAGAGCACCACCCGCAGCTGGCGTCCGGGCTCGACGGTCAACTCGCGGACCTCGCCCGTCGGTCTCCAGTCGTCGCCCCAAATATTGGGCAATTGGTCTTTCCTAATCATAACCTAAACTCTAAACACTAAGCACCCAGTTCCTCTTTAATCCATTCGTAGCCCTTCTCCTCCAGCTCCAATGCCAGCTCCTTGGGGCCGGTCTTCACGATGCGGCCTTCATAGAGCACATGCACAAAGTCGGGCACAATGAAGTCCAGCAGGCGCTGATAGTGGGTGATGACCACGGTGGCGTTATCCTTGGTGCGCAGCTGGTTCACGCCGCCCGCCACGATGCGCAGGGCATCGATGTCGAGGCCGCTGTCGGTCTCGTCGAGGATGGAAAGCGTGGGGTTCAACATAGCCATCTGGAATATCTCGTTCTTCTTCTTCTCGCCGCCGCTGAAGCCTTCGTTCACCGAGCGGTTGGCCAGGTTGGTGGTCATCTCCACCACCTTCTTCTTCTCCTCCATGAGCTTCAGGAACTCGCTGCCGCTCAGGGGGTCGAGACCGTGATACTTGCGCTGCTCGTTGACGGCGGTGCGCATGAAGTTGGTGATGCTCACCCCGGGAATCTCCACCGGATACTGGAATCCGAGGAAGATACCCTCGGCGGCACGCACATCCACCGGCAGGTCGAGGATATTCTTGCCGTTGTAAATCACCTCACCCTCGGTGACAGTATATTTCGGGTTGCCGGCCACCACACCCGCCAGGGTGCTCTTGCCGTTGCCGTTGGGGCCCATGATGGCATGCACCTCGCCACGGTTCACCTCCAGGTTTACCCCTTTCAGTATCTCACGGTCGCCGATGGAGGCATGCAAATTACGTATCGAAAGTAATGACATATCGTTGCAATTATTTGGTTCTTACCTTTATAAACTTTATCTTTTAAAAAATATTAAAATACAAATATACACAAAAAAAACGATACTTAAGAAAAAACATTTCCTCCAATAAGCATAAGTAAGCCTATGGCGGCTTTTGTCACCATAGGCTCACCACCACGATTCGTGGAATAATTACGCTAATTCGTTTCCGTTTCGTGGAAAAATATGCCAATTTCGTTTCCGTTTCGTGGAAAAATTACGCTAATTTGTTTCTGTCTTCGATTCGAATTGTCGCCGGCAGAAAGGACGTTTTCTTGCATTTTTGGGTGTGTGTTTTGTCTTGGTACGACTCGCCGGACTTCTTCAGAGGAGACTTGTTGCATTTGTGCAGTCAAAATGACGGTTGAAAATATCAATATTACACAAGAAAACATTTTTTTCTCATAATACCTCCTATTCTATTTCCACCTTATTTGCTCTCATGGCTACGGTATATGTGCATCCCTTGTTGTCCATGATCAGACCAAGGGAGCTGGGCTTTTCTGCATATATAAATCGTTTTTTTCGGAAACGTGACAGCGAAAGTAAAATTCAACATTTTTTATAATATTTCCACTGAACACTAACCACTGAACACTAAACACTACCCACTTTCCCTGGCATTGACCTAGTACTTTCTATATAGTCAATACTAGGTCAATACTAGGTCAATACTAGGTCA
>ODAI011740382.1_pt1 | contig 19393 bp, 20 predicted proteins | sample 1539321 | NCBI WGS metagenome assembly ODAI01 (sample SAMN02144231, study PRJEB22623) | gut metagenome | biome: sheep rumen | host: Ovis aries | place: New Zealand
ACTATATATAATTTTAGCATATATTTATTAAAAAAGAAAATGGTTTTTTGTCATTTTCTTTTATATTTGTGTGAAATGTTTAAAATATTACACTTTGTTTACAGTTTGGTAGATATATAGCTTAGTTATTCACTACCACTTGATACATTTTGCAGCACCGTTATATCTGATACTGCAGTGTGCATCTGTACTGCTATTGCCGTTAGCGTTTACACTTCCATCTGAGTCGGCTCCCAAATACAAAGAACCAACATTGCAGGACGAACCACCCGAACTGAGATAGCAAGAACCTGTAAATTTATCATTTGTGGATAAAGCTTTTAATATACCTATATTTCCAGTTGTCTCATTTCCATAAGTAGAACCATCTGTACTCATTTTTAAGCATTCTGGTTCAAATTCCGAAATACCAAATGTTTGGCATGAATAGCCTTCAGTAATAATATCATTTACTATTGTATACTTATTAAAATATGGATATCCACTTGCACTCATTACTTCCGCTGCACTTCCATAATAAGGTTGCGAAGTTTTTGTGGATGCTAAATCATTTATTGTACTCGTTCCTATTGTTACTGGTTCAGTATTCCAAGCATATACATCTCCAGTAAATGTTGATGGTGTTATATCCATTCCACCATTTCCATCATCTTGTTCTGCATTTATTTTAACTTCAATAGTTTTAGTTTCTCCATTTACGTTTCCTGTTACATCTGTTTCATTTTGAAATTTTGCGATTACTGTCATTGTAGTAGATGCATTAGGTGCAAGTGTTGTAGACTCCGGCATATTAACTATATATGTTATATTACCCTTTTTCTTTGTTGTATTAGAAGTTACACTCTCATTATCTACTAGTATTGATTTAATTGCTGCAGTTACAGTAGATTTATTTACTATAGTAAGAGTGTATTCTATTTCATCTCCTGGTTGATAAAAATGTGCGGTTAGTGATGATGCTGGCACTAAATTAGTTCCACAGGCTGTACCAGAATAACTCATTGAACCTGTTGGTGTAGTTCCTCCAGTAATACCAGCTTTAGTTGTGTAAGTATTTTGCTTAGTATTATCAAATCCGACACACCATGAGTTTGTTATATTTGCAGTTCCATTAATTGTAAGCATCTGACTGAATGCTGCATATCCTACCCCCATTATTACTAGTATGGCACATAGTGCGATTATGAGATAAGTTCTCTTATCTCTTTCTGATTTAATCTTCATGATTTTTTTACTCCCTTCTATTTTACATATTTATTATTGCAAAATTTTCTTAAGAAATCAATAGCTTTTATCTATTTTTTTAATTAATTATTGATATATATATATATATTAGTAATATTTTTGAGAGATAATTTGTTTTATAAAAAAACGAGAATTATAGTTCTCATTTTAATTTATTATATGCTTTATCTAGGATGTTTTCTTTTCTCTTAATTTACTAGCAAAAACCTTAATCTTATTAAGTCTATGATAAAGACCTGATTTAGTAATTTTATTACCTGTCTCTAAACTCATTATTTCACTGAGCTCTAAAATAGTCGCATCTGGATATTTAATTCTAAAAGATGCAGCTTCCGCTTCTTTCTCACCAAGTAATTCTAAACCACATTCTTCTTTTATATATTCGATATCTTTAATCAAATTATTAGCTGTTTCAATAGCTCTGTCAATATTAGCTTGCTCGCAGTTATTAAGCCTATTAGTCATATTTTTATGATCCCTGTAAATTCTAATATCTTCAAAATATAAAACAGCTTTAACCGCACCTATTATTCTAAGAAAATCTCCTATTTTTTCAGCTTCCTTAATATAAACCATATATTTATTCTCACGGTGAAGTACCTTACTATTTAAATAGAATTTATTAAGTAGTTTTTGAATAAATAAAGAATATTCTTTATCTTTTAAATTAAACTCTAGATGATATCTTGATTTCTTAGGATCATTCACACTACCACAAACTAAAAACAATCCTCTTAAATAAGCTCTAACCAAATCTTCATCAGCATATATAAAGTCTTCTGGTACATTTGAACTAATACCTAAAGATTTTAAAATATAAGGCACATTTCTTTTAATTTCAATTGAATATAATATTTTTTTATTATAATTATAACCTTTTCTTATAGAGATAGCTGGACTTATATTATATAAATCTTTAAATAAAGAATACACTCTCCTAGCCACACTATTGTTTTCTGTAATTATTTTAATAACACCATTAAATTCATAAAAAGCCTGGGTTATAGAAGAAAGTTCAGAAATTTCTTCTGCATTCATTACCTGAAGTTTACTAACTTCATCTTTTACAGTAGAAGTAAACGACATATTATCACCCACTATAATCTAACAGATAAGAAATAATATCAATAGCTACTCTTAACGTATTATGGCGTATTGAACCATCATCTATTAAAATATAATCATTTTCTATTATATCTATTTTATCTATATTATTTCTATCAAAATTAACCAAGTCTTTTTGTTCTGTAGTTTCATATTTTTTAATAATATTTTCATCTATTTTACCATTATTGACTATAACAGCATCTATTTTTCTTTTACCTAAATAACTATTAATAAGATTTATATGATCAGAAACAGAAAAATCATCAGTTTCTCCTGGCTGCGTCATAATATTACAAACATATATTATCTTACCGTGAGATTTATCAATCGCATCTATGACATCTTGACAAATCAAATTAGGCAGTATACTTGTAAATAAACTTCCCATACTTAATACAATAGCATCTGCTTTTTTAATAGATTTAATTACATCTTTATTTACCTTAGGACCAGAAGTATAAAATACTTTTTTTATTTTCCCATCATATTCTGTAATATTATGCTCACCATATATTGTACTTCCATCATCCATTACGCCAGCTAAAGTAACATTATCTTCAGTAAGAGGAATTACTTTTCCTTTTAAATCGAGTAAACTATTTATCATTTCTATAGCTGAAGACATATTTCCAGTTATTTCATTTGCTCCCGTCAAAAGTAAATTTCCAAGTGCATGCCCATTTAAATCACTAGAAGTATTAAATCTATAATTAAAAAGCTTATCTATTTTCTCTTCTTCAGAAGATAAACTAACTAAAACCTTTCTAATATCACCAACAGCCGGAGTATTAAATTCTTCCCTAAGTCTCCCAGTACTACTACCATCATCACATACAGACACTATAGCAGATATATCAAAAGGTAACTTTTTAAGACCAGATAAAAGAGTACTAAGTCCAGTTCCACCACCTAAAACAGCAAGTTTAGTCATACCTCTCCTCCTTGTAAATACTATTATTTTTAAAACTATATATAAATATAATAATACCAATTATAATCATAATTAAAGATACTATTTGAGCTATTTTAAAATTAAAAAACATTAAACTATCAGTTCTAAGAGACTCGACAAAAAATCTTTCTATTCCATACCATATAAAATAAAGACTTGTCATATAACCAGTTTTAACATATTTTTTCCACCTAAATAAATACATAATAATAAATCCTAGTAAACACCATAAAGACTCATACAAAAACGTAGGAATATAATAGTCTCCATCAATTAACATACCCTTTATTATAAAATTAGGTAAATATAAACTCTTTAAATAAGATAAAGTTGTAATAGGACCGTGAGCTTCACCATTAAAGAAATTACCCCATCTTCCTATCGCTTGAGCAATTATAAGCCCAACAACAATAAAGTCCAAAATGAGTAGCAAATTATAATTCTTTTTCTTACAAAAATACAGTATAGTAAGAAAGCCTGCTATTATCCCTCCGTGAATAGCCAGTCCACCTTCCCATACCTTAAAAATACTTAAAGGAGAAGATAAATAATAATCCAAATTAAATAAACAATAGTAAATCCTAGCCCCGATTATTCCTATTATAATCGCATAAAACATCATATTTCCAATTTCTTCACCATCAAATCCATGACGTTTACTTTCACGTATAATTAAACTATAACCTAAAGCGACAGCTATCATTAAACAAATAGAATATAGATGAATAGAAATAAAACCTAGATTAATTACAGGACTCACTCATCATCACTCTTTCTATTAATTCTCTTCATAATTACATCATCAAATATAACATTTAAAATAGAAATTAAAATTGATGCAAGCACGGCAAACCAAATACCATATATTTTGAAATGACCACATAATAGTAAACTTACAAGTTTTAATATACCTAAATTTATAAATGGATAAAAAAGGCCTAAAGTAATACCTGTTATAGGAATAGTAAGCCACACCAAAAAAGGCTTAACCGTTTTATTTAAAATATAGATAAAAAGTGCGGCAATAAAACACCATATACCATAATATGAATCATCCAAATATATAGTATTTTTAAACAAATAAGAAACAATCATTAAAATAACTGTATACCCCATTATTTGAAAAAATATATTTTTAATTTTATTAACCATGCTATGTCGAGTAGACAACTCGACTCTCGCCTCTCTTTCTATCTAAGTGAGAGGAAGTCTGTCGCCCCTCACAGAACCCATCGTGCGATTTTCCCGCAATAGGCTCTTCATATAATCTTTATATACTATAATTCCATATATTTACTTTTATAGTAGGTTCTGTTAATGGAAATACTTGTTTCACTAATTTTATATAAGTCATAAAATTTAAATTATTTCTTTGACTTCTTCGTTTTAGTATTTTATACCCCATTATAATAGTATAGTTGTATAGTTTATATAGTTCTCTAAGCATGTTATTTATACCATAATAATTATACATTCCCACTAATATTCTATTTAGTTTCTTCGTTGTCTCTTCTAAATTATCATGCATATGTTCTTTAAGAAATTTCTTGATTTTATCTTTCTTTTGTCTCTTCTTTTTCTTGGTTATTCGATGTCCTAATGTATATTTTCCATTTCTACCTTTTGAATTAAAATGCGTAAATCCTAGAAAATCAAAAGTTTCTTTTGTACCTTTGTACCTACCAAATGGTAATACTTTAGTTTTGTCTGGTGCAAGTTCTAGTCCATATTTCGCAAATCTTAAAGGAATTGCCTTATATACTTTCTTCGCATCATTTTGATATTGAAACATTATTATAAAGTCATCGGCAAATCTTACTAGATAAGCCTTACCTCTCAAGCTTGGTTTTACTATCTCTTCGAACCATTTATCAAGTGTATAGTGTAAATATACATTTGCCAAAATTGGTGATATTAGGCCACCTTGTGGTGTTCCTTTATCACTTTCATATTTCTTCATTTGTTCCATATAGCCACTTTTAAGAAATCTTTTGATATATCTTAGGAATATCTTATCATTAATATCATGTTCAAGCATTTTCATAAGTATTTCATGGTCTACATTATCAAAGAAACTTTTAATATCAGCTTCTACTATATAGTTTGTATTCTTAAACATAATACAATCATTGACTTCTTTTATAGCGTCATGACAGTTTCTTTCAGCTCTGAAGCCATATGAACATTCTAGAAATTTAGGTTCATATACTGCCTCTAATATTTCTGACATCGCACCTTGTACTAACCTGTCTTCATATGATGGTATTCCAAGTGGTCTTAACTTGCCATTGAGTTTAGGTATATATGTTCTCTTTACTGGCTTTGGCCTATAACTTAATGTTTTAAGTCTTTGTTCTAGGTTAGTCAAATTTTTACGTAATTGATACATATATGTTTCTTTGTCTATTCCATCTACTCCAACGGCTTTTCCTCTTTGCTGCTTGTCATGTTGTAGTTTTAGTGTTTCTTTATTTACAAATCGCATGATATTTACTACTTTGTCCCCTCTTGCTGAATGGAATTTTATATTTTCTATATCTTTTCGCTCATTTGACACCAATGTCTCCTCCTCTTTTGGAAAGTTGATGTTTCACTAAAGAAACGACTATACGCTAATCCCTTCGCTCCACGGTCGTTACTCGTTTCATCACTACTATGAATTAGTCCGACTTCTCATAATTCATCCTCTGTATCTTATGTATAATGTTTCTCGATTACAGAGTACCACTTTATCGTTGGTATTTTAAACGTCAACGCTTAGGGAAACTATGAGACCTCCCAGGTATGTATATACCAACACTGATTTACTCGCCGTGCTTTACAACCTCGACAGTTCCAATAGTATCTTGCTTTAACGATACTACCGATATTGCATGCTGGCAAGGTGATACCATCTGCACTGCTCTTTATTAAGTAACGGGGTTAAATCACTTCACGCTTTCGCATTACGGCTCGTAATCTTGCTTACCTACGCTTAAACCTAGTCTCACGATTTCGGCTCCAAGGCTAGCTAACGGCTCCTTGCTAGAGATTACCGTGTCGGGTTCCCACCGACTATGTTATATACACCGAACTGGCGCACCACCTAATAAAATTATAATATATTTTTAAGTCAAAACCAACTATATTTTCCCATTTTCTAAAAAACTATAATAATTAATTTCAGAAACAATAATATGATCTATAAGTTTAATTCCCATCAAATTGCCAATTTCAAAAATTCTTTTAGTTACATTTATATCATCTAAACTAGGATGTACATCACCACTAGGATGATTATGCACACATATTATAAAAGCAGCATTTAACTTATAAGCTTCTTTAAAAATGTCTCTGGGATGAACCATAGAATGGTTGACAGTTCCAACGAATAATAGCTTATAACTTATAACCTTCTTTTTTGCATCTAAATAAATACAATAAAATTCTTCCTGATCTTTATTAATTCTATATTTAAAATAATCAAAGACTTTCGAAGGATCATTTAATTTAATGTTATTTATCTTATTTTCTTCCATATTTATTCTTTTACTGAGCTCCAAAAAAGATAAAATAATAGATGCTTTCGCACTACCAACACCTTTAATATTAATCAAATCATGATAAGAAAGCTTATCTAAATCCCTCAAATTATTTGTCTTTGAAAGAATAATAGAAGCTAAATTTTTGACAGATAAATTTTTAGTTCCAGAATTTAAAAGAATAGATAAAAGCTCCTCATTGCTCAAACTACTAGCCCCAAAATTTATAAGCCTTTCCCTAGGCCTATCATTAATAGGTATTTTTTTAATCTTTACGTTTTCCATTCACATACTCCTCATACTTAGATAAAACTTGGTTACATATCACCTTAATCGACTCATCATCAGATGTTTTAGAAAGAATTTCATCATACTGACTAAGTATTTCAATAAATTCACTATTATCGACTATTTTCTCTTTTATTAAAGTATCATATCCTATTTTCTTATAATAATCCTGTATTTTCAAAGCATTTTCCTTAGAAGAACTAACACCAATATAACTATAAAACATATTGTCTTCTATAGAATAAATATAACTAGAAAACTTACTCATAGCTTCAAGCATATTATTTTTATCAGAATATACACCACTTTGAATAAAATATAATCTACTAGCAAACTTAGATACAGTAATACCATCGTAAGATTCATACTGACTTATAATAAAATAAGCCATTAAAACACCAATTATTAAAGAAATAAATATCGGCATTGTATATTTTTTCATACTAATCACCAAAAAAAGTATAACAGTAAATTTAATAAAAAATTGTCGATTATTTGTCTCTATATATATTATTACCTATTTATATAATTTTTCCTCTAAAAAACAAAAAAATCTAGAAATTAATCTAGATATTTTTTAATAATTACTTCTTCTTCTCAAGAAAGAAGGAATAACAGTATCTTCATCATCAAGACCTGCTAGAGGATTTACTTCATCATCAGAAGTAGCCTCAGCTTCCTTATCAAATCCAGTAGCAATAACAGTAACTATAAGTTCATCAGTAAAATTCTCATTTATTACTGCACCAAATATAGTATTTATATCAGTATTAGCAGACTTCCTAATAGCTTCTACAGCCTCTTCAACCTCAAATAAAGTTAAATTAGGTCCACCAGTTACATTAATAATAGCATCAGTAGCTCCATCAATACTAGTTTCAAGAAGCGGACTCAAAACAGCTTGATTAGCAGCCTCAATAGCTCTATCTTCACCAACTCCAGCACCTATACCAATCAAAGCGTTACCACGTTTTTCCATAACAGTCTTAACATCAGCAAAATCCAAATTGATAAGTCCAGGACATGCGATTAAGTCTGAGATAGATTGAACACCACGTCTTAAAACATTATCTACTTCTTTAAAAGACTCAAGCAAAGGTGTAGATTTATCTATTATCTCACGAAGTCTATCATTAGGAACTACTATCAAAGTATCTACATGCTTCTTAAGTTCTTCGATTCCACCTAAAGCTTGTTCCATTCTCTTCTTTCCCTCAAAAGAAAATGGTTTAGTAACAATACCTATAGTAAGAGCACCAGACTGCTGAGCAATATCAGCTATAACTGGAGCAGCACCAGTACCAGTTCCACCACCCATTCCGCAAGTGATAAAAACCATATCCGCACCTTTTAAAGCTTCCTCAAGCTCAGCCTTAGATTCCAAAGCAGCTTCCTTACCTATCTTAGGATTAGCTCCAGCACCAAGCCCATGAGTAAGTTCAACACCAATTTGGATTTTCTTCTCAGCCAAAGAATTATTTAACACCTGTGAATCAGTATTAGCTACAATAAATTCTACACCTTCAACTGACTCCGTCATTCTATTTACCGCGTTGCAACCGCCGCCACCTATTCCTATTACTTTTATTTTTGCAAGTTGATCCATTTCCAATCCCATCATTTTAATATCCTCCTCTATTCACCGAAAAAGTAACCAAATACCTTTCCTAAAACTGTTCCATCATTATTATTCGATTTAGGTGAAGAAAGTTTATCCATATCATCATCACTAAGCATTGAATAATCCATTCCTTTTAATTTTAAAGTATTTATAAAATAAATAATATTTCCAATTGCTGTACTATATTTATTATTTCTAACACCTATAAGTTTAACCTTTCCTACTTTAGCAGAAAGCATAATTTCATTTAACGTAGACTCAAAATCTACCATATTACTTATTCCACCAGTTACTATTATATACTGAATTTGCTTATTTGTTAAGCCCCCAATCTCACTTTTAGCAAGACCAAGTATTTCACTAATTCTACTTTTACACACTTTAGATACTTCAGCCTGATTTAATTTAAGAACCTTCCCTTCGATATCTTTGACTTCATAAATAGAATTCTTATTAGCATTTTTATCATCGGCAAGAGCAAAAGTTTCCTTTATTTTTCTAGCATCTACCGTACTTATTTTATAAGTATAAGCTAAATCTTTGTCTATTTCCTTTCCGCCACCACCTATTATTTTAGTGCTTACCGGAATACCTTTATTATATAAAGAAACAGTGGTAATATCAGCGCCAATATTTATAATCGCACTAATATTTTCATCAAGTTCTTTACTCTTAAAAGTATTAATATCACATACACTACCAACAGAAATATCGGCAAGTTCAACACCAATACTTTCTATAATAGTTGCAACAGAATAAACATTTTTCTTAGGTGTTGTTATCATCATCGCCCTACCAGACAAAGTATCACCTGGAAAATTCTTAGGATCCTTAATTACAGTCTTACCATTAATGTTAAAATCAATCGGAATAACATTTACAAATTCTTCATTTATATTTAAATTTTTCTTAATACCATCCTTATAAGAATTAATAACATCATTACCATCGATTAAATCCCCATCAACCTTACATTCACCCTTAATAATCTTATATAAAGCTCGGTGACAAGGAACAGTCGCAATCACTTTTTTTATTCTAACTCCAAGCATTGCCTCTGTTTCTTTTAAAGCCCTTATTATAGAATCCTTAGCCTTTTCAGGCTCAACTATAAGACCTTTTTTAATCCCGCTCGATGGAACACTAGTTGCCGCAAGTAAATTCAAATGATTTTGATAAAGTTCACAAACTACAATTTTTATTGAATCGCTACCAATATCAATACTTGCATAAACATGCTCCATAAACTCGCCTCCTATAGTCTACAAATAATTATACTATAATTTTACTAAAATGAAAAGTAAATGTAAAGAAAAATATTTTTTTTAAAAGAAAAAAATCTATATAGCTATAGATTATTCCTTAACCTCAAAATATTCCCCAGAATCTAAATATAATATTCCTTTTTTATTATTAAATGATTTTATAATATCCAAATACTTATTTATTTTATCCATTTTCTCCAAAGTAATATAAATATAATTACCATCATTCATTGTAAATAAAAATCTCTCATCATCTACTTCATTAGGATCATATTTAATTTCAGATACCCTTTTTATAATATCATAATCAGCATTAACTATCTTTTCAAGTAAAAGCACATATATTTTATCAGGTACGTAATTGATAACCGTTGGAACAGGAAAATTATCATCAGTTTGACTTTTATCCATTAAAACAGTCTTTTTCATAGGCAAATAATAAAATAAAGGTAAATTTTCTTTTACTTCAATAACAACTTTAGTCAAAGAAGTTTTATAAACACTAGCTTTTTTTATATAAGGATCCTTTTCAAGATTTTTCTTGATTTTAAAAGAAAAATTGCCTAAACTACTAGGATAGTCATCCAAATTAGCTTTTTTAATAATATCATAATCATCATATAAAACATTACCCTTGACAATTACATTGTTAATCTTGATGTCCATCATAAAAGAAAAACAAAGCAAAATCATAGTAATAATGCAAAAAAACAAAAATAAATTCTTCTTTTTTACCTTTCTCTTCTTCCTCTTCACCATATAACCACCTTTTATCTTATTATTTCTTGTTCTAAAGTTAATTCAATATCATATTCTTTTTTTATCTTATCCTTAATTATTTCAATTAATTTAATAACATCTTCCCCACTAGCATTACCCGTATTTACTATAAAATTAGCATGCTTCTCCGAAACATAAGCATCTCCAACATGCTCACCTTGTAAATTAGCCTTTTGTACAAGTCTTCCAGCAGAAAAACCATCAGGATTTCTAAATACAGAACCAGCAGAAGGATACTCTAATGGCTGTTTTCTTCTTCTAGATTCCATTATATCATTTATCTCTTTTAAAATTATATCACTTTTTTTATTTTTTAAAGCAAAAGTACCATCTAATATAATATAATTATGATTCTTAAAAATAGAATTTCTATAACCAAAATTAAGCTCATCAACATTTAAAGTTCTAATCTCTAAATTATCATCTAATATAGTAACACATTTTAAAACATCACTTATATTATTCCCATAAGCACCAGCATTCATGAATATTGCCCCGCCTACACTGCCAGGTATTCCGCAAGCAAACTCAAGTCCAGAAAGTCCCTTTCTAGCACACTCTAAAGAAAGCTTAGATAAACTATATCCGCATCCAACTTTAACTGTATTTCCATCAAAAGAAATCTCATTAAAACTAGATAATTTTATAAACTCGCCATTATAACTTTCTGTAATAATCAAATTAGAGCCATTACCAAGAATTTTAAACTTCTTATTAAAACTAAGCAAATCCTTTAACTCATCTATATTACTAGGGAAATAAACATTTCCCATCTTACCAGAAAGCTTATAAGTCGTAAAATCTTTTATTAATCCATTACTTATCTTTTTCATTTATAATCCTCTTTAAATTATTATATATAACATCCGCACTATCTTTTACCATCAAACTAGATAAATTTTTTTTCATAGAAGAAAGTTTACTATCATCAAAAATAACCTCGTCAATTTTCCAAGAAAGCACGCCTTCCTTTAAATCCTTCTCCTCAATCATAATAGCCGCATTTTTTTTAACTAAATCTAAAGCATTTATATATTGGTGATTATTAGCCACAAAAGGAGACGGAATTATTATAGAAGGAACACCTAAAGCAATTACTTCAGATAAAGTAGAAGCTCCAGCTCTCGTAACCATTAAATCACTTATTTTCATCAAACTAGGAAGTCCTTCATAAAAAGGAATAATTTTTACATTCTCTGGATACTTATTTTCCATAACCTTATCATAAGAACCTTTTCCAGTAATAAATAAAACTTCATAATCTTTAGAAGAAAACTTCTGAAGTTCATCCTTTAAATAATCACTTACTCTTCCAGCACCTAAAGATCCCATGACAATTAAAACTAACTTTTTACCTTCTGAAAGCCCCAATTCTTTCTTAGAAGCAGCCTTTTTCATCAAAGCATCTTCAGAACATGGATTACCAGTTAAAATAGTTTTATCTTTAGGAAGAAGTTCTAAAGAAGAAGGAAAGGACGCCCCAATTAAATCACAATATTTAATCAAAAATTTATTGCTCTTTCCAGGTAAACTGTTTTGTTCATGTAAAAAAGTTTTATATCCAAGTTTTTTCGCACTATATATTACAGGAACAGTAACGTACCCACCAACACCTATTACAACATCAGGATCAAACTCGCGAATAATTTTCTTGCAATCATGAAAGGCCTTAATTAAACATTTAATAGTATTAAAATTTTTTAGTATTTTCCTCTTATTAAATCCATACATTTCTATAGATTTAAAAGGAATTCCTTTCGAAGGAACAATATCCTTCTCCATCCTATTATGAGTTCCTATATATAAAAATTCACTATCAGGTTCCTTTTCTTTAATCTTATTTATAATAGCAAGTGCTGGATAAATATGACCTCCAGTACCACCCGCACTAATTATCACACGCATTTGTATCACCTACCTAATTAATTATACCATATTATAATTAATAATTATGTTTAATATTACTAATTAAACTTTTTTGACTTTCAAAACGTAAACAAACAATCATAAATATAAAAAATACCAAAAAAGAAACTATAAAGCTTATAAATAAATTACTATACCCTATTATAATAAAATCAAAATCAAAAACTCTTTTTATACCCATATATAAATACTTATTAACAACAAATATAAAAGGTACACTTAATATAAACCCTTTAAAACTAACATATAGACATTCTAAAAATAAAGATATAATCAAACTTCTAATACTAAGTCCTAAACTTCTATAGCTAGCTATCTCCCTCATTCTTTCATAAACACTAAAAATAGCCACATTAGCAGAAACACTTATTAAACAAATAAAAACTAATATAGATACTCCATAAAAAAACAATTTCAAAACTATAGCTATATTATTAATAATTTCCTTAACTTTTTTAACATTTAAATAACTCATTTTTATTTTTTCTTTTCTAATCAGACTATCCAAATAATTATCTATACCCTTATAATTAGTTTTCAAAACTATATTACTATTATAAACAGTGCATATATTTTTAAACTCATCATTATCTAGATTAATTACCGTATCTTCGCCGTCTATTCCAAAATATTTCTTATCCGTTAATTTTATATTTGATATCTCTTTATCATCGATAACTATTTTATCAAACTTTTTAAATCTTTTATATCTTATATGACTTATCTTACCATTATTTTTAACTACATCATAATTATTAATAACTTCATTGCCACCTAAATTAGTTATAACAACATCACTATTTTTTACATAATCATTCTTATAATATTCCCTTGGAATATTAACATTAACAAGGCAAGATCGAAATATATTTTTCTTAGTAGCCTTAAAATCTTTTATTATATTATCAAAATTATAATCTCCATAAACACTTATAGATAAATCATATTTAGGAATAATAACATAATCATTAATACATTTAAGACTATATCGAAGTACCAAAAAAATAATATTAAAAGAAAAACAAAAAACAAATGTACAAATTATTAAACTTTTATACTTGTCCCTAAAACGGCTCAAATGAATCCTAAACAAATAAAAAATAACATTATCGTTAAAAGGAATTTTATCTTCTACAACCCTATTACTATCTCTAAAAAGTTCCAAAACCCGGTATTTTTTTATTTTCTTAAGAGGAATAAAACTACATAAAAAAATAATCAGAAATAAAAACAATATAGGAACGATAACAAAAGAAAAATAAATATAAATTTTTAATTTTCCAGAAAAAATTTCATATAAAAGATTATTTATCACTTCTATTAAAAACATATTCAAAAATAAAGAAACAACAAATCCAATTATTACACCTATAAGTCCCATAATAAATGATTCTTTAAAATATAACTTATAAAGATAATTATTATCGGCACTAACAAGTTTATATAAAATAATCTCTTTTCTGCGAGTGCCCATAGAAATACTATAGGAATTATAAATAATAAAAAAAACTATTACTCCAAAAAAACAAACAAAAAAATATAAAAAAGATTTAAAAACATTTAAAACATTCTTATTTTTACTCATTCCATATAATGAAAGCAAATTATCATTATAAGTTACACTTTCGCATTTATACCTCTTACATACAGAAGAAGTATTTTTATAAACTCTAGAAATTTCTCTAAATCTTATATAATTTCTTCCATCTTTATAATTATTATCTAAAATATAATTATCATGTACCTTCTCACCTTTAATTATTACATGATAATTTCCTATTTCATTTTCTACCTTATCGACCAAATACTCCCTAAAAGAAGAAGAAATTATCCCAATACTAATTAATAAAACAGACGAAATAATCGTACAAAAAATAATAAATAAATTACTTTTATCTCGAAGTATTCTTCTTATCACTAACTATTTTCCCATCCTTCATTGTTATAATTCTATCGCACATATTGGCTAAATAATCATCATGAGTAACCATCACAATCGTCTGTTTAAACTTTTTGTTATAAAATTTTAATAATTTCATTATTTTTAAACTGTTTTTACTATCTAAATTTCCAGTAGGCTCATCGGCAAATAATATTTTAGGTCTGTTAATTAAAGCTCTACCAATCGCACATCTTTGTTGCTCTCCTCCAGATAAATCATTAGGAAAAAAATCTAATTTATTACTTATTCCTAAATTATTAATAAGCCTACTGAATACCTTATCATCTATCGTTCTTTTATCTAATACCCTAGGAAGAAGAATATTTTCTTTAATACTTAAATTAGGAATCAAATTATAAAACTGATAAATAACACCTATATTTTTTCTTCTAAAAATAGTTAGCTCCTTATCGCTAATTTTATAAATATTTTTATTATTTATAATAACTTCACCATTACTAGGAGTGTCAATTCCAGCAAGTAAATGAAGTAAAGTACTCTTGCCACTACCACTTTTTCCCTTAATAGCTACAAATTCACCCTTTTTTATAGATAAATTTACATTTTTCAAAGCACATACTTGATTGCTTCCATTTCCATATAATTTAGATAAATTTTTACATCTTAAAATTTCCAATAATATCACCTTCTAATATTATTATTCTATAAAAAAATCAAAAATCCTCTAAAAAAAATAAGTTTTTAAAACTTATTTCAAATTAACACCAAGCATATACATTAAACTATAAGCTTGAAAACTTTCAATAATCACACCTTTAATAGAATATAAATCAAATAAGATACCATCTATATTATTATCGGATAAATCCACTCCTTTTAAAGATGTATCCCTAAATTCACATTTATTGAATTTACATTTTTCAAATAAAACCTTACTAATCTTGCACGAGAAAAAACTACTTTCTGATAAATCACAGCCCATAAACAAAGTATTCTTCATTTTAACATCAGAAAAACTAGAGTAAGATACTAAACAGTCTCTAAAATTAACATTTTCAATATAGCCATCTATAAAAGAAATCCCAGTAACCTTACAATTATTAAAATTAGTTTTTGAAAAATAGCCCTCGTCAAATTCTTTATTAGACAAATCACAATTATTAAAAGTGCAAGCTGAAAAACCAATTTTACTTAAATTTACATCACCAAAATTAATTTCATTAAACGTGCACCTATGAAAAGTAACATTTTCTAAGGTAACATTACTAATTTCATTTATCTCTAAATCATAAATATCTTCTTCAATATAATCTCTATCTATCATATTAATTCCTTTATCATATTTTTTCCATTTAATCAATCATAAATCTTTATTAAACTCTGTTTTAATAATATAAATATTTTATTTCTTGAGTATGCAATGATATATTTCCTGCATCAAATCATCTCATACCAAATATTCTAACATAATAATAAAGAAAACTCTATCTTAGTGATAAAGTTTCTAACAATTATATTTCAATTAATTCGTATTTAGTAGAGCCAAGTCCAATTTCCTCAGCATACTCTGTAATATGTCTACCTTCTTGTCTATCTACTCTCTCCATCATTTTAGTGTGTCCTGGATCAGTAGAGTTCCAAAGCATATTTATAAATGCTTGGTCATTAGCAACTGGATCTAATGAAGCAATAATACCTAAATCACCCATAACAGGATCTCCTTGATGAGCATCACAGTCACAGTCTACAGATATAGCATTCATAACTGTAATATAAATAATTTGCTTATTATTATCTTTTATATAATCACTAACAGCCTTTGCAGCCTCAGCCATAGATTCGATAAAATCTTTTTGTTCGTACTTAACACTCCAGCATTTATCAGGATCTTCAGTTTGACCACATGAATGAATATAAGCTTTACCATTTCTAGACGCGATACCAATAGATTGATTTTTAAGATTTGCTCCAAACCCTCCCATCGCATGGCCTTTTCCATGAGCTAAATTAATAATTGAATCATATTTTTCAAAACCTTTACCAATTATATCATACTCTAAATGATTTCCATTTCGGACAGGTATTTTAAATTCTCCAATTCCATCCATTATTTCCACACCTTGCCCAATTTCAGTAAATCCATGCTCTTTCGCAACCTTCATATGATCTTCTGCAGTATTTCTCTTACCAGGATAAGCTGTATTACATTCAATTATAGTTCCATTTACCTTATTAACTAACGGCCCTATCAATTCTTTTTTTAAATAACCTTTAGACCCAGCTTCTCCAGTTGAAACCTTAACTCCTATATTTCCTTTTAATTCCACACCTAAAGCATCATAAATTCTAATTAAACTTTCTGGCGTTATTTCTTTTGTATAATATACCTTTGACATTTTATCATTCCTTTCTATACATAAATTATATATTATTTCAAAAATAATTTCTATTGTTTTCTATAAAAATATATAATTATCACATTTTTTATATTATACAAATAAATCGACAAAAATAACTTTATTATATAATAATTCCCAAATTAATATTTCTAAGGGGGAAAATACAAAAAAATAACCCTAAAGAAATAGCCGACTTTTTATCAACACCGGTAGAAACAAATGAAATAGATTTATTTGAAATCAAAACTAATATACTCATTAACATCCACGTTTGGAAAAATTGGACAAGCCCTTTCAATTGTAATTATGGTACTACAAGTTGCTGGATCAGGAGGAACATTCCCCGTTGAACTACTGCCAAGAGGATTCCAAATCATGCAGCCATATATGCCATTTTACCCTGCAATGAGTGCAGCAAGAGAAACTATTGGTGGATTTTATGGTAATGATTACATTAAATACATGCTTTTAATAATTTGCCATATGATTATACCTTTAATCATAGGTCTAGTAATAAATAAACTAACCTACCAAACTAAAGAAAAACTAAAAAAAGAATTACATTCAACAGAAGTTATGGAATAAATAACTTTACAAGCAATAAATAATATTTTAAGCATTTTAATAAAATTTCAATTAAATATGATATAATACGAGTGAAGGAGTGATTTTATGAATAGAACTGAATTAAAAAATTGGGCAAAAGGAAAAATTAAAGGTCATATTGGTGAACTTCTAGTTGCAATTATAATCGCAAGTCTTGTTTCAAACATTACAATAGGTGCTAGTTATAAATTTGATGCAAACAATTTTCAAGTTAATCCAGGAATATCAGTTGGAATTCTTTTTTACTTCGTTCAAGTAGGTCTTACATACTACATGATAAGATTCATAAAAGATGAACAAAGAGAATTAAAAGATCTATTCAAGTATTCAAATGACTTCGGAAGAATATTCCTAACAGGACTACTTGAATCAATATTTACTTTCTTATGGACATTACTATTTATAATCCCAGGAATAATTAAAGCTATAGCTTATTCATTAGTAACATTTATTTTAGCTGATGAAAAATACAAAGATTTATCTTACACACAAATCCTAAAGAAAAGTGAAGAAATGATGCAAGGTCATAAAATGGATTACTTCATGCTTCAACTTAGCTTTATAGGATGGCATATTCTAGCAATCTTTACATTAGGATTACTAGAAATATGGATACTTCCATACGAAAACACTGCAACATATAAATTTTTAAATGATGTTAAAGAAGAATACGAAAAATCTTCAAAATAATTCCTTTGCCAATTTAAATTAGTTCAAAAAACGCCTGCGCAAAAGCAGACGTTTTATTTTGCCCTAAATTATATTAATAATCATCTAAAAAACTTTTATATTTTTTATCTTTCTTATACCCTAAAACACAGTTTAAATTAATATTATCTAAAGCTTTAAATATATTATAATCAATATCTTTATTATTCGTCCTTAAATTCTGAATTAACTTCTTCATCTCTCCTCTTTTACTAAAGCCCTCATTTAAAGCAGCCTTTTCAGTAAACGCACATGCACAATTTAAAAAATTTAAATCATTATAATTCTTCCAAGAGATAATAGAATGCTCTTTAACTAAATAAAGTGGCCTAATAAGCTCTATTCCCTCAAAATTATCACTATATAGCTTAGGCATCATCGTTTTAATTTCAGCTCCATAAAAAAGTGAAAGCAAAGTAGTTTCAATAACATCATCAAAATGATGACCTAAAGCTATCTTATTACACCCTAGTTCCCTTGCCTTACTATAAAGGTGTCCCCTTCTCATTCTCGCGCACATATAACAAGGATTATCTGGTGAAAGTGTGCAAGCAACTTTAAATATATCGCTATCAAAAACCTTTAAATCAACATTTAATATTTCCGCATTTTTTAAAATCATATCCATATTTTTCTTACTATAACCAGGGTTCATACAAACATATACCACATCAAAATTAACCTTACCATGCCTCTTTAATTCCTCGATACATTTAGCTAGTAAAAAAGAATCCTTACCACCACTAATACAAACCATAATTTTATCATTTTCTTTTATTAAATTATAATCACTTACACCTTTAACAAATTTACTCCAAATCTCTCTTCTAAATTTTTTTATTATACTTCGCTCTATTTCTTTATATTTTTCCATAATACACCTCAAAATCAAAACAATTATATCACAAAAGAAAAAAGAATTATATCCTACTCAGTAAAAATATAATCCTTTATATCATTAAAATCATCTTTTAAAATATCCATGAATATCTCATCATATAGTTTTCCGTTTCTGTATATAGAATTCCTGCGATGACCTATTTTTTTAAAACCAATTTTCTCATATGTCCTA
>ODAI012067584.1_pt1 | contig 19390 bp, 8 predicted proteins | sample 1539321 | NCBI WGS metagenome assembly ODAI01 (sample SAMN02144231, study PRJEB22623) | gut metagenome | biome: sheep rumen | host: Ovis aries | place: New Zealand
CATGCTCTTTTTCGATTGCGGCTACCTGTTCGAAAAGAGCTGCGATATCTTCAAATCCCTCTTCTCTTGCCTTCTTTGCAAAAGAGGGATACATCTCTTTCCACTCATAAGCCTCGCCGTCTGCTGCCTGATTGAGACATTCAACTGTGGAGCCAATGCCCTGAAGAATCTTGAACCAGAGCTTTGCGTGCTCCTTTTCATTGGCGGCAGTCTCCTCAAAGATCTTGCTGATCTGAACATAGCCGTCCTTTTTTGCCTTGGATGCAAAATAAGTATACTTGTTTCTGGCCTCGGATTCCCCCGCAAATGCTGCCATAAGATTCTTTTCTGTTTCAGTTCCCTTAAGTTCTGCGGTTCTTGGATCTAAATTTGCCATAATAAAATCCCCTTTCTTTTATAAACTCTTTTTCAAAAGCCTGTAAACGTGGGCTTTCGTGCCTTACAACAATTCTATAACAAGACGGAAACCGAAGATAGCCTGTTTAAAAAACTTTAATTTTAAGTGACAAACGTAATGAGGTATAATTATATGTGCATCTTTGTTTGTATAATTGCAGAAAATGGAGGGGATTTTATGCAAAAGAAAAAGAAACCACACATATGGGATTTCAGACGTATTATGGCAGCTTTACTCTGCCTTGTACTGACTTTGTCCTATATGCCGACAAATGTAAGAGCAGCAGAATTTGAACCCGGCGATGACGCCGGCTTGGAGGCTTCTGTCACCGCACCTGATGAAGGTGTACCTGCCGCTGAGAATATAGAGGGAGGCGCAGAGCCCGGCGAAGGCACGGGCGATGTTACTACGCCTGAGCCCGGTGAGGGAACTGACCCTGCAGATGATGCAGATCCATCAGAAGGCGACGATGATGAGCCTGAAGGCGATCCCGCTGAGGGCGAAGAGTCTGAGGAACTTCTTACCGAGGAGACAGAAGGGGAAGAGGTCGTTGAAGACGAGGAAGAACTGGTAGGAGCTGTTACACTTATTGATTACTCCTACAACCTTGATAGAGATGCCGGAGATGAACAAGCGGCGGCATTTACTATTGAGTTTTTCGATGACAAAGAAAAAAGCGTTGCTGCTACAGAAGGATATTTCATTAGTGAACAAACAAATGCCAGTGGAGGGGCTCAGATAACCCATCCTGAGGCCAGATCTGCTGTCATTAAAGCAGTATATGGCGGATACGCAGTTGATAGTTCGGAGGAGCATCAGGGCTCTTTCATCCTGACAATTGATGAAGGAGACCCCATCGTTACTACGGTTACTGCAGAGATAGCAGAGGCTATGGCAAGCGAAGATGGCTATACTCTGGATCTTTCCAAAATAGCAGATGCTGAAACGTCAGTATCACTGAGCATAAATCTTTTCTTTGTAAGCGATTATGTTCCCGATCCTGAAGAAGAGTATGTACAGCTTATTTGGAATTACAGTCTTGATGATGAGCATACGGGATCATATATCGATCCTGACAGCTGTTCAATATATCTTCTGAACGAAGAAGGAGATAGAAGAGCGATTGCTGATGAAGATAACCCTGATGACGTATCGGGGCAGCATGCAAGATATAATCTGGTAACAGGACAGACTTACAGGCTTCAGATCGTACCCAAAAAGGGATATCAGCTTAAGAGCAATATGATCGATAGGAATTACACTCTTGAGCCTGTGAACTCGACTGATATCGGTCTGTTCGAATTTACAGCCGGCACAACAGATCTGTGCCTTGACAGGATCATGGAAGAAGTGGGAACGATTGTTGACATCACTTCCGACAGTATGGGAAAACTGTGGATAGACGGCTATGATGATCTGTCCAAGTTCGAGCCCACTCCTGTGGAAGGTCAGCCTGCCTTTGACGATGCTTTCGGCGGAAGCTGGATGTTCACGTTGATGGACAAGAATGATGCGCCCATTGTCTTTGACAATACTGAAGGGGATCTTGAAGGCATGATTCCTGAGGCTACTTTCCTGACGCATTTCCAGCAGGTTATGGTTAAGGACGGACTGGATGAAAATACCACGAAGTGGGTTGTAACCGGTTCAATGGTAAGAAAGCTTGGCACACCTGTTACCTGGAGGTTTGTATATCCGGTAACAGAAGATGCAAGTTACAAGGTTCTGGCTGCAAAGAATGCTGACTTTACCGAATATGAGATTATTAACCCTACGATTGAAAATGGCTGTCTTGAATTTTCGACAGATCTTTTGTACAAATTCACCATCGTAAGGAACGAGCAGGACACAGATGGGGTTGTGTTTGATTTCTCCCATGTTGACGGCGTTTTTGCAGGAAACGAAGATCCGGAAGATTTCAAGCTGACTCCTACTGAAGGCCTTACTCCTGTGTCTGCAGGCTCTAATAAGTACAAGTATACCGGAGCCGGCAACATAAAGATCAAGGTAGAAGATAAAGATGGCAATCCACTTGATTATGAAGATATATACGGGTACGACAAAGACTGGATCAACAGATTGTCAGCCGTCTTCATGTGCTATGAAGGTGAAGATGAGCCTCATATCTTCTTTATGGAGAACAGGTCCGGTGAGACTATTGCCACAGTTCCCGCAATAAGTGATGATCGCGACCATCCTTATCCTATACGGGATATGCTTGCAGATGCCCTGGAGCATGGCGGAGATAGTCCTACCGTAACGGCATATGCATGGCATAACTATGAGATGCCCGCAAAGCGTGTGGTCTTTGATGCAGAGGGAGTGACCCTGTCGCCTGAGGAGAATATCGATCAGGCCGAGGTGGGGAAGGAAACCCACTATTACGCATATGAAGGCGCAGATTACATTGTGTTCAAACTTATACCTGATGAGAACACAGTCATTACTAATGTTAAATATGATGTTATTGACTCTATACCTGACGAGGACGGTAATTTAGACGTAGTTCCCCGTCCCGAGTATCCTTCGGGCAGAGCTGAAAGTCTTGGTGAGAACCGCTACAAAATATATCTTCCTGAAAACTACGACCATGACTGGCAGGCAAGACTTGGTGTTTCTATCGAAGCTGAAACAGAGCAGATGACCTGCCTGGAAATTGACTTTGGTGATGACTCAGCCGGCTATGTCGCAAGGGATTATGATTACGGCTACGTAGAAGCATTTAGTGTGGAGGAAAGAGTCGGAGCTCAGCCCTACAAACACACACCGGAATTTGTAACGGTTGAAGGAAACAGTACATTCAAGGACTACACAGTTATGGTTCCCAGAGGTGGGAGCGTAGCTGTTAAGGTTGTTTCCCGCGACGGATACAATTCTGTTGTTAATGCAAACCTCTACCTTGATCCTTCAAAAGAGGATAATACTGTTATCAAACCTGACAAGAACGGCGAGTTTACCTTTACTGCGGAAAGCGACAAGGTAAGACTTAAAGTCAATACTGCTCCTGTGAATAAGCTGGTTTTGACCGGCATTGACGATGATGAGTTTGAGCAGTACAAAGGAAAATACGCACTTGGCTATGATACTGTCTTTAACGCTTTTGTATCCAACGGATCAAGGCTTAACGAGGAGAAGGATGAGATCGTGCCCGTAAAGGCTGAAGTTACTTCCTTCAAGAACGGAAAGACAGCCATTGCAGCAGGCGAAGGAATAGTAATAGAAGGTAATAAGCTGACCACAACAGGTGACAGACTTGGGCTTGCAGGAAAGAGTCTTGCACTGAACATTGAGTCAGGCGGCAAGACTTATTCTGCCACCATCTCTTTTGACTCAAAGATCACTAAGGTGAGCGTTAACGGAGCAGATGCAAATAAGAGAATCACCCTACCCTATGGTGAAGATAAAAATTATAAGGTGACAATAGACAAAGGTGCTGATCCTTACAGTCTGAGAGCATTTACTGCCACCAAGAATGGGGAGAATTATGTCCTCGATACCGGGTGCAAACTTGGAATGGGTGATGGCGAAGAACTGTCCATAGATTCGAATAATGTGGTACATAATTACACTCCTGACAAAGTGGTTTATGTTGTATTCTGCCTTACAGATGATGAGGGTTCTCCGATCACCGACGGTGAGGGCCACCCTGTCATCAACAAGGATTGGGTATTCAGCGTTGCATTTACAAATCCCCTTACGGGTAAACAGCCTGTTGTAAAGGCTAATGCAGCTCTTTCTACTCATAGGGCAATAGGCCTTAGCCTTGCACTTCCCAAGGGAGTTAAGGCTACCTATTGTATGTACTATATGATCGATGCAACAGCTATAAAGGAGACATACTCGACGGAGCCCGGAGATGACAATCTGCACCGCCGGGATGATGAGAGCGGAAGCTTCGTACAGGTTTATAAGGAGAAAATTCAGGAATTCGTGCCCGCTGATGAAAAGAGCGCTGTGATCTCCGTGGTTGAGGATTACGGCGTAGACTACGAGGACGGATGGCCTGTAGAATACGAAGTTAATGCTACTCTTGTATATGCTTACTGGGATGAGCAGGAAGTCGATGATGGCGTATATGAAGACGTATTAGTTGCAAGAGCCGAGGGAAAAAGTAATCCCATGGATAAGGATATTGTTGTATCAACCAAGAACCTTGGCTATGAGACCAAGCTTGCCCTCACAAAGAAAACAGCAAAGGTCTATAACGGCGATGACCATGTTCTTGTCGCAGTTCCCAAGTGGTCCGCAACCACCACAGTCAAGTCCCTTGACAGAGTAGAGCTGCTTGATAAATACGGGCACAACATTTCCGGATGGGACAGATGGAACGGCAGCCGTGATGGCAATTATGAAATTGAAGTATATAACAGCGATGGCGGAGATATATACATTGATACCACAAGGGAATTTGAGTACAGGGATGAGGAAGGCCACCTGCAGACAGGAACTGAGTACCTTGAGCCCGGCAAGTATACTATCAAGGCCTGGGCAATAGGCGGACCTTCAGTATTCCCTGAAGCTACCGTATCCTTCACCGTTGTGGACGGAATCAGAGATCTTAAGATTGATGCTCCTGCAACTATCCTAAAGAACTATGGCAAGGCAGCAAACTTCAATGCAACGGTTGCTTATTTCGGAGTCTATGACAGAACTCCTGCCACCAAGAAGGTATACTGGTCGGTTTCCAGATACTCATATGTCGAAGAAGACGATGCATACGATCTGTGTGAAGCTGAGAACGTTAAGATCAGTAATAAGGGTAAGGTTACGATTGCCAAGAACTTCAAGATATCAACCGATCCTATGGAAAACGTTCTTGTTGTCCGTGCGCAAGCAGATGACTACTACAATAATGACGTTTACGACCAAAGAGAAGTTAAAGTTGTAACTACTCCTCAGAAGCCCACCAAGATTTACCTCAGGTGGTATGATGACAGAACCAGGAGATACAACTATTCAAATGTAACCGAAGAAAACATTGCTGCAGGTGAGAAATTCTTCAGCAATAACGTCAACTACGCTCAGATACAGGTACTTGATCAGTACGGAAAAGAAATGGATGCAGAGATCAAGGTTACAAATCTTGACTACAACAAGGAGTGGAATGAGCTTAGGGTAAAAGGGCACGGCACCGTGAGCATCAAGGCTACGGCTCGTGACGGCAGTAAGAATTATAAATTACTGAAGTTTAACATATCACTGACTGACGGAGAGTACATTCCCAATGTTGTGATACAGGATGCAGGCCGTGAGTTTATCAATGTGTATGACCCTTATGAAGAAATGAAGGGTAAAGAAGACATGGATTTTGCCGACGGCGAGTCCATCGTCAACAGCTACAGCTCGAACATGCCAATTTATATACATGTGGCAGGCGTTCGTGAAGAACATGATGACGAGGGTGAGCTGCACATCAATTACGGTGACAATGCTCTCATCGCTCACAGCGTAAGCGTCAAGGGCGGTAAGCTTGGAAAGGTCACCTACGGTGAGTTTGACCACTATGCCACCTACGCTATCATACCCAGCGCTTCAGAGACCATAATCACGGTAAAAGACAATACGACAGACAGGAGATTCCCTGACAGAAAGAAGGGAACAGATCATGTTTATACCGTAAAGAACTATGGAATCAGTGATGCCAAGGCATTCAAGATCACTGCGGACAAGAAGAGTATTTATAACAGACTCTGGGCAGCAACCACACTGTTTGACAATGATCCCACAGCTGTGCCTAACAGCGTTAAGTACACCATTGCCGGCGCTCCTTCGGCTGCAGGCAAGACCTATATGGTAAGGCTTACCATGGACAACGTAAACGGCGGAGCACATAATATCGCAGAGTTCATGGGGCTTTTGGATGACAGACATGATCTTAATGCAAACGGAGCATATTATCCTATTGAGAACGGTGCTTTCAGGATCAACTTCTTCCAGGAGAGAGAAGATGACAGAGGCGAAAAGTATTACGACTTCTATACCACACCTACAGGAACCTATACCTTCTATGCTACGGTAGGTGAAGCAGAAGTTAACGATGGTGGCGAAGTTACCAAGTTTACACCTCTTGGCAAGATCACCGCTATTAAGCTCAAACTCATTGCTCCTCCAAAGACAACAGCCAAGATCAATAACAGCAAGATAAAGATAACATCTATCACGGGCACTCCTGTTGATGTTGCGACCGTATCTAAGGGAATAGGTGTAATGAACTACGTATCCAAAGATGAAGCTACTCATGGATTTATCGGAGATGCGTACTACACCATGAGCTACAACTCTAAGGGTGCGATAAACGGATTCTTTGATTTGTTTGAGGTGATTAACCCCGCGAAGAAGGATGGCGATAACAATTTTGTTCAGGGAGCATTTATTCTGGATGCTGATGAAAAGCCTATACTGAAGCCCAGAGATACATTCAGACCATTCCCTGTTGACATTGCCCAATCCGATGAACCTGCATGGATCGATAACTGGGAAGATCTGTATCTTCTGTCTATTGGAGAATACAGCCCTTGTATATACGATGACAATGGTCTTCCCACAGGAAGAAGGGAAGGAATCATCGGAACTGCCGCGAATCAGAAAAAAGCCTACACCAAGTGGGCAAAGGATAACCTGACCGGATACATAGGCTACAGAGCTGTGAACTACAGCGGCCAGGAAGAGCAGTTCTCGCAAAAAGTCACAGTTGACATCAAAGAGTTCCTCAAAAAATACGTTACGGGTTAATAAAACAAAACAAAAATGCCGGGAACAGCTATATGCTGTTCTCGGTTTTTTTGTGTATGACGGGTATGCCGTCAGTCTGTGGTGAAAGTTCACAAGGGGCGGGCGGTGTAGACGATGTGGTTGTTGAGGAACTCGGAGATTATATCAAGGAACACTGGAATGGTATCAGGGAGCAAATCAGGCACAGGGAGTATAAACCCCAGCCGGTCAGGAGGGTAGAGATACCCAAGCCAAATGGAGGAGTGCCTTGGAGAAAAATTAGCACTCTATTGACAAGAGTGCTAATCGGTGTTATATATTTAGTAGAACAACAAACACAAAGCCGGCAGCGGCCGCAGATATAAAAGCATCGGCGGGTCCCGGCGGCGGAAAGGAGTGTTTATGAATATACAGAAGTTTACCCAGAAATCTATAGAAGCGGTCAACGGCTGTGAGAAGGTGGCTGTTGATTACGGCAATCAGGAAATCGAACAGGAGCACCTTTTGTATGCTCTTATGACCATCGAGGACAGTCTTATCGCAAGGCTTATTGAGAAGATGGGCATAGATAGCAATGTCTTTTTATCAAGGATCGAAGAGAGCATCAGAAAGCGTACCAAGGTCCAGGGCGGCAAGCCGTATCTGGGAGCCGATCTTAATAAGGCGCTTCTTTCCGCAGAGGATGAGGCAAGGGCTCTTGGCGATGAGTATGTTTCCGTGGAGCACCTGCTTCTGGGCGTGATCCGTCATCCAAACAGAGAGGTTAAGGATATTCTCAGCTCTTTTGGCATAGACAGGAACCGCTTCTTGCAGGTACTTTCTGCGGTTAGGGGCAACAGGAATGTGACTACGGATAATCCCGAGGCCACCTATGATACCCTGAACAAATACGGTACAGAGCTGGTTGAGAAGGCAAGGCGCCAGAAACTTGATCCTGTAATAGGAAGAGATACCGAGATACGTAACGTTATCAGGATCCTGTCCAGGAAGACCAAGAATAATCCTGTTCTTATCGGTGAACCGGGTGTCGGTAAGACTGCGGTTGTAGAGGCTCTTGCGCAGCGTATTGCCAGCGGGGATGTTCCGACAGCTCTTAAGGACAAGAAGATTTTTTCTCTGGATATGGGGGCTCTGGTGGCCGGAGCCAAGTACAGAGGAGAGTTCGAGGAGAGGCTGAAAGCAGTCCTTGAAGATGTTAAGGGGTCTGAGGGTGAGATCATCCTGTTTATCGATGAGCTGCATCTTATTGTTGGCGCGGGCAAGACAGACGGTGCCATGGATGCCGGCAACATGCTAAAGCCCATGCTTGCAAGGGGCGAGCTTCACTGTATAGGTGCCACAACTCTCAATGAATACAGGAAATATATCGAGAAGGATGCGGCTCTGGAGAGGCGTTTCCAGCCTGTAATGGTGGAAGAACCCACAGTAGAGGACACCATCAGTATCCTTCGTGGCCTCAAGGAGAGATACGAGGTCTTCCACGGCGTTAAGATCATGGACAGTGCCCTGGTAAGTGCTGCGGTCCTTTCAAACAGATACATTTCAGACAGGTTCCTTCCCGATAAGGCCATTGACCTTGTGGATGAGGCCTGTGCCCTTATCAAGACCGAGATGGATTCCATGCCTGCTGAACTGGATGAGCTGAATCGTAAGATCATGCAGCTACAGATAGAGGAGGCCGCTCTCAAGAAGGAGGACGATTCCCTTAGCAAGGAGCGTCTTGCCAATCTGCAAAAAGAGCTGGCGGATCTCAAGGAAGACTTCGACGCCCGCAAGGCTCAGTGGTCCAATGAAAAAGAGGCTGTGGATAAACTTGCAGCCATGAGAGAACAGATAGATACCATCAATTCGGAGATTGCCATTGCCCAGAGGGACGGCGATTATGAGAAAGCCGGAGAACTGCAGTATGGCAAGCTTCCTGCTCTTAAGAAACAGCTGGAAGAGGCGGAAGAAGCCGCAAGAGATAAAGAAGGTGACGGCACTCTGGTACACGAGAGAGTATCGGATGAAGAGATTGCCGGCATCATAAGCAGATGGACCGGAATTCCCGTGAACAAGCTCACGGAGAGTGAGAGGAATAAGACTCTTCACCTTGAGGATGAGCTTCACCTTAGGGTAATAGGCCAGGATGATGCGGTATCCAAGGTTTCCGAGGCTATTATGAGATCCAAGGCCGGTATCAAGGATCCCGGTAAGCCTATCGGTTCCTTCCTGTTCCTCGGACCTACAGGTGTTGGTAAGACGGAGCTTGCCAAGACTCTTGCCCAGGCATTGTTCGATGATGAGAACAATATGGTTCGTATCGATATGAGTGAGTACATGGAAAAGTTCAGCGTCTCCAGGCTTATTGGAGCACCTCCCGGATATGTTGGATATGAGGAGGGCGGACAGCTTACAGAAGCTGTAAGGCGTAAACCCTATGCGGTGGTTCTTTTCGATGAGATAGAAAAGGCCCACCCCGATGTGTTCAACGTGCTTCTTCAGGTACTGGATGACGGCAGGGTTACCGATTCTCAGGGAAGGACCGTAGACTTTAAGAATACCATTCTTATCATGACTTCAAATATCGGTGCCCAGAACCTTCTTGAAGGCATCAGAGATGACGGGTCCATAGATGAGAATGCAGAGAATGAGGTCATGGAGGAACTCAAGGACCACTTCAGACCGGAGTTCCTTAACAGGCTTGATGAGATAATCATGTTCAAGCCTCTTACCAAGGACAATATCGGTAATATCATCGGACTTATCGTTAATGACCTCAACAAGCGTCTTGCAGACCGTGAGATAAGCGTAAGACTTACGGACAGCGCAAGGAACTTCGTTATAGACAATGCATACGATCCCATTTACGGTGCAAGGCCTCTTAAGAGGTTCGTCCAAAAGCACGTGGAGACCATGTCAGCAAGGCTTATCCTGGAAGACAGGGTAAAACCCGGGGATGTGATCGAATTTGATGCTGCGGGCGGCGAGCTCACTGCAAGGGCTGTGCCCGGACAAGGCGGAAAATGAGCCCCGGGGGCTTAAGCCAAGGAACCGATATAAAGTAGTTTATGGACTTTTTTACGTAGAAAAGCGGCCGGAACCATCACAGATCAGACAGATCGGATAGTTCCGGCCGCATATTTACTATATACTCGCCACACATTTATGCTTCTTCCAAAAATCTCTCATACTTCCCCAGCTCGGCTTTAGTGAGTCTTGCCTCGATCAAAATCCCCTCAGGCAGATATTCGGTAGACAGAATCGCTTTTTTATCCCCAAGAGAACTGTATATGGCGCCCTCAGAGTAGGGCAGAAGGAGTTTCTCTACAGTTTCACTGCCGGAGAGCTTTCTTTCTATGAGCTCCACCAGAGCATGCATGCTGTCATCTGCCTTGGCACAGATGTATATTCTATCATCCAATGACCTTGGAACATCCATGACCAACTGCCCGGAAGCCATTTGTTCCTGCTGCAGAAGGTCGGATTTGTTGAAAACATAGATGACCGAAATATCTCCGGCACCTATTTCGGCCAGAGTTTGCTTAGTGACTTCCATGTGGTGGCGGTACTCGGGATCCGAAAAATCAATGACTTCAAGAAGGATATCCGCGTATTTGGCTTCCTCAAGAGTAGACCTGAAGGCCTTGACCAGCGTGTGAGGAAGGTCACTGATAAATCCTACGGTATCCGATATGACAAAGGGTCTTGATCCGGGAGGAGAGATCTTTCTTACCGTGGTATCAAGGGTGGCAAAGAGCATATCCTTCTCTAGGACCATCTTGTTCTCTGAATCGTCAGAGCCGTAGAGCTTTAGCAGACTGTTCATGATGGTGGACTTCCCTGCGTTTGTATATCCCACAAGAGAAACCCTGCCAATTCCCGAAGAGAGTCTTCTGGAACGCTGGGTTCCCCGCTCCCTTTCAACCTGCTCCAGTTCTCTTCGAAGCTCCGCCATGCGGTGTTCAATGCGCCTTCTGTCAAGCTCCAGCTGCTTCTCGCCTGAACCCTTGTTGGAGAGTCTGCCGCTGCCTCCGCCCTGACGGGAAAGAGATGTTCTCATGTGGGCCAGTCTTGGGAGCATATACTGAAGCTGGGCATATTCCACCTGGAGTCTTGATTCCCTTGTGTGGGCACGCCTTGCAAATATCTGCAGTATAAGCCCTGTTCTGTCCAAAACCTCAGTATCCAGAGCTTTTTCAAGGTTTCTGACCTGCATTGGTGATAGACTGTCATTGAAAATGACAATGCTGATATCGAACATATCAAGGGATGCCTTGATCTCCTCGACCTTACCGCTTCCGATATAGGTGCTGCGGTCGGGAGTTGGCAGAGACTGTGTCACGGTAAGGCCTACCTCCAGGTCAAGGGCTTTCACCAGCTCTTTTAACTCCTCCATGGACCTTTCGAACTCGGCATCATCCGTTCCAATATTAAGCCCCACCAGAAGTGCTCTGATGGGGGCTATGGTTTCAATGTTTTCGTAAATAGTGTTTTTCATTAAAGTATCTGAATTCCGTTCTTAACTGCTTCCTCAACCATATCTTCAGGCCAGATTGAGCACTGAACCTCGCCGATGTGGGCTTTTCTGAGGAAGAACATACATATCCTGGACTGTCAGATCCCGCCGCCGATGGTGTAGGGCAGCTGCTTGTCTAAAATTGCCTTCTGGAAAGGAAGCTCTGCTCTTTCCGTACAACCTGCCTTTTCAAGCTGGCTCTTAAGAGATTCTTCATCTACGCGGATTCCCATGCTGGAAAGCTCCAGGGCAATATCCAGAACAGGGTAGTAAACAATGATATCGGCGTTGAGCTGCCAGTCATCGTAGTCGGGAGCTCTTCCGTCGTGCTTCTCACCAGATGCCATAAGGTCTCCGATCTGCATGATGCAGACAGCTCCCTTGGCCTTGGAGATGAAGTATTCTCTCTCCTTGGGAGTATTGTCGGGGAACATGTCTTCAAGTTCCTGTGTTGTGATAAAAAAGATCTCGTCAGGGAGGATCTCTTCAATATAATCATACTGAATTGACAGGAATTTCTCGGTCTTACGAAGAGCCTTGTATACGTTCCTGACGGTTTCCTTAAGGAAGTCGAGGTTTCTGTCTTCTTTTCTGATAACCTTCTCCCAGTCCCACTGATCCACAAAGATCGAGTGGATATTGTCGGGAACCTCATCCCTGCGGATGGCGTTCATGTCGGTATAAAGACCTTCGCCGACATTAAAACCGTATTTTTTAAGAGCGTATCTCTTCCATTTTGCAAGAGAGTGTACAACTTCGGCAGGGCGCTCGTTCTCATTGAGGATGTCAAAAGAAACAGGCCTCTCCACACCGTTAAGATTGTCGTTAAGTCCTGACTCCGGAGTTACAAACAAAGGAGCGGTCACACGCTGGAGATTAAGCCTTGTAGACAGCATTCCCTGAAAGAAGTCCTTGACGGTCTTGATTCCAACCTGTGTGTCGTGGAGGTCAAGAGCCGATTTGTAGTTCTTGGGTATCTTGAGATTTTCCATATATTCAGCCACTTTCTTTTAAAAATATTCTATTCTACATTTAATTACTTTTTCGCCAATATTGCAAGGAAAAAATGATACCTGTTTATCACATTTTGCACCTTACTTTTTCACAAAATAGACACATAATTAGGATATATTATTTTGAAACGAAAACGTTTTCGTGCTTACCGGTAGTAGTTTAGTTTTAAAGTTTTAAAGGAGTGGTACTATGTTAGTAGGAAACAATATCAAAAAGCATATTAAGCTGAATCCCAATCAGGTTGAGGAATTCGTAAGCGCTGCTACAAAATGTGACTTTGACGTTGATATATACTATAACAGGTATGTTGTTGATGCCAAGTCAATCCTGGGCGTATTCGGACTGGATCTGACAAGACAGCTTACAGTTGAATACAGCGGCTATAACAAGAACTTCGAACAGTGCCTTGCGCATCTCCAGGTAGCAGGCTGATCCAATATAATGAGATGAATTGACAAAGGCTCTCTGTGATATAATCATGGAGAGTCTTTTTTGTACACTTTAGTACGCTACTAGAAGACATTGCAAAATAAAAACCTACGAAAAACACTACAGATAATAAAGCATACCCGGAGACACTATGGAAATTAGACTGTCAGTCCGTGGCCTGGTGGAGTTCATCCTAAGGTCCGGAGACATTGATAACAGAATACATCAGGGCGGCCCCGATGCCATGCAGGAGGGCGGAAGGATCCATCGCATGATACAAAAGAGCATGGGTCCGGATTACCACGCCGAATATCCCTTAAGCTATACAAAGACCTATGACAACTACGACCTTACTATAGAGGGAAGAGCCGACGGGATTCTGGACAAGCATATGAGCGAGAGTCATACGAGCCTTGAGGTGCAGCAGAATTCTTTTTTACCCGGGACAAGGTTTGCGCCCATGATAGACGAGATCAAGGGTACCTACAGGGAGCTGGCCAAGATGAAGGAGCCTGTGGAGGTACATCTTGCCCAGGCCAAGTGCTACGGAGCCATGTACCTGATAGAGAGGCATTATCCCGAGGTGGACATACGCATAACCTACTGTAACATGGATACCGAGGAAAAGAGATATTTTGACCGGACCTACACCTATGACGAGATTGTAGGCTGGTTTGGTGAGCTTCTCGAAAAGTACAGGAAATGGGCTGATTTTGAGTACAGCTGGGCAATTACAAGAACCGATTCCATCAAGAAGGTTCAGTTCCCCTTCTCATACAGGGATGGGCAAAAAGAGCTGGCGGCAGCGGTTTACAGGACCTTTATTCATAAGAAGAAACTCTTTTTGGAGGCACCCACCGGCACAGGCAAGACCATATCTACGGTATTTCCGGCGGTGAAGGCCATGGGTGAGGGTAAGACGAGCAAGATCTTTTACCTGACTGCCAAGACCATAGCAAGGACAGTGGCTGAGGAGGCCTTTGACATCTTAAGGTCAAAAGAGAACCTGAAGATGAAGACGGTTACCATAACCGCTAAGGATAAGGTCTGTTTCATCGAGGAGGAGATGAGAAAGTGCAATCCTGTAGCCTGCCCCTATGCTAAGGGCCACTATGACAGGATAAACGACGCTATATTCGACCTTCTGACTCATGAAGATTCTTTTGACCGGGACAGAGTTGTGGAGTATGCAAAAAAACATCAGGTATGTCCCTTTGAGATGTCGCTGGACATGAGCCTGTGGGCTGATGCGGTTATTTGCGATTATAACTATGTTTTTGATCCCTTTGTTTACCTGAGGCGTTTCTTTGGTGACGGGGGAACCGGGAGAGACTATATCTTCCTTGTGGATGAGGCCCACAACCTGGTGGACCGGGGAAGGGATATGTACAGCGCGGCAATCCGCAAGGAGAGCTTTCTTGAGCTTAAAAAGACAGTAAAAGAGTTCCATCCAAGGATCGCGGCGCATCTTGATAAGTGCAATAATGCCATGCTTGAGCTCAAGCGTGGATGCGATGATATGGAGGTGTATGACTCCATAGAGAAACTGGTAAATACCATGGACAGGCTCTCTGCTGTGATCTCGGAATACCTTGAGGACCACAACGAGGGGCCCTGCAGAGATGAGATCCTGCAGTTTTATTTTGATGTACACAGATTTCTTACTATATATGATCTGGCAGACGATCATTATGTGACCTACGGTGAATATGCCGGGGACGGGAGCTTCCTGGTGAGGCTCTTTTGCGTGGATCCGTCGAGGAATCTTGCAGCTTGCATGGCTAGAGGCATCTCAACGATACTGTTTTCGGCTACAATTTTGCCCATTCAGTACTACAAAAAGCTTCTTGGAGGGGATGCTGAGGATTTTGAAGTTTATGCGAAGTCCGTTTTTGATCCCACGAGGCTTGGGATCTTCATCGGTACCGATGTGACCAGCAGGTATTCCATGAGGGATGAAGGAGTGTATCGCAATGTTGCGGGATATATCGACAAGATCGTGAGTGCCAGAGCGGGAAATTATCTGGTATTTTTCCCTTCACATCAGTTTCTTGAGGATGTTCTTACGGTTTATGAGGCAGAATATAACGATGCCGAGAAGGTGAGTGTCCTTGCACAGCACAGCTATATGACCGAGGAGGACAGAGAGAATTTCCTTGGGCGTTTTAACTCGGGAAACGATATTGACCTTTCAAAGATCATCAATATGGATGTGGAAGTGGTAGAGGACAAGAGCGTTGTGGGATTCTGCGTAATGGGCGGGATTTTCAGCGAAGGAATCGACTTAAAGAACGACAGTCTTATAGGAGTTATGGTTGTCGGTCCGGGAGTACCTCAGGTGTGCAATGAGAGGGAGATATTGAGGGCCTACTTTGATGATACGGGGGTGGACGGATTTGATTATGCCTACAGATTTCCCGGAATGAACAAGGTACTTCAGGCTGCCGGAAGGGTGATCAGAACCGAGGATGACCTGGGAGTGGCTGCACTTCTGGATGATCGCTTTACCCAGGCGGGGTACAGGTCTCTTTTCCCGAGAGAATGGAGAGAGTGCAGACGGGTTTCGACTGATACGGTCAAAAACGCTGTATCCCAGTTCTGGAGCGAAAAACTGGGTAAAAAACAGGGTTAAGAGCCGGGATAATCATAAGAATCTTAAAAAGTAGTTTACATAAATAAGGAAAAGATAAAATTATGTAAACCACAAAAATGATAAAAATGTTCGAAAGTGTCCAACAATTTGCTTAATATACAGATAAATGATGGCAAAGTTGGGTTTTAATGACATAAACGTCATGTGGATAACTCTGTGGAAATTGGGGATTAATCCATGAACGTATTTTCGAATACCGCATAAATAGGGCATTTAAATATGCTGATAAAAGAGCGGTGGATTTACTATAAAAGCAGGCTAATGACTGGATTGGTTTATAGCATTATGTAAACTAAAATATAATATGACGATGATGTCATAAATACCGCCAAAATGCAGTATCTATGCGGCTTTTCGCCAATTATACTTCTTTCTTGATAGCTTCTTGTTGTTGATGTAAAATATTGAATATTAGTTTTGGGAGAGAGTATTCGGGAGACGGTGTATGAATATAGAAGATTACGGTCGGGATATAGTTGAACTTAACAGCAGGATGCTTACGGAACGTGCGCAGCTTTCTCCTAATCTTATAGGAACCTGCAACCAGCTCCTTCGCAAGGCCAAGGATAGCGGGGATATTCGGCTTCAGGGATATGCATATTATTACCTTGCGGACGCTTACTATCTTATAAGTACAGATAACAAGAAATTCAATCTTAATCTGCTGAAAGCCATCGAGCTTTTACAGACCTGCGGTGATTTGGAGCACCTGGCCAGATGCTACAACCTTCTGGGAATAGATGCTTTGAGCCACGGCAATCCGGAGCTTGCGCTGGATTTCTATCTGACAGGCCTCAAGTATTGCGAAGAGATGCCGACAAAGTCCAGTATTGCAGGCTTTCTTCAGTTTAATATCGGACAGATATATTTCGACACCGGAGACATCAAATCCGCACTGGCACATATCAGGGCGGCATATAAGGGAATACGCCGCAACAAGAAGGACAGTCTGTACTTCAGAAACCTTCTTTACTGTTATTGCTTCCAGGCTGATTGCTATATACTTCTTGATAAAAAGGATTCCGTGGAGAAGTGTCTTCAGGGCATCAATCAGCTGGAACAGGACAGGGCCGTTAGCAGAGAATATTTCCTTGACCTTCCTGTTCTGGATATTTTAATGAGAGGATACTATTATCTCGGGGAGATGGATCTTTTTGAAAAGTATGCGGATATGCTTTCCGTTACCCTTCAGAATGACAAGATCCCCTTAGACGGTATGGAAGATACCTTTGGCGTGTGCCGTTTCCTCATGGGGGTCGGACGAGTCGGAGAGGTCACGAGGATCATCAAGAACATTGAGATCTCGTTGACCGAACTCAACATCCCCAATCTGAAGAAGGGCTATGCCAAACTCAAGATAGAGTTCTATGATAAGATGGGTAAGCCCGAAAAGAAGGCCAAAGCTTACGAGGAGTTCTTTAATGCTTCCATGGAGCAGGAAAAAGAGAGCATTGCTAACCACAAGTTCTTTTTAAATATGAGGAACAGGCTTGCGGTTATAGAGAAGGAGAATTCGGTTCTGCAAAAGCAGGCTGAGACAGACTCTCTTACCGGTCTGGGAAACAGATACGGTCTCAACAAGTTCGCCGAGGCAGCCTTCGAGGAGGCTTATGCAGGCAAGTATTCACTGGCCGTTGAAATTCTTGATGTGGATAACTTCAAATACTATAATGATACCTATGGGCATCAGGCCGGTGATCAGTGCCTTAAGAGAATAGCTGATTCCATCATTGCCCTGTGCCGCAGCGATGAAGGAATTCATGCCTTCAGATATGGCGGGGACGAATTTGTCATTGTATACGAGAATATGACTGATGAGCAGATCATGAGCTTTGCAATGGGCCTCCGCAATCAGGTGGCCGGCTTCAAGATCCGAAGTGACCGTAATCGTGAGGTGGGATATATTACCATTTCACAGGGAATAAGAAATTCAGTACCCAAGGAGAGCAACAAGCTTTGGGATTACATGTATGCCGCAGACAATGCGCTTTACGAGGTAAAAGATCATAAGAAGGGCGAAGTGGTGCTGCTTCATGACGCAGTGATCTCCAAGAAGTCACTGGATAAAGCTCAGCACAGCTGATACCCGTTTTATAAGGAGATAATTATGAAAAAAGAACTGGAAAAAACCTATAATCCAAAGGATATAGAGGGACGTCTCTATTCCAAGTGGGAGGAGAAGAAGTACTTCCACGCCGAGGTTGACGAGACCAAAAAGCCCTTTACCATTGTTATCCCGCCGCCAAACATCACAGGTAAGCTCCACATGGGTCACGCTTTTGACCAGACCCTTCAGGACATCCTTATCAGATGGAAGAGAATGCAGGGATATAACGCCCTCTGGCAGCCGGGAACCGATCACGCCAGCATTGCTACTGAGGTTAGGATCACAAATGAGCTCAAGAAGCAGGGCATTGATAAAAGAGAGCTTGGACGTGAAAAGTTCCTTGAGAAGGCCTGGGAGTGGAAGAAGGAGTACGGCGGAACCATCGTTTCTCAGCTGAAAAAGCTGGGCTCTTCCTGCGACTGGGACAGAGAGCGCTTTACCATGGATGAGGGCTGTAACGAGGCCGTTACCGAAGTTTTCCTCAAGATGCATGAAAAAGGCTATATATATAAGGGCAGCAGGATCGTTAACTGGTGTCCTGTATGTAAGACCTCCATTTCCGATGCTGAGGTTGAGTACGAGGAGCAGGCAGGCCATCTTTGGCACATTAAGTATCCTCTTATCGAGGATGACGGCTCTGTTTCCACAACCAGGTTCATAGAGTTTGCCACAACCCGTCCCGAGACCATGCTTGGAGATACCGCTGTAGCGGTAAATCCCGAGGATGACAGATACAAGGACTTCAGGGGCAAGAAGGTTCTTTTACCTATTGTTAACAGACAGCTTCCTATTATAGAGGACAGCTATGTAGATATGGAATTCGGTACCGGCGTGGTTAAGATCACACCCGCTCATGACCCTAACGACTTTGAGGTAGGAAAGCGTCACAATCTTCCCGAAGTTAACATCCTCAATGACGATGCCACGATAAATGCCAACGGCGGCAAGTTTGAAGGCATGGACAGATATGAGTGCAGAGAGGCCATCGTTAAGGAACTTGATGAGATGGGGCTTCTTGTTGAGATCGAGGATTATTCTCACAACGTAGGAACCCACGACCGCTGCCATACAACAGTAGAGCCCATGATCAAGGCTCAGTGGTTTGTTAAGATGGATGAGCTCATTAAGCCCGCAGTTAAGGCTGTTAAAGAGGGTGAGATCAAGCTTATCCCTCCGAGAATGGACAAGATCTACTACAACTGGACAGATAATATCAGAGACTGGTGTATTTCAAGACAGCTCTGGTGGGGACATAGGATCCCCGCATATTACTGCGACAAGTGCGGTGAGGTTGTTGTGGCAAAAGAGACACCGGCAGTATGCCCTAAGTGTGGCCATACGCACTTCACACAGGATCCCGATACACTGGATACATGGTTTTCATCAGCCCTCTGGCCTTTTGAGACCCTTGGATGGCCTCATGACCCCAAAGAGCTTAAGTACTTCTTCCCTACAGATGTGCTTGTAACCGGCTATGACATCATCTTCTTCTGGGTTATCAGAATGGTATTTTCTTCCATCGAGCAGACCGGAAAGCTTCCGTTCCATACGGTTCTCTTCCACGGACTTGTAAGAGATGAC
>ODAI011812782.1_pt1 | contig 19387 bp, 11 predicted proteins | sample 1539321 | NCBI WGS metagenome assembly ODAI01 (sample SAMN02144231, study PRJEB22623) | gut metagenome | biome: sheep rumen | host: Ovis aries | place: New Zealand
ATGATGAGCAATAGCCAAATGATAGCGATGGAAGCGACCACACCGATGAAAGTCATCATAGCACCTTTAAAATTGCGTTTCAAGCAGAGAATCAGCAAGATACTGAATACGAGGAATAGGCTCTCGTACCATACGCAAATGCCGAAACCGAGCATGAGGCCGGCTATCAGGAACGAGGTGCGATGGACATTCTCATTGAGGTTGTTCTGCCTTAAAATCTGTTGTCTCAGCACCACATTGGCACCATAAAGCAGCAGCGGCAAGCCCAAAAACGCGCTGGCGTTTTCAACGATGCCAAAGGATGGCATGATGCAACAAAATGTTGGAATCAGAGCCAAAAGCCAAGCGTTTTCTTTGTTTGAGGCTAGGTCGCAGATGCGGTAAATCATTGACACCGTGAAGATTGAAACCGTCGCGTATAAGGCACGGCTGAGTAGCATCATACCTTGCGACTGGCCTACGCCCAATAGCGATTTCATCTTGTCCAAGAAACCGATGAACAGGGTAGGGTGTTGCAATTCGCGAATGGAGCCGAAGCCCGGAACGAAGATGACAACGATGATACGCACCGCCAAAGCAAGCAACAAAAGCGAAGTGAAAGGGTGCTTGCCTTTGAATTGTTTGAGTTTCTCTAACATGTTGTTTGTTTTGATGGCAAAAGTAGAAAAAAAAAGTGTAATTTTGCACCAAATTCACACATTATGAAATTTCGTCCGTTTTTTCTCCTGGTTTTGGCTTTGACTTCAGCCACAATCGTAGCGCAGGAAAGCTTCCCCCAATATGGCAAGCCTGTTGATATACCTATTTATCTTTCGGCCACTTTCGGCGAGCTTCGCCCCAACCATCTTCATGCCGGCATCGACATCAAGACACAGGGCGTGGAAGGCAAGAAAATCTATGCCGTGGCCGATGGCTATATCAGTCGCATAGGCGTTTCCCCTTTTGGATATGGTAACGTCTTGTATATCACGCATTATGATGGCTATACTAGCGTTTATGCCCATCTGCAGAGGTTCTCAGGCGACATTGCCAGATATGTGAAGCAATATCAATATCGCAACAAGAAATACGCCTCCCAAATTTATCCTGATGCGAGCAAATTTCCCGTCAAGAAGGGTGATCTGATTGGCTATTCAGGCAACTCAGGCGGGTCGGGCGGGCCGCATTTGCACTTTGAAATCCGTCATACTGCAAGCGAGAAACCCCTCAATCCGCTGTATTTCGGCTACAAAATCGAAGACAACGTGAAACCATTGATACAAGGTGTTTCAGTTTATCCATTGGGCGACGAATCGACACTAGAGGGAGGCATCAAGCCGATGTATTTCTCCGTTGAGGGCGGTGAAAAAGGCAAGTACCGACTGAAAGACAGGTCGGTAGTGAAAGGCAACGGTGAAATCGCATTTGGCATCTGCACCTATGACCAAGTGGGCACATCGCCGCACAAGAACGGGCCTTATCTCTATGAGCTTTTCCTGGATGACGAACTGGCTTTCCAGGTTGAGGCCGACAGCTTTTCCTACAGCGAGCCGCGCTATGTGAACAGCCTTTTGGACTATCGACACTACAAACAGAAAAAGTCAAGTTATGTGCGCACCGAAACCGACCCATTCAACAAGTTGCACATGATTGCCAAACGCAACGGCACGGTTGTGGTTGAAAAGGGCGATACGGTGAATGTGTGTTTCAAAATCTCTGATTATGAGGGAAATAGCTCTCAAATCAGTTTTAAGTTGGTGGGAACGGCACCTGTTGAGGTGGAGCGTCCTATGCGTAGTAGGAGCGAGTATCTTGTCAAAGCCGATGGTTCGGCAAACAATGAGATCAACATCAACGACTTCAGCGTTTCGATGGAGAAAGGCACCTTCTTTCGCGACGAGTGGGTTAAGACAGGGCAGCGCGACGAAAGAGGCTGCTGCTCACGCATTTACCGCTTTGGAAACGAGGAAATGACCACCTTCAAGCAGTTCACTGTGCGCATCCGACCCGAAGAAAAATGGGCCAAACATCCGCGCAAGTTCATTGCTTATTTCGACAATGCAGGCAAGGTGTCGTCGCTCGGCGGAAAGATGAATGACGGATACATGGAAGTGCAGACCCGCTCTTTGGGCGAGTATGCTATTAAAATCGACTCGGTGGCACCCAAGGTGAGTGCTTCCAACTTCAAGGACGGGCAGTCAGTGAAAGAACTTAAGTCATTGAGATTCAAGATTACGGACGACATGACGGGCATTGACACCTATAACATTTATTTAGACGATGTCTGGGTTTTGGGACAATACGATGCCAAAAACGCCCTGCTTTATTACGAATTCGACGAGAAAATCAAGGCCGGAACCAACAATGTGAAAGTTGTTGTCACCGATGGCGTGGGCAATTCCAAGACCTTGAAATTGAAGGTGGTGTATTAGTTTATGTTTGGTTGTTTTAGGAATTTATTCAAAATAAAATCATATTATTATGACTATCAACGAATTGGAAAGAACCGCCACACAAGTGCGCCGCGACATCATCCGCATGACGCACGGCTGCCAGTCGGGGCATCCGGGCGGCTCGTTGGGCGCGACCGACGTCGTCACCGCCCTTTATTTCGACCAAATGCAAATCGACCCTGCGCACTTCCGCATGGATGGCGCGGGCGAGGATCTGTTCTTCCTTTCCAACGGCCACATCAGCCCGATGTTGTATAGCAACATGGCGCGTCGCGGCTATTTCCCCGTGAGCGAGTTGGCCACGTTTCGCCGCCTCGGCACACGCCTGCAAGGGCATCCAACGCCGATGGAAGGCTTGCCGGGCATCCGAATCGCTTCGGGTTCGCTCGGGCAAGGTCTCTCCGTGGCCTGCGGCGCGGCCCAAGCCAAGAAGCTCAACGGCGATAAACACCTTGTCTTCGTCCTGATGGGCGACGGCGAGCAAGAAGAAGGCCAAATTTGGGAAGCCGCGATGTATGCTCCGGCAAAAGGTGTCGATAACCTTGTGGCCATCATCGACTACAACAAAAAACAGATTGACGGCTCCACCGACGACGTGCTTTGCCTCGGCGACCTCCGCGCCAAATACGAGGCTTTCGGATGGAACGTCCTCGAAATGAACGGTAACGAAATGAAGGAAGTGGTTGACACACTGAATATTGTGCGCAAGAACGCCCATCAAGGCAAGCCACAAATCATCCTCGCCCATACTGTCATGGGCAAAGGTGTCGATTTCATGGAGAACAACCACAAATGGCACGGCACGCCACCCAACGACGAGCAAGCCGCCAACGCGCTTTCGCAACTAACCGAGACTTTGGGAGATTATTAATCATGGAACAAAACATACAAAACCTACAAAACAACGGTCATGGCAAAGTAAAGCACGCCAACCAGCGGCTTTCCAGCGGCGACGCGGTTGCATAGCCGCTACAAGCGACAAATGGTTTTGGCCGTTTTGTGGGTTTTGTTCAAAAACAAAAAGACATGGACTTTACAATTCAAAACCAAAAAGATACAAGATCAGGGTTTGGCGAGGGCTTGGTTGAGGCAGGCCGTCGCAATCCCAAGGTGGTGGCCCTTTGCGCCGACCTCACGCCTTCAGTGAAGATGAGCGACTTCGCCAAGGAGTTCCCCAACCGTTTTTTCCAAACCGGCATCGCCGAGGCCAACATGATTGACATCGCGGCAGGCATGGCCATGAGCGGCTTCGTGCCTTTCACGGGCACCTTCGCGGCCTTCTCCACGGGGCGCGTCTACGACCAAATCCGGATGTGCGTGGCCTATTCAAAAAAGAACGTGAAAATCGCCGCCTCTCATGCCGGACTCACCACGGGCGAGGATGGCGCCACGCACCAAATCATCGAGGACATCGCCTTGATGAAGGTATTGCCCAACATGACCGTCATCGTGCCTTGCGACTTCAACCAGACCAAGGCAGCCACCCTTGCCGCCGCCGAATACGACGGCCCGGTCTACCTGCGCTTCGGTCGCCCGAAAGTGCCAAATTTCACCCCCGTGGACGATAAATTCGTCATCGGCAAGGCCCAAATGCTGCAAGAAGGCACCGACGTGACCATCTTCGCCTGCGGCCACCTCGTTTGGAAAGCCGTGCAAGCGCTGCCGATCCTGAAAGAAATGGGCATCAACGCTGAACTGATTAATATCCACACCATCAAGCCTTTGGATGTGGAGGCGGTGTTGAAGTCGGTCAGCAAGACCCGTTGTGTGGTCACCGCCGAGGAACACCAGCGCAACGGCGGCCTGGGCGACAGCATCGCGCAGGTCTTGGCCCTCAATGCGCCTTGCCCGATGGAGATGGTGGCCGTCAACGACGTCTTCGGACAAAGCGGCACGCCCGAAGAACTGCTGTCATTCTTCCATTTGGACACGCCCGACATCGTGGAGGCAGTGAAAAAAGTTGTCGGCAGAAAGCAATAAAGTACAAGAAAACACGATATTATAAAGTCCTCTTTCGCGGGAAAGGATTGTAGGGCTGTCATATTATGGCAGCCGTTAGGCAAACGCAATATAGCGGTTGCCACGTTGTGACAGCCCTACAAACCTACATTCAAACAATTTCAAATCGCTATGAAAAAAACAATTACATTATCCCTCATCGCCCTCATTATGATGGGCATGTTGCCAGGTTGCGGCAACAAGAAAGAAAAAGTTGAAGAACCTGCCAAAGCATTGAATGTCATTTATTTGATTGGCGACGGAATGGCACTGCCGCAGGTGTATGCCGCCATGTTCGCCTCGAAGGAGAAGATGACTTTTTCGCAGTTCCCGTACATCGGTGTGGTGGATACGCATTCTTCGAGCAACGACATCACCGACTCGGCGGCAGGTGGCACGGCCCTCGCCAGCGACCACAAGACCAAGAACGGCATGGTGGGCATGAACCCCGACACGATACCGGTGAAAACCATCCTTGAGGTGATGAAAGAACAAGGCAAGGAAACAGGCATCGTGGTGACGAGTTACGTCACACACGCTACGCCCGCCGTGTTTTACGCCAAGGAGCCGAAACGCTCGAAATATGAGAATATTGCTATGCAAATGGCTGAAACAGAAAATCTTAACCTTATCATTGGCGGAGGTATGAAACACTTCAACCAGCGCAAAGACAGCGTGAACCTCGTTGAAAGAATGGAAAACGAACTCGGCTGGAAGGTGTATGACACCCTGGCCAATATCGACGTGTCCTGCAAGAAATACGCGGTGATGGCCAACGACGACCACATGCCGAAGGCTGCAGAGCGTGGCAGCTTCCTGCCCCGCGCCGTGAAGACTGCATTGCAAACATTGGACAATGCCGAAAACGGTTTCTTCCTCATGGTGGAAGGATCGCAAATCGATTTTGCCTGCCATGCCAACGACTCCACTTGGATGATGGACGAGATGATGGACTTCGACTATGCCGTCAAGGTGGCACTGGACTACGCCAAGGAGAAAGGCAACACGCTCGTCGTGGTCACTGCCGACCACGAAACCGGCGGCCTGACCTTGATCGACCGCCAAGGCAAATACACCAACGTTTCATTCGACTATTCCACTGGCAGCCACTCCGCTTTGCCCGTGATGGTGTTTGCCTACGGTCCGGGCGCGGAAAGGTTCACGGGCTGGATGCAGAATAGGGATCTGAAAGGCAAAATATTGAATGCCTGCGGTTTGGAGAATATCAGCGACACACTGCAAGAAAATCCAGGCAAGAAAATCAAGCCTGTGAGAATCAATCACGACTCGCATCCTTCTCCAAAATGATTCATTAGCGCATGAAGCTGTCTGTCGTCATCGTCAACTACAACGTCGAGTATTTCCTCGAACAGTGCCTCCACTCGGTGCGCCGCGCCATGCAAGGCATTGAAGGAGAGGTGTTTGTCGTGGACAACAACTCCGTTGACGGCTCTTTGAAAATGTTGGCGCAGAAGTTTCCCGAAGTGAAGGTCATCGCCAACAAGGAAAACGTGGGGTTTGCGAAGGCCAACAACCAAGCCATTCGCATTTCGACGGGCGAGTATGTGCTGCTCTTGAATCCCGACACGGTGGTTGAGGACGACACTTTCGCGAAGTGCCTCGCCTTTATGGACGGTCACCCCGACGCGGGCGGTCTCGGGGTGAAGATGGTGGACGGCAAGGGCCAGTTCCTTCCCGAGTCGAAACGCGGACTGCCCACGGCGGCCACGGCGTTCTACAAGATGTTTGGCTTGGCCAAGCTCTTCCCGCACTCGAAGCGTTTCGCCCGCTACTACATGGGCCATCTCTCCATCGACGAGACCAACGAAGTGGAAATCCTCGCTGGCGCCTTTATGCTCATGCGGCGCGAAACGTTGGACAAGGTCGGCCTGCTCGACGAGACTTTCTTCATGTATGGCGAGGACATCGACCTGTCGTATCGCATCACGCAAGGCGGCTACAAGAACTACTATTTCCCCGAAACGCGCATCATCCACTACAAGGGCGAAAGCACCAAGAAGACCAGCGTCAATTATGTGTTTGTGTTCTACCGCGCCATGGAGATTTTCGCGAAGAAGCACTTTGGCAATTCGTGGGCGCGGTCGTTCTCGTTCCTTATTAATATGGCCATCTACATCAAGGCGTTTTTCGCCTTGCTGTCGCAGTTTTTCCGCAAGGCTGCCATCCCGTTCCTCGATGCCGTGTTGGGTTACGGCGGCTTGGCTGCCATCAGCTATTTCTGGGGACATGGCACGATTTATGGCGGTTCGGGCACCTATCCCGTCTTGCTTTTTGCCGCCGTGTTGCCTGCATACATCCTAATATGGCTGCTATCGACCTACTTCACAGGTGGTTACGACAAGCCCTACAGCATCGCGAAAGCCATTCTCGGCGTGGCCTTCGGCTCGGGCGTGATTTTGGTTTTGTATGCCTTGCTGCCCGAAAGCCTGCGTTTTTCACGTGCCCTGATTCTCTTTGGAATGCTTTGGTTGGCGTTGGAAATGAGCCTCTTGCGATTCATTGGCATTTTGCTCGGCAACGAGGATTTCCAGTCGAAGCGGACGGAGAAGAAACGCTTCCTTGTCATCGGGAGCCCATCGGAAACGCAACGGGTGAACGCCATCTTGGAAAGCACGTCCATCAAGCCGGATTTCATCGGTTTGGTGAGCTCGGAGACGCAAGGCGAGGCCCCCGAAGGCTTCATCGGCAACCTTGCGCAAGTGCCCGACATCATTGAAATCTACAAGATCACGGAGGTCATCTTTTGCTCGAAGGACGTGCCGCATCAGGTCATCATCGACAAGATGGTGCACTGGCACGCCACCAATGTCGACTACAAGATTGCGCCCGAAGACAGTCTATCCATCATCGGCAGCAACAGCATCAACACACGCGGCGACCTCTATACCGTTGACATCAAGGCAATTGACACCGTTTCGAACCGGCGCAACAAACGCCTTTTCGACATAGTGATGAGCGTGTTCAGCCTCGTTTTCTGGCTGCCTTTGGCCTTGGTGGTGAAACAGCCGGTCAGGTTCCTCAAAAACGCCGTCCTTGTGCTGTTTGGCCGCAGAACATGGGTGGGCTATTGCACTCCCGCCGACGAAACACAGAAGCTGCCCAAGATTCGCAAGGGTGTCTACAATCCGGCCTCCAATTTGGAAAAAGGCATTGACTCAGAGGTTCTTAACCAAATGAATCTGCTCTACGCCCGCGACTACACGGTTTGGAAAGACGCGGAAATCTTCTTCAGGTCGGTGACGGCGAAATGATAGTTCTAAAGTTTTTTTGGGGCGATGTTAATCGCCCAAATGGTGGTGTGCAGAGCGATGGAATTATGTTCTTCATCCCTGTTGCCGTTTGACGACGAAGAAGACGAAAAAGATGAGAATCAAAAAGACGCTTAATAAGAGGGCACCTAAAATGATGTAATACAAGACAATCGCCAGTAGGCTGCGCCAGGCAGTTTTCGCGATTCTGAACCCCAACATCTTGCTGAAACAGGCAGTGAAGCCAGGTCTGAAGAAAAAACTGTCGTGTCGGATTTCACGGTCTCTGTGTCTTCGACGCTTAAGCTTTCCAGTTCTTGAACGGATTGGCGGCTGCCGGTGAACGTAAACAGCAGGATGTAGACCGTCAGGGCGAAAAACAGCATGGGGAAAGGGGAGAAGTAGCGTTTGCGCTTGCCGTTGAGGATTTCGACAACCATTGCGCTGGGACGGGTGAAGAGGTTCTTGAGCGTGAACCAAACGCCGCCGTCGTTGCTGATGATGGCAGCGATGAGGTTTTGGAAGACGAACCGCATCGTAAAGCGGCCCGTGTCGGCCTTCTGCCCACATTCGGGACAATATTTGCCTTCGAACTCGGTGCCGCAATTGAGACATTTTGTGGTGTTGGTGGCTTCACATCCGATGGCCTCGGTTTGGGTCTCAGGAGCGGTTTGTATCTTGTTTTCCATGATGATCGGTTTTTGGGGGGGCAAAGGTAGGGAAAAATAGGCTTGTGGGCTTGTTATTTTGTGTTTGGGTAACTTAATTATTTGGTGGAATCGGATTTTCTTTGTATTTTTGAAACTCAATAGAGAACATTGGATTGAATATTTGTTAATATATGGAAATATCACATAATCAAATAGTTTCGTTTATCTGGTCGATTGCCGACGATGTGCTACGCGACGTTTTTTTGCGTGGCCAATACCGTGATGTCATTTTGCCCATGGTGGTGTTGCGCCGTTTGGATGCCTTGCTTGAGCCTACCAAGGAAGAAGTGGAACAGGAGATCGAGGAAAGTGGTTTGGACAATATGGACGAGGGCGTGTTGAAAGACATCACTGGATTGAGTTTTTTCAACACCAGCAAGTGGACGCTGAACCGCCTGAAATCACAGGCTTCGGACAACAACGACATCCTTTACGACAATTTCGTGGAGTATTTAAACGGCTTCAGCGAGAATGTGCGCGATGTGCTGAAGAACTTCGAGTATTACAACAAAGCACGCAAGTTGGCCGACAACGACCGGCTTTTGTCCATCATCGAGAAAATCACCGACCCTCGCATCAACCTGACGGACAAGGAGGTGAAAGGCCCCGATGGCATCATGCTGCCTGCCATGACCAACATTGGCATGGGCACCGTGTTTGAGGAGTTGCTGCGTCGTTTCAACGAGGAGAACAACGAGGAAGCGGGCGAACACTTCACGCCCCGCGATGCCATTTCGCTGTTGGCGCACCTTGTTTTTGAGCCGGTGAAGGACAACCTGCCCAAGATTATCTCATTGTACGACCCCGCTTGCGGTTCGGGCGGTATGCTGACCGAAAGCCGCGAATACCTTATGGATATTGGTGTCAGGAGTGCGGCCATCCAACTGTCGGGAACCGAAATCAACCCGGAGACCTACGCCATTTGTAAGTCCGACTTGATTATCAAGGGCGTCGACCCGGGTGGGATGCACCTGGGCAACACCATTACCGATAACGCCTTTTCCGACAAGTCGTTTGGCTATATGATCACCAATCCGCCATACGGCAAGTCGTGGAAGACCGACAAGGAGAAGATTTACCACGAAAAGACCTTGCTTGACCATCGTTTTGAACTGTCGTTGACCAATTTCGCAGGTGAAGAAGAAGTGCTCGACAGCACACCGCGCACTTCTGACGGGCAACTGCTGTTTATGCTCGAAGAAGTCGACAAGATGAAGCCTTTGGAGTTCCAGCCTCAAGGCAGTCGCGTGGCCTCCATTCACAATGGGTCGTCGCTGTTTACGGGCGATGCGGGTAGTGGCGAGAGCAATATCCGTCGCTATCTGATTGAGAATGACTTGGTGGATGCCATCATCCAATTGCCTAACAACATCTTCTATAACACAGGCATCACTACCTACGTTTGGCTTTTGACCAACAAGAAGGCCGACAACCGCAAAGGCAAGGTGCAGCTGATCGACGCTTCCCAGGCCTTTGAGAAATTGAGGAAAAACCAAGGCTCGCGCAACTGCACCATCACGCCCGAACATCGCAATGCCATCCTGAAGACCTACATGGACTTCGTGGAAAAGGAAGCCGATGCCGACAAGGTGGCCTCCAAGATTTTCGATGGCGACGACTTCCGCTTCTACAACGTCACCATCGAGCGGCCTTTGCGCTTGAAGAGCCAGTTCAACGCCCTGAAAATTGATGAGTTGCTTTACGACAATGGCGAACTCGAACTTTCAAAATGGCTGTATCAGGCTTACGGCAACCAGGTGTTTGAAGGCTTGGATGCTGAAATCCCGAACATCAAGGAGTATTTGAACGACAACGAGATAAAGCTGACCGACAAGAAGCTGGCGAAACTCATCAGCGTTAAGGAATGGCAGAGCCGCCGCGAGTTGATGGAGGCCGCCAAACAACTCATGCATACCGTCGGCACGGAAGTCTTCATGGACTTTAATCTGTTTGTCGCCAAGATTGAGGCTGCGGCCAAGGCGTTGAAGATGGACGTGAAAGGCAACAAATTGAATGCCATAGCCCGTGCCATGTCGGTGACCGACCCCGAAGCCGCTCCCGTCGTCAAGAAGCAACACAAGGTTGGCAGCAAGGAGGTGGAGAAACTGCTGGCCACTTTTGGCGTGGACGAAAAGCGTCTGTCGGACTACGGCTATTATCCTGGCAAGAAGGGAAGCTATGTGTGCCAATATGTTGAATACGAAAGCGACAGCGACTTGCGCGACACGGAGAAGATCCCCGTGAAGGAAGACATCTACGCATATTTCCAGCGCGAGGTGCGTCCATACGTGGCCGATGCTTGGATCAACCTTCCACCGACCAAGATAGGCTGCGAAATCTCGTTCAACAAGTATTTCTACAAGCCCGCGCCGCTGCGCACCTTGGAAGAGAACGAGCGCGACATCCTCGAACTCGACCGCCAAAGTCAAGGGTTTATACAGTCACTGTTTAATCTGATGTAATATGGCCAAAAACACAGAACCTACATACGTCCCGCCGTTTACGATAACTGACGAAATCACGACACTTGTTGCAGAGATTGCCGAAAAAGTGGGGCATCTTACTGCCTCAGCCGAGCAACTGCCCACACCACAGTTACGTAGGGAAAACCGTATTAAGACCATTCAGTCATCGCTGGCTATCGAGAACAATTCGTTATCGTTGGATCAAGTGACCGCCATCGTGGAAGGCAAGCGAGTGCTTGGTGCGCCCAACGAAATACAGGAGGTGAAAAACGCCATTGATGCCTACGAATTGATGCTGGAACTGGATCCGTATAAGGAGAAAGATATGCTGAAGGCCCATAAACTGATGATGACTGACCTTGTTCGTGAATGTGGACGCTTTCGTTCAGGGGGCGTTGGCGTGTTTAACGGCGAGGTGTGCATCCACATGGCACCACCTGCCCAACGAGTACCACTGCTTATTGGCGAATTGCTTGATTGGGTGAAAACCACAAAAACTCACCCGCTCATCAGTTCGTGTGTGTTCCATTATGAATTTGAGTTTATCCATCCATTTGCCGACGGCAATGGACGCTTGGGGCGAATGTGGCAAACCTTGCTTCTGATGCAATGGAAACCCATCTTCGCATGGATACCGGTGGAAACCATTGTCAAGGAGCACCAACAGGAATATTATGCCGCCATTATGAAAAGCGACCATGAGGCATCAAGTACACCGTTCATCGTTTTCATGCTGGGTTGTCTGAAGGAAGCGTTGGATGAAATGGTGAAAAGTAACCAAAAAAGTAACCAAAAAAGTAACCAGAAAATCATTTCGGCCATGCGTGATAATCCGGTTGTTACCATTAAGGATCTGCAAGCCATTACGGGGCTTTCGGAAAGCGGGGTAAAGAAAAACATACGCCAACTTCAGGCAGATGGCATCATACAGCGTGTGGGCGGAGCAAAAGGTGGACATTGGGAAGTTTTACAAATGATTTAGTCTTATGCAACGATACGATACATACAAACCCAGCGGCGTGAAATGGCTCGGCGAGATTCCGAGTCATTGGGAAGTGATTAAAACATCACACCTTTTTTCGCATATTGGAAGTGGAACCACTCCCAAAAGTGGCAGTGAAGAGTATTATACAGAGGAAGGTTTTCCCTTTTTACAAACAGGTGATTTAAATGATAGTTACATAATTGAAACTTCAAAGAAGATAACAGAAAAAGCACTTAGAGAAACGAACTTAACTATTTATCCCCAAGGTTCTTTAATAATTGCAATGTATGGAGCAACTATTGGAAAACTTGGGATATTGAGTATTGACACGACTGTTAACCAAGCTTGTTGTGTATTACCTAAGTCACCTAAAATTGACACAAAATTTGCGTTTTATGCTTATTTAGCTGCAAGAACCGACTTAATATTTCAATCTAAAGGTGGCGGTCAACCTAACATTAGCCAAGATACGATAAAAAACGAGCGTGTCCCTGTTCCTTCATCCGCCGAGCAATCTGCCATAGCTGCCTATCTTGACAATGTCACCGCGAAGATTGACGCCGCCATAGCGCAGCAGCAGAAGATGATCGACCTCTTGAACGAGCGCAAGCAAATCATCATCAACCGTGCCGTAACCCGTGGCCTCAACCCCAACGCCCGCATGAAGGACAGCGGCGTGGAATGGATCGGGGAGGTGCCGGAACATTGGGAGATTCGAAAACTTGGTACAATAGGTTCAACAATAAATGGTGTGAGCCATGATTCCTCTTATTTTGGAGAGGGAGAGCCATTTGTCAGTTATTCAGATGTATATAAGAACTATTCATTACCAAAGCTCGTTTCAGGTCTTGCAAAATCTTCGATGCAGGAAAGATTGATTTTTTCCGTAGAGAAGGGAGATGTGTTTTTTACAAGAACATCTGAAACAGCAGAAGAAATTGGTTTTACAAGTACTTGTTTAGAAACTATCCCTAATGCTGTGTTTGCAGGTTTTCTAATAAGATTTAGACCTCAGGCTGGTTTATTAGACCCGAATTTCTCTATGTATTATTTTAGAGCAAATATCCATCGGTCATTTTTTGTAAAGGAAATGAATCTTGTTATACGTGCTTCTCTAAGTCAGCAATTATTGAGAGGTTTACCTGTTTTGTTGCCTCCTTTACAAGAACAATGCGACATATCCAATTATTTGAAAAGAGAGATTAATGAAATAGATTTATGTCTAAATAGTAAAATGAAGCAAATCTCCCTTCTTCAGGAGCGGAAGCAGATCATCATCAATGAAGTGGTGACGGGGAAGGTGAAAGTGGGATGAAAGGAAAATTTTGGGGGATTTGACAAAATGGGCGAAAAAATTTTGGGGGATTTGATAAAAGCGCTATTTTTGCAAAGATGAACATAGATGCAAATGACGGAGACGAATCGCATAGAATTCAAACGAGAGCTGACGCGCGAGCTTGATTTGGAGCGCGAGGTGGTGGCGTTTCTCAACTACCGGGAAGGCGGCATCATTTACATAGGTGTGGATGATGACGGGAAAGCCGTCGGGGTGAAGGACATTGACGGGGATATGCTGAAAATCAAGGATCGTATCCGCACGGGGATTTCACCTTCGCCGATGGGATTGTTCGATGTCAAGGTCGAGGAAATAGACAACATTCCCGTTATCAAGGTTTTTATCGCCAGCGGAAGCGAAAAACCTTATTACAAAACACGTTACGGCCTTTCGGAAAAGGGCTGTTTTATCCGTGTGGGTACGGCAGCCGAACCGATGACGAATGAACAAATCGAAGACCTTTTTGCCCGAAGAGTGCACAACTCGCTCAAAAATGTGGTTTCGCCGCGCCAAGACTTGACCTTCGCCCAACTCAAAATCTATTACACTGAAAAAGGATTTCAGCTCAACGACAATTTCATCCGTTCGCTCGATTTGATGACCGACGACGGGAAATACAATTATGTGGCATACCTGCTCGCCGATGAGAACGGCAATTCGATGAAGTTGGCAAAATACGCGGGCAAAGACCGTTGCGACCTTATCTCTAACAACGAGTACGGTTATTGCTGCCTGATTACCGCCACAATGAAAGTACTTGACAAGCTGGACGTGGAAAACAAGGTGTCGTCGGTGATTACCTCGACAAGGCGAATCGACACCCCGCAATGGGATAAAATCGCAGTGCGCGAGGCGGTTATCAACGCAGTTGTCCATAACGACTATATTTACGGAGCACCTTCAAAAATCGAACTCTTTTCCGACCGTTTGGAAATCACCTCCATAGGCCGAATTCCGTTGGGTCTGACTAAAGAGGACTTTTTCAATGGGGTGAGCCTGCCTCGCAATAGGGAATTGATGCGTGTCTTCCGCGATGTGGAGATGGTGGAGTCGCTTGGATCGGGTATGAACCGTATTATGCGCATATACGGGCGTGAGAATTTTGAGTTCGGCGGCAACTATATCCGCATGATTGTGCCTTACAATTGGATACCTGAAGAAGGCGAAGCGGAGGATGGGAAAGTCGTAGGGAATGTCGTAGGAACGAGTGATGGCCAGAAAAAGTGGCCAGAAAAGTGGCCAGAAAAGTGGCCAGAAAAAGCTGAGGCAATTATATCTATGATTGATCAAAACCAAGGAGTTACAATTTCGGATTTTGAGAATGAATTGGGCGTAGGACATACTACTATTAAAAAAATCATCAAAGAAATGCAAGCAGAGGGCTTTATTCGACGCGTAGGTCCCGACAAGGGCGGACGGTGGATTGTGTTAATACCAGAAAAACCAACGAAATGAACACGAGCAAAACCAACGAACAAGCCTTCGAGGCACTGATAGAGAAAGCCTTGGTGGGCAGCACCCACGAGGAACGCTCGGCCAATGGGCAGAACGACGTGGAAGTCCAATCGCCCGATGCGCAACAATACTATTGGGGCCAGCCCAAGGACATGGACAAGAAACTGGCCATCGACCTGCGGCGGCTCTGGGCTTTCCTCGAAAGCACACAACACGACGTGCTGAACGAATACAAGGGAAAAGACCTGAAAACCGAACTGCCAAAGCGCATCTCGAAGGACATCGAGACCTTCGGCGTCATCAAGGTGCTGCGCGAAGGCGTGGACGTTGACAACATCCATCTTTCGCTGTTCTATCCCCGACCTTCGGCTGCCGATAGCGAGCTTTCCAAACTGAAATACGCCCAAAACCAGTTCTCACTCACGCGCCAGCAGACGTTCTCAGTCGCCAATCCAGGTCTTGAAATTGATATGGTGCTGTTCGTCAACGGTTTGCCTGTGTTCACCTTCGAGCTGAAGAACCCTTGGACCCACCAAACCGCCAAATACGACGGGCAAAAGCAATACAAGTCAACGGAACGCAACCCCAAGGAAACCTTGCTCAACTTCGGACGTTGCCTTGCGCACTTCACCATGGACAAGGACGAGGTGTTTTTCACCACGAGACTCAACTTGGATAAGACCTATTTCATGCCTTTCAACAAAGGTCTGCCCAACGGCCAAGGCGCGGGCAATCCCGTGAATGCCGAGGGTGGCTACAAGACCGCGTATATGTGGGAACAAATCCTGCAAAAGGACACCGTAGCCGACATCATCATGAACTACGTCTGCTTCGACTACGACGAAGCCAAGACCCAGAAGAAGGTGTCGCACATCATGAAGAACGCCAAGAAGCTCATTTTCCCGCGCTATCATCAGTTGGATGTGGTGAGCAAGTTGGTGGATGACGTGGCTGACAAGGGAGTGGGGAAGACCTATCTCATCCAACATTCAGCTGGGTCGGGGAAATCCAACTCGCTCACTTGGTTGGCCTACAAGCTCATCAAGACCTGCCCTAATACGATGGATGCGGTGAGAGCCAAAGCCGTGGATGCGCCTTTGTTCAACTCGGTCATCGTGGTCACCGACCGTCGCCTGCTCGACAAGCAGATTTCCGACAACATCAAGATGTTCGGCCAAAGCGCCAAAATCGTGGCTCATGCCGACACCTCGAAGGATTTGAAGGAAGCCATTGAGAATAACAAACGCATTATCATCACCACGATACAGAAGTTCCCCTTCATCTGCGACGCCATCAGCGACGTGAGCGACCACAACTTTGCCGTCATCATCGATGAGGCCCACAGCTCGCAATCGGGCATAGCTGCCGACAAGCTCAATGCCACGGTGCAAAAAGACGCCGACACTGACGGCAGCGACACCGATGCCTTGTTGGAAAAACTGATGAAAGACCGCAAGATGAGCACCAACTGCTCTTATTTTGCGTTCACGGCAACGCCGAAACGAGAAACACTGGAGCGTTTTGGTAGCGAGGACGCCGAAGGCAAATTCCATCCTTACCATCTCTACAGCATGAAACAAGCCATCGAGGAAGGATTCATCCTTGACGTGCTGACCAACTATACCACCTATCGTAGCTATTACGAACTCACCAAGAGCATCGAGGACAACCCCGAATACAACAACGAGCGGGCGCAGAAAAAGCTGAGGAGTGCCGTTGAGCGTGACCCGCAAACCATCGCTGCCAAGGCTGAAGTGATGTTGGCGCATTTCGACGCAAAAGTTTTCCGCAGCCACAAGCTGAAAGGCAAGGCCAAGGCCATGGTGGTGACCAAGGACATTGAGTGTGCCATCAAATACTATTGGGCATTGAACAGAATCGTCAATGAGAAAGGCTTGCCTTACAATATATTGATTGCCTTCAGCGGTGAAAAACGGATGCAAACGATGTCGGTTTCGGAATCGTCGCAAACAAATGGAATGGGTTATAGCTATGCGGCAGAGTCTATGGGTAAGTTTACGGATTACACGGAAGCGGGAATGAATGGCTTTCCTGACTCACAGACGGCAGAGAGATTCGATGCTGACGACAACCGCATTTTGGTTGTGGCCAACAAGTACCTTACGGGCTTCGACCAGCCCAAGCTCTGTGCCATGTATGTCGACAAGCCTTTGGCTGGCGTGTTGGCCGTTCAAGCTCTTTCGCGTCTCAACCGTTCGGCCCCCGACTTGGGCAAGTTGAGTGAAGACCTGTTTATCCTTGATTTCTATAATACACAAGATGATATCAAGGAGGCTTTTGACCCGTTCTACACCTCTACGACTTTGTCGGAAGCCACTGATGTCAACATCTTGCATGAGCTAAAGAGCACATTGCTCTCGTTTGGCGTTTTCGATATGGACGAGGTCGGCGCGTTCATCGAATTATACATCCATGGAGCCAATGCCGACCAATGGGCGCCCATCATTGACAAAGCAGTCGACCGTTTCAACATTGAGATTGATTGGCCCGAAAACGGCAAGGCTGATTTCAAGATGAAGTGCAAACAGTTTGTGAAGATTTATTCGCGGGTGGCTGCCATCATGCCCTTCGAGATGAAGGATTGGGAAAAGCTGTTTTGGTTCCTACGCTATCTCATTCCAGGCCTACATGTGACCAACAACGGTGATGACGGGCTGAAGGACTTGTTGGATTCGGTGGATTTGAACACTTACGGTCTGCGCCGCACCGCTTTGAATGAGGCCGTTATCTTGGATGCCGGCGAGACCACCATCGACCCGTTGAAACCAACGATGGTCAATGCGGGTTCGGAGAAGGAAGTCAAAGACCCCTTGGATGAGATATTGAAAGAGTTCAACCAACGGTGGTTTAACGGTTGGGATGCCACGCCCGATGACCAGAAAATGAAGATGATAAGCGTTGCACAGGCGGTGGCTGAAGACGAAGACTACAAATCGCTGGTGGTGGGCAATCCCGACCAGCAAGCCGTGGATGCCCTTATGGTGCAAATCATCGACCGTATCATCCGCAAAAAGCGCAAGGGCGACATGTCGTTATACAAAGAGTACCAGCAAAACGAAGGTTTCAAAGTGGATTTCCGAAGCGTCATCACTCGTATGTTGGGCGACTTGGATTATTTGCAGGCATAGGTGTGCTTGAAATTCGGACTACACACATTCCGTCGTTGATATGAAATAACAGATGGATATGATTGTTTGTTGTCATTTTGTCACGAAAAATAATCATTAATCTTTTAATTTTCTGTCATTTTGTCATAAATCAAGCCAAAATTTCGCCAAGGCGGAATTGGCTAGGATTTTGATTGTCGTCGATGCGAGACCGCGAAATGGTCCTTCGACAGGCTCAGGGTTCTTGCCCCGAAGTCCCGAAGTCCCGCGTCCCGCAGTCTCGCGTCAAAAAAGAAACAAAGAAAGGAAAAACAAAATATGAACTTCAACCAATTCACAATCAAATCGCAGGAAGCCATCAACAAGGCTATGGAAATCGCGCAGTCGCACCAAAGCCAGACGATTGAGAGCTTCCACCTGCTCAAGGGCATGATCCTGAGCGACGACTACTTGGTGCCCAACCTGATGAAGAAGTTGGGCGTCAACATGACGCGACTCAACGAGGCCCTCGACCAGACCATCAACTCGCAACCACGCTCCAGCGGCACCGAGTTGTACTATTCCTCAGAGGTCAGCCGCGTTTTCAACGACGCCTTGACCTTGGCCAAGAAGATGGGCGACGAGTACATCTCCATCGAACACCTGCTGCTGGCCATCTTCGAGAGCAACAGCATTACCTCGCAGATGATGAAAGACCAAGGCATCCGCAAGGACGACCTCGAAAAGGCCATCCAGCAGTTCCGCAAGGGCAAAAAAGTGGACTCGCAAGATGCCGAACAGAACTACGACAGCCTGAACCGCTTCGCCAAGAACCTGAACGAGTTGGCCCAGCAAGGCAAGCTCGACCCCGTGATTGGCCGTGATGAGGAAATCCGTCGTGTGCTGCAAATCCTGAGCCGACGCACCAAGAACAACCCCATATTAATAGGCGAGCCGGGTGTGGGTAAGACCGCCATCGTGGAGGGCTTGGCCCAGCGTATCGTCAACCGCGACGTGCCTGAGAACCTGAAGACGAAGACCGTGTTCAGCTTGGACATGGGAGCCTTGCTCGCCGGCGCAAAATACAAGGGCGAGTTTGAGGAACGTCTGAAGAACGTCGTCAAGGAAGTCGTGGACAGCGATGGCGAGGTCATCCTGTTCATCGATGAGATTCACACCTTGGTAGGCGCAGGTGGTGGCGAAGGCGCCATGGATGCGGCCAACATCCTGAAGCCGGCCCTGAGCCGTGGCGAGCTGCGTGCCATCGGTGCCACCACCTTGAAGGAATACCAGCAGTATTTCGAAAAGGACAAGGCGCTGGATCGTCTTTTCCAGAAGGTCATGATCGACGAGCCTGACGAGGCTTCGGCCATCAGCATCTTGCGTGGCTTGAAGGAGCGTTACGAGACGCACCACCACATCCGTATCTTGGATGAGGCCATCATCAGCGCCGTGCAGCTTTCGGTGCGTTACATCAGCGACCGTTTCCTGCCCGACAAGGCCATCGACTTGATCGACGAGGCTGATGCCGACCGGGAGATCCATACGTCGGAGGAGTTGGGCAACGTGGTGGACAAGACCTTGGTCTCTGAGATCCTCTCGAAGGTGTGCAAGGTGGATGCCATGGCCA